>JGI24712J26585_10000011_pt1 | contig 148949 bp, 111 predicted proteins | sample BioPla3DNA2_FD_26585 | JGI IMG/M metagenome (IMG submission 26585) | reverse complement strand
GAGGCTGGTAGACATGGCTGGCATAGAACGGACGGGGGTGGCTGGAATTGGCTATGGTGTCAGCGGAATCGAGCCGTGCCCGCAAAACATCGGCGCAGTGATCACGTGAACCGGGGATGATATGTACGGTAGCACCTGCAGTTTCAATCTTTGCTATCTTGCCCTGGTTGGTATTCTCCGGCACATAGATCTCACAGGGCAGGCCGGCTTGGGCGGCATAGGCTGCTACACTGAGACCGGCATTGCCACTGCTGTCCTGGACTATACTCGCAGCCCCCTTTTGTACGGCGAAGGCTATCACTGCCCATGCTCCCCGGTCTTTGAAAGAACCATGGGGCAACGCGGATTCATTTTTGACGCATAAATCCGGCGTCAGTTGCAACAAAGGAGTCTGACTCTCCTGCCGGCTCAGACTGATTAGCGTTTCTGCCGATAGCGGTAGAAAAGGAGCGTATCTGGCCAATCCGGGGTTACTGCGTTGAATCCGGTCCAGGCTGAATGACTCAATATTGTTAGTCAGACCGGCAGCCTCCAGCTGCCAGAGACCGCCGCAATTACAGCGATAGCCGGCCTGGCCGGCAGGAACCTTTTGCAGACAATCACTACAAATAAAATCAATCATAGGTTAATTTTAGCAAAAAGTGTCGCCAAGCAGCCGGCTAGAGATAATCCAGGATGACGGACCAATCTGCGATCAAGGCATCCAGTGACTTGATTGCATGGGCCGGGGAAGTACTGGGCATTCTCCGAACTTCTATCTGCGGGCGCAGCGGTTGGTATTTCTTGTAATACTGATATGCTGTAGCGCCGTTGCAGAAAATCCGGCTAATTTTGCTTGTAGCTAAGATCTGCTCAAAATCATTTGGCACCACATTGCGAATCGAACTGTCACTGCTACCTTTGATCTCACAGGCGCCGATACTGTCCCAGATAGCGATGCCGCGGGCCAGCATGATCTTGCCGGTGCGTTCCGGATCAGTTGCTGTGAGTGGCGGAACGATCTGTAGCAGGGCGGACATCATTGGCCAGAAACGGTTCTGAGGATGGCCGTAGAAAAAGCCTGCCTCTCTGGTTTTGATCGAAGGGAAGCTACCGAGGATCAGAATGCAGCTGTTCTCGTCATACAGCGGCGGCAAGGGATGTTCAATGAATTGGTGTCCGGTCTCTTTTTTAGCCATAGCTATACAATAGCATATTGCCGGTCGTAGAGAGCCAGCAGGCCTTTGATGCAAACCAGGGATAGCAGGCCGCTGCTAAATTGCGATATTCTGCCGACAAGTGCAAATAAGATCAGAGATTAAGTCTATTCAGCTGTATAATTTGCCGACTACCCAATTGGTGAGGCGGAGCGGCAGGAGCTTGTACAGCAAACTGAGCAATTTGTAGGAGAAACCGATGACTGTCTGGGGCGGAGGGTTGGGGTGATTGGCGAGACGCCAGATTACCTTGGCCACAGATAGAGGCGACTTGCCCTTGCGTTCATCTGCCTCCATTTTGGCAACAGAGCTGCGTACTTTGTCACCGTAGCAGCCGGGGTCGTCCTGATTGTGAATGCGGTTATCCGTAAAGGGGGTGGCGGTATCTCCCGGCAGTACGGTCAAGGCCCGCACGCCGGTTGCTCTGATCTCATTGTCGAGCGCTAGAAAGGCGGATAGCAGTGCGGCCTTAGAGGCACTGTACCAGGACTGGTAGGGAATCGCGATTCTGCCCGCTACAGAGGAGACAGCGATCAAACGGCCCCGGCTTGCCCGCAGTGCAGGGAGCGCAGCCTGGGCCAAACGCAGAGCGCCGTGCAGATTGATTTCCATCTGGCGCTTGGCATCCCGGTCAACGGTTCCTTCCAGGCTGCCGGCAATGCCGAAGCCGGCATTGGCAACGCAGACATCGATTCTGCCTGCTTCTTGTGTGATCTGCTCAATAGCACTTCGGACTTGGTCTGCGGAGCTGACATCGCAAGCTATATGGCGGCAGATCTCCGCCGGTGCACCGCCGCGGCGCGACAGATCATAGACCTGGAAGCCGCGTTCGGCAAAATAAGTTGCGGTGGCGAGTCCGATTCCGCTTGAGCCGCCTGATATAACCAGAACTTTCCTCTCCATCAATTATCTCCCCATTTCCGATTCAGACATATCTTACCATGAGTCGGGAAACCGCGGCTGCTAATATCAACGGCCGCTTGGCCTTAAAGTTTTGAATATTTCCCACATTTATGCTCATAATTCTCACAATTTAACCTGTAGAAGAGGTCATCTTTTTTGTATAATATAATTGTTTTCTAGTGACAGCAGATTCTGGGTGACAGCAGAGTATTCGAGATCGAAATTCCGCATCAACAGATAAAAACACAATCCGGAAGCCAAATCCGGAAAGTTGCTTCAAAGATTTTACAACACTAAGGAGGTATCCATGAAAATTTTAATGACAGCATTTGATCCCTTTGGCGGAGAAAGTGTCAACCCGGCCCAGGAAGCAGTCAAGCATGTCGATGTAACAGGCCTTAAGGCAGAAGTAATCAAGATTGAGGTTCCAACTGTGTTCGGCAAGGCCATCGAAGTAGTGGCGGCAGCGATGCGCCGTGAGCAGCCGGATGTTGTGTTAGCAGTCGGTCAGGCCGGTGGCCGCTTTGAGATCACCCCCGAGCGGGTCGCAATCAATGTTGATGATGCCAGAATCGCGGACAATGAGGGCAATCAACCGATAGACCAGCCCATCTTCGCCGATGGCCCGGCGGCCTATTTTGCTACTGTTCCCATCAAGGCAATGGTTAAGGCGATTCAGGACATCGGAATCCCGGCTGCCGTTTCCAATACGGCGGGCACTTTCGTCTGCAATCATATTATGTACGGGATTCTTTATCTGATCGATAAGGAACTGCCCCAGGCGCGCGGCGGCTTTATCCATGTACCGTTCATACCGGAGCAGGCGGTTTCGCGCCGTGAGACACCATCGATGGCGATGGAGGATATCAGCAGAGCTCTCCGCGCAGCCCTCGAAGCCATCATCGAATACGAAGATGATATCGAGCTGGTAGGCGGAGCTGAGCACTAGACTCGAGTTTTCTTAACGAAGGCGCACCGGATCCATACAGTGCGCCTTCGTCGAATTTGCTCAGTTTGCGTCAGCAGTCTGACTACAGGTCAGCAGCCTGAGGGTTGGTTCGGGTATGACTTTACAGATGAGCTGACTGCTTATGGAGCTGCTGCATTGTGATATAATCACTTAATAAGTCAATAAACTTTAATTTACCTGACAGAAGAGGGATTTATGGATCTAAAGATACTAGTTGTTGATGATGAGCCCAATATTGTTGATATCCTGGAAGAAAATTTATCGCGCGAGGGTTATACAATTCTCAAGGCCTATGATGGAGCTGCGGCGCTGCAACTGGCACTGGACGAAGATCCGGACCTGATTTTGCTGGATTGTATGCTGCCGCGCCTGGACGGTTTTGAGGTCTGCAAGCGTATCAGGCTCAAATCCTCGGTGCCGATTATTATGCTGACGGCCAAGAGCGAAGAGATCGATAAAGTGCTGGGCCTGGAACTGGGTGCGGATGACTACATCACTAAACCGTTCAGTGTGCGGGAAGTTCTGGCGCGAGTGAAAGCCTTGATCAGACGAGTCCAATACAGTGAGAATGAGCAGGCTGATTCTGATCAGGTGCTGGTGTTCGGTGATTTAGAAATCGACCAGGCCGGTTACCAGGTATCATATCAGGGCAAACCGATCGAGCTGACTTTGCGCGAATTCGAGCTGGTTCGTTTCCTGGCCAGACATGAGGGACAGGTCTTCTCACGCGAGGAGCTGCTGGAAAAAGTCTGGGGCTATGAGTACTACGGCGATGTGAGAACTGTGGATGTTACGGTGCGGCGCACCAGGGAGAAGCTGGAACCGGACCAGAGTCAATACCAGTATCTGCTGACGAAACGCGGAGTAGGTTACTACTTCTCCAAGGATCACAGCAAATGAGCCGGCTTGCTGTTTGAGTATTTGCACACAAGCAGGCAGAAACCGAATCGCTGCCAGTGCCTTGAAAACTTGAACAGACACAGGGGACGGAACCGGGTCTGACAGAGCCGGTCAGAAACTCAGAAACGAGTATGAATACTGCTGAAATCATAGTAATAACAGCTATCCTGACGACGGCGATCTGTATGATCGCTGTCTTTGCGTGGGAACATTTCCGTCGCCGGACCAGGGATGACCATGTGATGAATGTGATTAACCAGGTTCGTCATGAACGCTTTGAATCTCAGGCGATCCTGGCAGCCCTGGATCTGGGCATCGTAGCCTACGGCAGCGATGATCACCTGTTAACGGCAAATGAGATGGCTCGCACTATGCTCAATAATATCCCTGAGACTTTTCCGCAGTTTTGTCAGGACTACGGCGAAGAAAACGGTATGCGGGCTTCTATCCTGCTGGGTAATGATAATGTGAGCGGAGTTTATGTATCCGGCGATCGTTCCTATCGGATAACGATCCAAAGCCAGAAACTGGGAGGGATAGCCAGCCGCCGCTACGGTCATATCGTGATGGTTCAGGATATTACAGCACAGGAAAAAGAGGAACGCCGGCGCAAAGAATTTGTAGCCAATGTCTCCCATGAGTTGAAAACGCCGCTGACCACGATCAAGTCATGGTCCGAGTCGCTCCTGGATTGGGGTGTAGATGAAAAAGATACAGCCGGGATCAAGGCTGATATACAGAGAATCTATGATGACTCCTTGCGCATGGAGCAACTGGTCTCTGACTTGTTGCTCTTGTCATCGATTGACAGTCACGGTGTTCATGTAGACATTCAGCCAATCAATCTCGATCAGGTCGCGCGCTCGATTACGGAGCGGCTTTTACCCCAGGCTAAAGAGCGCAAGCAAGAACTCAGTTTCACCAGATTGGGCAAGCTGCCGCTGATTTACGGTGATCGGGTCGCTCTGGAACGCATCTTGTCCAATCTAATTACCAATGCCATAAAATATACGCCGGAAGGTGGCAAAATTTCCATTTATGCCAATAGTCTAATTGATGAGGTCTATGTTAAAGTAGTGGACAATGGCGAAGGCATCAAGAGTGAATACCACGAGGAGATCTTCAGCCGCTTTTTCCGCCTCGACACTACCGGTTCCAGAATGTACGGCGGTACCGGTCTGGGTCTGTCCATTGTGCGTGAGCTTACCCATCTGCACCGTGGCCGGATCGAACTGAAAAGTGAGGCGGGGGAAGGTTGCGAATTTATGGTATTGATCCCCTCCATGATGAAAGTGCGGCGTGATGTTTTAATCGACCTGGTGGAGAGGAATGTGATTGATGATGCCTGCGGCAGAGCGGCGGAGAATGATATCCGCTCATTCCTGGCCATAAAAGATGACCGCAAATGGCCGCCGCCTCTGACCATGAATGAAGCCGAGCTTATCCTGAAAAAGATGAGCTGACAAGAAAAATATGAAGAAAATATTCTGCGGCGGCGCGGATGCTGCGGGCAGAAATATTGAGGTCTTTAGTGTTTTGTTATAGCATCGAGGGCGGACACCGCCTCAGCGGCCAGATAGAAGTCAGCGGTTCCAAAAATGCTGCACTTGCTATTATCGGCGCTGCCATGGCTCTTGACGGGCCGTGCCTGATTCATAATTTGCCCAATGTCCGGGATGTATGTCTCTTCCTTGAAGTCTGCTCTGATATCGGAGCTCAGGTGGAAAAGATCGGAGCGCACAAAGTGCGGATTGATCCTACTACCATTACCGGCCCGGAGGCAATCTCGCCGAAAGTTGCAATGTTGAGAGGGTCCTACTATCTACTGGGAGCCTTGCAATCACGTTTCGGCGTTTGCAAGGTAACCATGCCGGGTGGTTGTAATCTTGGCGTTAGGCCAATTGATCTTCACCTCAAGGGTTTTATGGCTTTGGGTTCAGAGGTGGATATCATCTACCGCAATATCAACTGCGAGGAGATCTGGTTTCACTATGACGGCGGCGCCGGATCCTTGCCCGGCCAGGATGGACCGGACGCCTATACATTGGAACCGGCTTTTATCTATTGTCAGAATCCCGCCGGTAAAATGGAACCGGCCAGCGTTTTCCTGGACACGGTCAGTGTCGGTGCCACTGTCAATATCATGATTGCTGCTGTTAAGGCCGACGGTATTACTGTGATCGACAATGCCGCGCGCGAACCGCATATCGTTGATGTTGCCAACTTTCTTAACACCATGGGTGCGGATATCCGGGGTGCCGGCACCGAAACCATCCGCATTAAGGGCAAACCTTATCTCCCTGCCGGCAAGGAATATACGATCATTCCCGATCAGATTGAAGCCGGTACCTATATGATGATGGCTCCGCTGACCGGCGGCGACATCACGGTCAACAATATCATTCCCACGCATATGGAGCCCTTAAGCGCTAAATTGCTGGAGATGGGAGTCATGGTCGAAGAGGGCGAGGAGAGCATCCGTGTCAGTGCCGAGCCGGGCCGGACCCTGAAGCCGACCAGTATCAAGACCATGCCCTATCCCGGTTTTCCGACTGACTTGCAGCCACAGGTCACTGCCTTGCTCTGCACGGCAGGAGGCACCAGCCGTGTAATCGAAACGGTCTGGGAAAGCCGCTACGGCTATGTTACAGAGCTAGCCAAGCTAGGCGCCAATGTAGTAACTTCCGGCCGCTTGGCTGTCATCACCGGAGGCGGTGAACTTACCGGCACCAGAGTCCGGGCCTTAGATCTGCGCGGCGGTATGGCCGTTACTATGGCCGGACTTGCTGCCCGAGGCGAGACCATAGTGGAAAATATCAGCGTAATTGAACGCGGATACGAAGACGCTATTGATAAGATCAGCTCGCTGGGCGGAGTCATCTCCAGATACGAAGTTGAGACAGGCAGTTACCGATGAGATATCTCAGATCTTGTGCTCTGCGCTCCGGTTCCAGCGGCAATGCGATCCTACTTGCTTCCGAGCAAAGTGCCTTGCTGGTTGATGCAGGCATTACAGGCAAAGGACTGGCCTGTGCCCTGCAGGACTTGGCAGAAGATCCGGCTAAGTTGAAAGGCATCCTACTGACGCATGAACATTGGGACCATATTTCCGGTTTGGGTGTTTTGCTCCGTCGTTACCGTGTTCCGCTCTATATTAACCGGGAAACTCTGCGAGCCTGTCTCCCGGACCTGGGCAAAGTTGATCCCGATCTGATCAGGGTCGTCTACGATTACGAAACAATCCGGATCGATGATTTCGAGATTAAGCCTTTTCCGATTTCACATGATGCGGCTGATCCTGTCGGCTATACTGCTGAGACCGACCTGGGTACGATTGGCATCTGTACTGACTTGGGCTATACGGACGAAGATGTCTATCGGGCCCTGACAGGGGCGGATATCTGCTATCTGGAGGCCAATTACGATCCGAACATGTTAAAAGTCGGCAGCTATCCTCAGTATCTAAAAGAACGAATTGCCGGCCATCAGGGACATCTTTCCAATCATGATTGCGGCCGCGCCTGTATACGTTTGTTGGAACAGGGAACCGAACGGATTATACTGTCCCATCTTTCACAGGAGAACAATTTTCCGCACCTCGCCTTGTTGACGGTCAATGATGCCCTGGCGGCAGTAGGAGCTAAGGAAGGTCTGGATTATCAGCTGACTGCCGCCAGACGCTTTGATATCTCCGTGCCTCAGGGACTGACCGGTTAACCGACAATACAATCTATATTTTATATTTCGGTTTATATTTCAATATAAATTTCAGTGCCCAGCAACCAGCTATAGTTTTTGTTATTTACTTTAATAAATTTATTAGTAAATGGTTATAAATGGTATTGTCATAGTAGCAGTGGTCATAAATGCAAGTTGCATAACTAAAAATGCCACGGTATAATGTGTCTCAAGATTTTGGAGACGTTTATATTTTTTATTCGAATCCATGTGAATTATTAGACTGTGAGGGGGGTTCATGTGGCGTTATTTTGTTAAGCGAATTGCCTTAGCAATTGTTACTGTATTTGCAGTAATGGCAATCACTTTCTTTGCCATGAATGCGATCCCGGGCGGACCGTTCGACACGGAAAAAGCATCAGAACCGGCGGTAAAAGCCAAACTGGAAGAAAGATTCAATTTGGATAAGCCTGTCGGTGAACAATTCGTACTCTATATAGGGAGATTGTTTCAAGGTGACCTGGGCATCTCAATGCGAAACGGCAGAGAGATCTCCTTAATCATTAAGCAGTCCTTCGCTATTTCAGCTAAGCTGGGCGGAATCTCAGCCCTGGTGGCAATTTCACTGGGTTTGACTCTAGGCATTATTGCTGCCCGATACCGCAACAAATGGCCGGATAGAGTCATAATATTCTTTACAACATTACTGCAATCAGTGCCTAGCTTCGTGTTGGCCACGCTTCTGTTGCTTGTTTTCACTACCCAGCTGAAATTAATCGTCGCTTGGGATGCCAACAAGGTGAATTATCTGTTGCCGGTTATCTCCTTGGCCATGTATCCGATGGCGTATATTACACGGTTGACTAAATCCAGTATGCTGGATGTTATGAATGAGGATTATATCCGTACCGCCAGGGCTAAAGGTGTTCCGCGGCTGAGTGTCACGTACAAACACGGACTGCGCAATGCTTTGCTGCCTGTTATTACTTATATCGGTCCCATGATTGCTTACATTTTAGTGGGTAGTATGGTGGTAGAAACAGTATTTACCATTGGCGGCCTGGGGCAGGAGTTCGTCAACAGTGTTAATAATAGGGACTATTCGATGATTATGGGCACAACAATATTTTTGTCCATCATCATGGTAACGATGAATTTGATCAGTGATTTGGTCTACAAAGTAGTAGATCCGCGCATTGATTTCAGCTGAAGGAGTCAACTATGTCTGAACAAGATAATAATGGTAGGAATGGCAAGCGTCCCTTCAGTTTTCATACTGATCTGTCGGTCTTTATGCCGGCTACAGAAGAAGAGAAAGCACAACAGGATATTATGCGCCCCTCCAGTACATTCTGGAGAGATGGATTTCGTAACTTCCGCAAGAATAAACTGGCTTTTGGCAGTCTAATTTTATTAATTATTATTATTTTTACTATCTTGATTGTGCCCATGCTGATTCCCTATGGTTATGATGAGATCATCCGTATTGACGGCAAAAGGGATAAGACTCTCAGCAATCTGAAACCCATGCAATGGTCGGAACGAGAACTGGAAGCCAAGGCTAACGGCAAGGAAATCTTTCCTCATATTCTTGGCACTGACAGTTTGGGGCGTGATTATCTTGTCCGTACCCTGTATGGTACCCGCATCTCTCTCTTTATCGGCTTTTTTGCCAGTATTATTGTCCTGATCATTGGTCTCTTATATGGGTCGATTTCGGGCTTTGCGGGAGGCAAAATAGATCTGTTGATGATGCGTATAGTAGATATTATCTATTCGCTGCCGGATATGCTTTTGATTATCTTGCTGTCCGTGGTGTTGCGCGAAGCAATCGGCGATAAGATTCAAGGAACTTTCCTGTCTAAACTAGGTACCGGTATGCTGAGCATGTTTATTGTCTTCGGCCTCCTCTATTGGGTAGGCATGGCCAGGCTGGTCCGCGGTCAGATCCTGGCAATCAAAGAGAATGACTATGTTCTGGCAGCGAGATCGGTGGGTGCTAGCAATGCTCGTATCATCCGCAAGCATATTTTGCCCAACTGTATCAGCGTAATTATTATATCTACGGCTTTACAAATTCCCTCCGCAATTTTTACAGAGAGTTTCCTCAGTTTTCTGGGCCTGGGTGTGGCAATGCCGATGCCGAGCTTAGGCTCACTGGCGAGTGATGCCAGAGGTGCGATTCAGAGTTATCCGCACAAGCTGCTTTACCCGGCTCTGATGATCTGTCTGCTGGTTTTAACCCTGAATATTATCGGAGATGGATTGCGAGATGCTTTCGACCCGAAGTTGAGGAAATAGAGATGGCAGAAAAAATTCTTCAAGTTAAGGATCTACAGACATCATTTTTTACTGATGCGGGAGAAGTCCGCGCAGTTAATTCCATCTCTTTTGATTTGGAAGCAGGCAAGGTATTGGGTATTGTCGGTGAATCGGGCAGTGGCAAGAGTGTGACAGCTTATTCGATTTTGCAGATTTTGTCTTTCCCCGGCAAAGTCATTGGCGGTCAGATTCTTTTCCACGGCAAGGATCTATTGACTTGCTCGGAACGGGAGATGCAAGAAATCCGAGGCGATAAAATCAGTATTATCTTTCAGGATCCGATGACTTCGCTTAACCCGGTGTATTCGGTCGGCAACCAAATCGTTGAAGCAATCAGACTACATACCGACAGACGGGGGAAAGAAGCGAGAGACCGCGCCATAGAATTGCTGGATCTGGTCGGGATCAATGATCCGGAGCGCCGGATCAGACAGTATCCGCACGAACTGTCCGGCGGCATGCGCCAGCGTGTTATGATAGCCATGGCTCTGGCCTGTGAGCCGGATATCCTGATCGCGGATGAGCCCACCACGGCTCTGGATGTCACGATCCAGGCACAGATTTTGGAACTGATCAATGAACTGCAGCGCAAGTTGAATATGGCAGTAATTATGATTACCCACGATCTAGGGATCATCGCCGATATTTGTGACGACATTATTGTTATGTACGCAGGTTCTGTTTGTGAACGCGGCTCAACCGATGATATTTTCTACGATTCCAGACACGAATATACCAAAGGTTTATTAGCATCCATTCCTAAAAGGGAAAAGTCGGAGGAATTGCTGACACCTATTGCAGGCACTCCGCTTGATCTACTGAATATGCCCGCAGGTTGTCCCTTTGCGCCTCGCTGTGACGCCTGTATGAAAATCTGTCTGAGCGAACGGCCGCCGGAACGTCTGATAGGCGGCCAGCATTATGCATCATGCTGGATTAATGATCTCCATGAACTGCAGAAACAGCAGCAAGAATTGGAGGCAGAATAAATGAACGAGATGAATAATATGACAACTGCTACTGCAGCAACGGATCAGACCAAGACAGATAATATTTTAGAAGTTAAAGGTTTAAAACAGTATTTCAAGGTCAAAACCGGCTTCTTCTCATCCTTACCCCTGAAAGCGGTTGATGATGTCAGCTTTGAAATCAAGCGCGGCGAAACTCTTGGCCTAGTGGGGGAATCCGGCTGTGGCAAGACTACGGTCGGCCGATCCTTAATGCACCTATATACACCGACCGCCGGTGAGGTTTATTTTGACGGACAAAAGATAGACAAGAGCAATATCACAGAGCTGCGTCGCAATATGCAAATGGTCTTTCAAGACCCCTATTCTTCTCTGAATCCGCGGATGACGGTGGAAGATATAGTACGCGAGCCCCTTGATGTGCACAAATTATATGGTTCAAAGAAAGAACGCAGTGAGCGGGTGGCTGAGATGCTTTCCTTGGTAGGAATCAGTAGCGAACAGGCCAGCCGATATGCTCACGAATTCTCCGGCGGTCAAAGACAGAGAATTGGCATTGCCCGGGCGCTGGCGATTGATCCTCGTTTCATTGTCTGCGACGAATCGGTCTCCGCTCTTGACGTTTCAATTCAGGCCCAAATCCTGAATATGTTTAAAGAATTACAGGCCAAGTTTCATTTGTCCTATCTGTTTATTGCCCATGATATTCTGGTTGTAACCTATATGAGCGATCGGATCGCTGTAATGTATCTGGGAAAATTGATTGAAATGGCGGATACAATGGAGATTAACAATAATCCCGTTCATCCTTATACTCAAGCACTGTTTTCTGCTGTTCCCATACCGGATCCACGTACCGCACGGGCCAGTAAGCGTATAATGCTGGAGGGTGATGTGCCAAGCCCGTTGCGGGTTCCCAGCGGCTGTGCTTTCCGCACTCGTTGTCCGTATGTGACGGCACAGTGTTCTGAGGCTACTCCGCCCTTAACTGATCGGGGAAACGGGCATCTGGTTGCCTGTTGGAATAAATAGTGTTAATTGTCTTTGCTGCCCGAGCAAAGACCGGAACAATGGCCCTTTGAGTCGAAGAGACTCTATTATTTATTTCTCATAATCAAGTGAGAAAACAAAATTGGAGGATGTAATTTTATGAAAAAAATCATTGCATTGTTGCTGGCAGTCATAATGGTGTTTTCACTGGCTGCCTGTAGCAAAAAGGATCCTGCCTCAACCAAAGGAGATGATGCTGAAGTAGCAACCAAGGATGGGGAAGAACCGGGTGAAACCGAAGAACAAGGTGAGCCAGCTGACACAGAGGATGCTGAACCGGATCAGGAAGAACCTGCAGCTGAGGGTGTAGTAGCATCTTTTGACTGGACTGAATTTGACACGCTGGTCAACAATATCCGCACCAATGTAGATCTGAAAGAACGTGAAGCTCAGATGCACCAGGCTGAGGATATGCTGATGGAGACCGGAGCAATTTGCCCACTCTATTACTATAACGATGTTTACATGGTAAAAGAAGGTGTCAAAGGCTTTTACAGTAACCTGTCCGGTTTCAAGTACTTCCAGTTTGCAGAACTCGGCGATAATTCCGTCATGCGTCTGAATCTGGCCAGCGAACCTGACAAGCTGGATCCGGCCCTCAACACTTCCATGGACGGCGCAGTTCTTTGTATCAACTCTTTTTCCGGCCTGATGATCCATAATCCCGACGGGAGTATGTCTCCCGACTTGGCCGAGAAAGTTGAAATGTCGGAAGACGGACTGACCTATACTTTCACCATGAGAGATAATCTCAAGTGGTCAGACGGTAAGCCCCTGGATGCCAAAGATGTCGAATATTCCTGGAAGCGTGCAGCCAGCACCGAAACTGCAGCTGACTATAGCTATATGTTCAGCGTTATCAAAGGCTATCCTGATGATCTGGCTGTCGCCGCTTCTGAGGACGGCAAGACCTTTACGGTTGAATTGGAAGCACCCTGCCCCTATTTCTTTGACCTGTGTGCTTTCCCGACTTTCTACCCCGTACCCAAGGAAGAAGTCGAGAGTGCCGAAGGCTATATGAAAGACGGAAAACTGGTTAACCCCGGAGCCTGGGCCAATGAGGCAGGCTTTACCAGTAACGGAGCGTACAAGCTGGTTGAGTGGAAGCATAAGGAAAGCATGGTTTATGAGAAGAATCCTAACTACCATCGCGCTGATGAGGTTAAGATCCAGCGTCTGGAATTCATGCTCTCCGATGATGAGGCAGTAATCTACAATGCTTATCGTGACGGTAGCCTGGACTTTATCGATAGCGTACCGACCGATGAAGTCAAGAACCTGCTGGATAGCAAAGATCCCGAATTCCACATTGTGGATCAGCTGGGCACCTATTTCGTGATCTTTAATGTCAAATCCAACATGTTTGCCGGTAAGACGGTAGAGCAGGCAAGGGATATGCGCCATGCTCTGAGCTATATGATTGACCGCGAGTACATCGTAGACACCGTAGCACAGACAGGCCAGAAGATTGCCACCAGCTTTATCCCGGCGGGAATGTTTGACGGCAGAGGAAACGAGCCCTTCAAACAAAGTGATGATGACTTCCAGTATCCTTTCCCGGAGATTGCAGGTTACTACCCCGAAGAGCCTGATCTGGAAAAGGCGAAAGAACTATTCATTCAGGCCGGATTTGAATTCGACGGTGACAAACTGTCAGCCAGTACTCCACTGCATATCAAGTACCTTACCAATAAGAGCGACGCGCATGCTGCAATCGCCGAGTGCATACAGAGTGACTTTGCTCAATTTGGCATTACGATGGAAATTTCTCTGCAAGACTGGGATACCACCCTGGCAGAGCGCAAGGCCGGCAATTATGACGTAGCACGTCACGGCTGGATTGCTGACTTTAACGATCCTATCAATATGCTGGAAATGTGGATGACGGATAGCGGAAACAATGATGCTCAGTTCGGCAGATTCGATAATTAATCTGCTTAGGATTTGAGACTGAAGCTTTAATGCGTTAATGTGAACGGGGCCGGTTATCTGATTGCAGTGACCGGTCCCGCTTTACAATCAAGACAGATTCAGTTAGTATTAGTCGGTTCTAAATTTGCTATAGAAGTAGGGATAGTCGTGAGTTCATATCTGCTCGAGGGCGGTCAGCGCCTGCAGGGTGAAATTAGAATAAGTGGTTCCAAAAATGCCGCACTGCCGGTGCTGGCGGCTACTGCTTTACTGGAAGGCAGTTACCGGATTGAAAATGTACCGCTGATTGATGATATTCGCACTTTGCTGGATATCCTCAGATCACTGGGAGCGAAAGTTGAGTTCCTGCCGGAAGGTACCGTTCTGATCGATAGTTCCACCATCAATAATTGCACTGCGATTTCCGAACAGGTCGGTAAGCTGCGCGGCTCATATTATCTGTTGGGCGCCTTGCTGGGGCGCTTTGGCGAAGTTCAGCTGCGACTGCCCGGTGGCTGCAATTTCGGCAGCAGACCGATCGATCTGCATTTGAAAGGCTTGCGGCAATTAGGTGCGGAGATCGTCGAAGAAGAGTGCATTGTTTCCTGCCGCTGCAACAGGCTTACAGGCGGTAATATTTTTCTTGACATTGTCAGTGTCGGAGCCACAGTCAATATGATGTTGGCTGCTACCAGAGCTAAAGGCACGACCACAATTTACAATGCTGCCAGAGAACCGCATATAGTAGATCTGGCGAATTTCCTTAATGCGATGGGGGCCAGCATTCAGGGCGCCGGCACCGATATTATCCGTATCCGGGGCAGGGCTGTCCTTAGGCCGGTCGGAAGTTATGCTATTATTCCGGATCAGATTGAAGCCGGAACTTATTTGGCGATGGCTGCCCTGACCGCAGGAGATATAACTTTGCAGAATGTGATTCCCAGTCATCTCGATGCCCTGATTGCCAAACTGAGAGAGATGGGCGTCAGTTTTGAAATAGGTGAAGAGGAAGTTAGAGCTCTGAGAGCTCCGGACACTATTCTGACAGCGACCAATTTCGTGACAGCTCCCTATCCGGGCTTTCCGACTGATTTGCAGCCGCAGATGACAGTTCTCTTGACTCAAGCTACGGGAAAAGGCAAGGTGACGGAGAATGTCTGGAATAATCGTTTCCAATATATACCAGATCTTAAACAGCTGGGCGCCAGAATTGTCGCTCAGGGCCGATCGGCTTTTGTCACCGGCCCGGTCCAATTAACCGGTTCCCGGGTTGCAGCGTATGACCTGAGGGCAGGTGCCTCTATGGTTATGGCAGGGCTTGTCTCGAGCGGCACCACGGAGATTTCCCATATTGAATTAATCGAGCGCGGTTATGAGAATTTTGTCGCAAAAATGTCACAGCTCGGCGCTACAATCATCAGACGTGAAGAACCGCTGGCAGACGTGACAGAAATCGATTTTGTCAGCTAGAACCCAATCGGTAAAATTATCAGTTGCCAACTGAATTATGGATAGATGTCGGAGCAAGCCAGTGCAAACCGGCTTCTTTTTATGTCTTTGTTTCACGGGATAATGTGGTAATAGCGACACAAACACTGTGAAATCCGCCTGTCCCGGCATGATATAATGAAGTAGAGTATATGAGCGGTCACACAAGCCGCAAAGGATAGACCAAGTACATGCACCATAGTTTTAACCTCGGGTCAGACTCGGCGCGAGGCTAATTGCATGTCTTATTTAAAGAAATAAAGGAGCGGACATGGAACAATGCGCTATCGTTTTAGCAGCTTGGGAAGATAATCAGATGTGTTCGGCGGAGGCCAAAGTAATGCTGGAGGTTGCCGGTAAACCGATTGTAACCTGGGTTAAGAAAGCTTTGGATCAAGCCGGCATAATCGACCAGATGTATATAGTCGGTCATCGTCAGGAAAAAGTCAGAGCCGAGCTGGGTGAGACAGTGGCTTTTGCCTTACAGGAAGTGCCGCTTGGCACCGGACATGCAGTAAATCAGGCGGAAATGTTCCTTTATGAGAGAACAGGGGCTACCATAGTTATGGCCGGCGACACTCCCTTGATTCGACCGGAAACCATTACCCGTCTGTTGGAGAGCTTTAGCACCGGAAATTGGGGTGCGCTGGTAATGACGGCAGAAGTTGAAAATCCCGTCGGTTATGGGCGCATTCTGAGAGATAAAACCGGACGACTAATCGCCATTGTAGAAGAGGATGAAGCTGATGCTAAAACTCGGGCCATAACCGAAGTCAACGGTGGTATTTATTGCTTTGACACAGAACTGCTTAATCAGACAATTGTACAGATCGAAGAGCATGCGGCAGGGCGCATTCCGCTAACTGATGTGATCGAAATCATGTCACAGATGGGTGTTGCTGTCGGCACACTGGAGATTGATCCGCAGGAGTTCTTCAAAGTCAATAACCGCCAGGACCTGGCGCTGGCTTCCCAGATACTTAACCGCAGAATTCTCGACTGTATCATGGCTGGCGGTGTTTCAATTCTGGATCCCGATACCACCTGGATAGACGATGATGTTACGATCGGCAGAGATACGGTTATTTTGCCGGGCACAACGATTCGGAATAGCTGCGTGATCGGTCAGCGCTGTCAGATCGGCCCTGCCTCAACACTGGACTTTACTTTTGTTGGAGATGATTCGACAGTTAGCCGGACTGAATCCAGCCAAGCTTCCATTGACAAGAATTGTCAGATCGGTCCCTGGGTTCGGCTGCAGCAAGGAGTGGAGATCGGAGAAAACGGTGTAATCGACAGCTTCGTTGAAATTACTGATTCACGACTGGGTGCTAACTGCCAGGTTCATTCACAGGTCGTCATCAGTCAAGCTACTCTAGGTAAAGGTGTGACCGTAGATAGTCAAGTTACCCTGGTCAATGCCGGCGGCCGGGAGCGAAAACAGGAAGAGATCTTCGTCGGCAATCACAGTTTTATCGGTAGCCAGAGCTGTCTGATGGCACCGGTGCGGCTGGACAAAAACAGTTATGTGGCCGCCGGAACTACTGTCACCAGAAATGTGCCCCGCAATGCGTTGGCTATAGGCCGCACAGAGCTGGAAATTAAGGAGAACTGGGCACTACACAGAAGTGATATATGACTTGGTGGCAACAGATAAAAGATAAAGTGCGAACAACCGGCCCTGTTGAACGCTGGCTAATCGTAGGCCTGGGCAATCCCGGTGCCAAGTACGAAAAGAGCTGGCATAATCTGGGCTATATGGCTTTGGATCGTTTTGCCGCGAGTGCCGGTATCAAGCTGGGGCGCCTTCGTTTTCAGGGTGTAACCGGCGAAGGCGAAGTCAAGGGAAATAAGGTTATTCTGCTCAAGCCGCTGACCTATATGAATCTCAGCGGACATAGTGTTGCTGCGGCCAGCAAATTCTACCGGATACCGCCGCAGAAGATAGTTGTTCTAGTCGATGATATTGATCTCCATGTAGGGGTAATCAGGCTCAGGGCTCAGGGCAGTGCCGGTACGCATAAAGGGCTTAAATCGATCATAGCTCAACTGGGCAGCTCTGATTTTAACCGGATACGGATCGGTATGGGACCCAGGCCGGCCGGTGATTTGGCGGACATTGTGCTCTCCGATATACCGAGTCAAAACAGGAAAGCAGTTGATGTTTCCCTCCAGGATGCAGTTTCCGCCTTGGAATTGCTGTTAAGCTCAGGTATTGAAGCGGCACAAAGTGTCTACAATTAGGAATCGGAAAGATAATATAGCGTTAAATGTCAAGTCAAAGCGAAGCTGCGGAAAACTCATCATCACTGCCTAATAATCCTGAATATGAGGACGGCGAGCGGCTACCTTTAGCCGATTGGCTATCTAATGCCGGTAATGATAAGAATTTTGCGGCCTTTTTAGAATATTTGGATCAAGCTGCAGCAGGAACAGCGGATATAAGTTCTGTCAATCTGACCGGGATTTCCGATACTCAGAAATCCTTTATTCAAAGTTTAATCTACAGCAAGGAGCAAAACCCCTGCTGGGTCTTGGTGGCTGATGAGCTGCGGGCGCGTCTGGCGGCACAAGAACTCAGAGCTTTTCTAGGTTCGGGAGTCTATGTGTTCAGCGCCCGTGATCTTCATCTGCTGGATGCCAGAGCCGCCTCTCGGGAACAAGAACGCAGACGGTTGGCCATCTTGCAGAAAATTCGCAATCGTGATTATAAAGCTCTGGTTGTGCCGGCAGCAGCATTGCTGGATCGTCTGCCGCCGCCTGAAGTATTTGCCAAGGCAGAGCTAAAGCTTGAGCTGGGTGATCTGATCGAGCCGGAACAGGTCTGTGAACAGCTGCTGTCCGCCGGCTATGAACGCGCTAAGATAGCTGAACAGACAGGACAATTTGTCCGCCACGGCGATGTGATTGATATTGTTATCGCTGCTGCGACTGCGGAGTTACCGCCGCAGGGTTTGCGCATCTCCTTTTTTGACATTGAGATTGATGATCTGCGCGAAATCGATCTGGAAACACAGCGTTCTATTCAGAGCTTGAGTCGGATCGCTATTCCGCCTACCAAAGAGTTGTTGCTTAAACAAGAGCAGCTGGCGGAACTTGCTTGTGAAATCAGAGAGATCAGCGAGGAGGCTGCCGACGCAGTTTTACGGCGTGGTGGAACCAGAGAAGAATACGAACAGATGCGTCAGCTCGGTCTGAGAGATGCGGAACGTTTAGAAAGTAGAATTCCCTTTGCCGCCCTGGACCGCTGGTTGCCCCTGGTCTATAAACAACCCGCCTGTCTGTTTGATTATGCCTTGCCGGATACCAGATTCTGGCTGGATGAGCTATCCCGATTCAGCAAGCAACTGGATGCTGCTGCCGCCCTTTGGTTACAAGATTTGACTGCCCATATTGAACGCGGTCAGGCTGTGCCGCTGACCGAGAAGGCCAGAGGCAATCCGGCGGATATCAGGCGCTGGCTGGACAGGCAGGGCAGTGTAATTGCTTTGGCGCAGATCGCCTCGAGCGGCAATGGCCTGCCGGGTGCCCGGCGCTTTAAACTGGGTGGCAGAGTGCAAGATCATTATAAGGGACGTGAGGAGAGTCTCTTTGCCGATCTGGCCGACTGGCACCGACAAGCACAGAAAGTAGCGCTTTTCGTGGGCTCATCCAGTCGCAAAGTGCAGATTTCCAAGCGTCTTCGCGAGAAAAATTTATCCGGCCTGCTGATTTCGGATCGAGTCCTAAGTCAGGGTTTTTACTGGCCGGAGGGTAAAATATCGGTTCTGGGCGCGGAGGATCTGTTTGGGATTGATCAGCCGGTGCGTCGACGCAAGTACAGTGGCGGTCAGACGATCAATTTCTTCTCGGATCTGGAGCCGGGTGAGCTGGTGGTACATGAGGATCACGGTATCGCTCGCTATCAGAATCTGAAGAAGATCAGGTCCTCCAGCGGTGAGAGAGATTATCTGCATCTGCTCTATGCCGATGGTGATCTGTATATTCCGGTTGAGGCACTGGATCAAATACGCAAATACATCAGTACGGATGAGAAGAAGCCCAGGCTGTCTAAGCTGGGTGGCTCTGAGTGGGAGCGCCAGAAGACAAAAGCTCGCGAGTCGATTAGAAAGTTGGCAACTGATCTGGTAGCGCTCTATGCCACCAGGCGACAGATCAAGGGCCATGCTTTTGCGGCGGATACGGTCTGGCAGCAGGATTTTGAGGCCGCTTTTCCCTATGAAGAAACGGAAGACCAGAAGCGGGTGATAGCTGAGATTAAAGCGGACATGGAACAGCCGCGGGTTATGGAGCGTCTGCTCTGCGGTGATGTCGGCTTCGGCAAGACGGAGGTCTGTTTTCGGGCCATCTTCAAATGCATTATGGATAGCAAGCAAGCTGCTCTGCTGGCACCGACTACAGTACTGGTACAACAGCATTACAATAAGCTCTGTGAACGGCTGGGCGACTTTCCGGTCACTGTCAGGATGCTCAGCCGCTTCGTCTCCGAACAAGAGCAAAAGGAGATTCTGCAGGAGCTAAAAGCAGGACGAGTTGATATTGTGATCGGTACGCACAGACTATTGTCGCGGGATGTCGAATTTGCCGATCTGGGCTTACTGGTGATTGACGAGGAACAGCGCTTCGGTGTCGATCATAAGGAGCTGATCAAAGAGCGCTATCCGGCCCTGGACGTCCTAAGCCTTACAGCTACACCGATTCCACGGACTTTACATATGTCTTTGTCCGGCATCAGAGATATTTCGTTGCTGGAGGAGGGGCCGGAGGATCGGCGCCCGATTCAAACCTATGTGATGGAATATGAGGAAGATGTAGCTGCCGAGGCGATTTTGCGCGAAACCGGGCGCGGGGGTCAGAGTTTCTATCTCTTCAATAACACTTATAAAGTCGAGGAAAAAGCGGCACGTCTGCGGGAGCTTCTGCCCGGTGTACGCATTGTGACTGCTCATGGCCGGATGCCTGAGCGACGACTGGAGCAGGTAATTACAGATTTTATTAACGGTAATTATGATGTTCTGGTCTGTACTACCATTATTGAGTCCGGTATCGACATGCCCAATGTCAATACGATTGTGGTCGAAAATGCGGATCGGCTTGGCCTGGCCCAGCTTTATCAGATTCGGGGCAGGGTCGGTCGGTCGGAGAGACAAGCCTATGCCTATATTACTTATCCTCAGAACCAGATTCTGAATGAAGCGGCAGAGAAGCGTTTAATTGCGATTCGCGACTATACGGAACTGGGTTCAGGTTTCAAAATTGCGCTGCGGGACTTGGAGGTGCGCGGTGCCGGCAATTTGCTGGGTCCGGAACAAAGCGGCAATCTGGGCGCCGTCGGCTACGATCTGTACTGCAAGATGATGGATGAGGCGGTCAAAGAGTTAACCGGAGTTGAGGTCAAACCGCCCCCCGCATATGCCCTGGTCGAGCTGGAGGTCAATGCCTATCTGCCGGAAACATATATCCGGGATGAGGGTCAGAGAATTGACATCTACCGCCGGATTGCCGCTCTCGAGACCGCAGAAGATTATTGGGATGTGCTGGATGAAATGCTCGACCGTTATGGCAAGCTGCCCTATGAAGCACAGACTCTGGGCGATATCGCCTATATCAGGTCTTTTGGCGGGAGAGCCGGCTTTGCCCGCATTTCTGTACGTGACCAGGATGTAGTTCTTCACTTCGCAGAACAGGACAAGTCGGATCTGGACTTGATATCACGTCTGCTCAGTGTGGAGAAATTTAAAGATTTCCTGCAGTTTCAGGCCGGTCACAAACCCCAGATTATCTATCGCCGGGCGGCGCGCAATCTGCGCGAAACTCCGGCGCTGATTAGACAGCTTTTCTTAGCCGCGGATACGGTATAATCTAATTATGAAAATTATCCTGGCCAGTGGCTCACCGCGCAGAGCCGAACTATTAGCTGTCAGCGGCTATCCATTTCAGGTTCGGGTGGCGAGCATTGATGAAGAGAATATTCAGGAGCAGGTGCTGACAGAGCTGACAGACCTGCCTGGCTCCGCTCAACAGCTTGAGCTGGTGCGACGTCTGTCCGCTGCCAAGGCCCATGCGGTCTATGCCGAGCTGTCCGCATCCCATTTTGCTGACCACTCGGATTTATTTGTCGAAGGCGCACAGCATAAGTCCGTCATTCTGGCCGCCGATACTATCGTCTGCCTTGACGATGCGATCCTGGGTAAGCCGCACAGCCCCGCGGAAGCGGAAAAAATGCTGCGACAATTGGCAGGTCGGACGCATTTAGTCCATACCGGTGTCGCTTTGCTGCTCCTATCTGCTTCCGGGGAGCTGCTGGCTACAGAAAATATAGTTGAGACCACGGAAGTCAGTTTTTTACCCTTGAATACGGCGCTGGAGTGTAGACTGCAGACATATGTGTCCAGCGGAGTGCCGCTGGACAAGGCCGGCGCCTATGGTATCCAGGACTATGGCGCTCTATTTGTATCCGGAATCAAAGGCGATTACTACAATGTCATGGGTCTGCCCCTGGCAAAAGTAACCGCTCTGCTTGATCGCTGGCAGTCGGTTGAAGAGGGTGAAGCCGCTGCCGATACCTGCAGCAATTAACTCCCAATACCGAGTCAACTGTAAATTAGACAGTGAATTACTATCGGCAAAAAGGCAGATATACTGAAAGAACATCCCGGCCGAACCGGGATAAAATAACTTTATGCTGGTGCAGAGATTAGCCAAAAAACTAATTAAGAATCATCAACAGATTGAGGACCCGGTGGTCAGGAAACAGTATGGCAGCCTGATGTCCGGTATCGGTATCGCCAGCAATCTGTTATTAGCAGCGGGCAAATTTATAGCCGGCACTTTGGCAGGCAGTATCGCTATCACCTCCGATGCTTGGAACAATGCAACGGATTGCGTCGCCTCTTTGATTGCTCTATTATCTTTCCGTCTGTCGGCCAAACCGCCGGATAAGAAACACCCTTTCGGACATGCCCGTTTTGAATACCTGGCCTCGTCCGGCGTCGCTCTGATTATTCTGATCGTGGCCTGGGAGCTGTTTAAAACTTCTCTGAACCGGATTCGTCATCCGCAATCGATCCGGTTGGATTATTTGGTGGCAGGAATACTGATCGTTTCCATTGTGTTAAAGCTCTGGCAATGGCGCAGTTATCGTTCTCTGGATCAATTGATCGGTTCACAAGTCTTTCGTGCTACGGCTGCCGACAGTCTGGCTGATGCCGTTACCACTTTTTCTGTACTGGCAACAACTCTGGTCGCTCATTTTACAGGAATTATGATTGACGGCTGGATCGGACTGCTGGTCTCATTATTTATTTTTTATTCAGGTTTTAGCATTCTTAGGGATACTGCCACCTATCTGCTGGGAGCGGCACCTTCGGAATCTATAGTGCAAGGGCTGGAAGAAGCTGTCTTAGCTTATCCCGGTGTCCTGGGCATGCATGATCTGCTGATACATGACTATGGCCCGGGCAAGACTTTTGCCTCTCTGCATGTGGAGTTGGATGCCGGGATGAGGGCACTGGAAAGCCATGCCCTAATTGACCGCATCGAACGCGACATTCTGGATAATCAGGGTATTCATCTGATTATCCACCTGGATCCTGTCGTCATCCCCGACTCCGAGCAACTTTGATCCGGCCCTTTTAAGGTGCCCTATTTACATCTTTTTACGGATCGGCTTTGTCCGCATGGCCCGGATGAGTTACTATATAAGTCCAGAACATGATCCGGTCACAGGGCCGGTCAGGAATAGAATTGGGAGTAGATATATATGCTTGATCTGGTAATGATACGGAAAAACCCCGAAGAAGTTGCGGCCAAGCTGGCGCGTAAAGGTTTGGAAATTGATTTTACGGACTTTCTGGCTGCGGATGAGAAGCGCCGGGCGCTGATTTTTCAAAATGAACAGCTGAAGGCGGAACGCAATAAGACTTCGGCTGAGATACCTAAACTGAAGCGCCAGGGCGAAGATACCTCGTCTTTAATGGAGCGCATGCGCCAGGTTGGGGAAGAAATCCGAGCCAATGATGAAATTTTGGCCGCAATGCAAGTTGAACAAAATGAATTCTTAGCGGCTCTGCCCAATCTGCCGGGCGATGAAGTTCCCGCCGGCGGCAAAGAAAACAATCAAGTAGTTGCCGTATATGGTGAGAAGCCTACTTTTGATTTTGAGCCCAAGCATCATGTTGATCTGGTCACGGATCTGGGTCTGATCGATTATCCCCGCGGAGCCAAATTGGGCGGATCAGGCTTTTGGGTTTATCGCGGCGACGGCGCCAGGCTGGAATGGGCGCTGCTGAATTATTTCATGAGCCAGCATCTGGCTGATGGCTATGAGATGCTGCTGCTGCCCCATATTCTAAACTATGAATGTGGTTTTACCGCCGGTCAGTTCCCCAAATTTGCAGAGGATGTCTTTCATCTGGATTCTGACTTTGCCACTGCCGGCAAAGACTTTAGTTTCTTGCTGCCGACAGCAGAGACTGCTCTGGTCAACTTACACCGCGATGAGATCCTGGACGAGGACGAGCTGCCGCTGAAGTATTTCGCATATACGCCCTGTTATCGCCGTGAGGCCGGCAGCCACGGCGCTAATGAACGCGGTATGATCAGAGGCCATCAATTCAATAAAGTGGAGATATTCCAGTATGCCCGTCCCGATCAGGCTGAGGCTGCACTCAAAGAACTGGTCGGCAAGGCTGAAAGTCTGGTCAAGGGGCTGGGCTTGCATTTCCGCACCTCAAGGTTGGCTGCCGAAGATTGTAGTGCTTCCATGCGCAGAACCCTGGATATTGAAATCTGGATTCCCTCGATGGATGGCTATAAGGAAGTCAGTTCGGCCTCGGATGCCGGCGATTACCAAGCCAGGCGGGGCAATATCCGTTATCGCAGCAGCGAAAGCGGCAAGCCGGAATTCGTCCATACACTGAACGCTTCCGGACTGGCGACCAGCCGTGTTTTCCCGGCGATAATCGAACAGATGCAAACGGCGGATGGCAGTGTGATCATACCTGAGGTACTGCGTCCCTGGATGGGCGGTCAGGAGATTATCAGTAAGAAATAATATCGGGAGTGAACAATGGCAGGACATTCGAAATGGAATAATATTAAACGGCGCAAAGAAGCAGTCGATGCCCAGCGCGGCAAAATATTTACCAAGTTAGGCCGGGAAATTGCCATCGCCGTCAAACACGGCGGTCCTGATCCCGATTCCAATTCCAGTCTCAAGGACGCAATTGCCCGCGCTAAAGCCAGCAATATGCCGAATGACAGCATTCAGCGCTCAATCAGCAAAGCCGCCGGCGGTGACGGTGGCGATGATTTTGCCGAGATCGTCTATGAAGGATACGGGCCGGGCGGTATCGCCGTTATGGTCAGAACTCTGACCGATAATCGCAATCGCACGGCCGGTGATGTTCGCCATATCTTTGATAAGTTCGGTGGCAATCTGGGCACGAACGGCTGTGTCGCCTATCAATTCGAGCGCAAGGGCAGTCTGGTCCTGGATCGTGAGCTGTACCCGGATGAAGATCAGGTGCTGTTTGATGCACTGGAGGCCGGAGCTGAAGATGTGGAGATCTCGGATGAGATGTTCGAAATCATCACTGAGCCTAATGATTACCACTTTGTACTGGAAGCGCTGACAGATAAGAACTACGAATTTTTAGATCTCTCACTTGCTCCCAGACCGTCAAGCTGGGTGGAGCTTAGCGATGAGGAACAGAGCAAACAGATGGAAAAACTGATCGAAGTTATGGAAGATCACGACGATGTCCAAGATGTTTTCCATAATTGGAATCAGACGGATTAAGTGACGAAGACGCATAGTATTGGCATCTTCTCCCCCGGGCAGGTATAGATTGCGATGGGTATCTTCAGCTGGTTAAAAAGTAAGCTCGGTATCGGTGCGACATCTGCTGCGACTCCTGAGAAAGATCCGGAGCAGAAAATATCCGCCGCCGAACGGCTGCGCACGCGGGAAGAACCCCTGTTCAATCCCTTTGGCCGTTTTGCCGAGGCGGTGAAGACTCAGGTTTCGGAGCGAGTTATTCAGTATGAGGAAGCGACCCAAAATGAAATCCGGGAACTGCTCTCTACAATTGCTGTAATTGCTTTCGTCGGTTCCAGCGGCACAGGCAAAAGCACACGGGCGATTCTGATCGCTAAGCGCTACGATATCCGTTATATCATCGATGACGGCCTTCTGATTCATGGTTCCAGCGTGATTGCCGGTTCGTCTGCCAAGCGGGCAGGAACCAAGTTGGAATCCGTCAGACAAGCTCTTTTTATTGATCCGACACGAGCAGCCAATATGAGACGCGCTCTGGTCGAGCACCGTCCGCCGACACTTATGATACTGGGGACATCCGACGGAATGCTGGATCGGATCTGTGACAATCTGTGGCTCAATCGTCCTTCTCTGCAAATCAGCATTGAGGATGTGACCACGGAAGAAGAAAGAAATATCGCCAAGCAAACCCGCTTGACCGAGGGCAAGCATACAATTCCTGTTCCCAGCATGGAAATCAAGCATGAATTTTCCGGTTATTTTGCCGAACCGCTGCAGAAATTACGCCGACGCTTTGACCGAGGCTCTTCCTATACTTATGGTGAGGGAGACCCGGAACGGACTGTAGTTCGCCCCACTTTTTCCAGTCTGGGCCGATATTCGATGTCCGATGAGGCTGTAGAACAATTGCTGAAACTGATCGCCAGGACTGTCCCCGGGATTGAGGATATGGTCCGCTATAATCTCAAAAAAGAGCCTTACGGTGTGATTCTCGATCTCGATCTGGAATTGGAATACGGTTATAATGCTCAAGCAGTTCTGTTGGAGGCTCAAGCTAAAATCAGCGATACCTTTGAACGGCTCACTGCCAATAATGTCTTGGTTACCAATGTCAGGGCACTGAGAGTAGCCAGACTGGGCACAACTTAAGGAGCATAAGGATCGTTTTGTTTTTGCTCTGCATCCAGGGTATCATAGCCGGAGCCGGCCAGATCTATAGTTTCTCCCAGATGGCGGGGAGCAGCTTTGGTCTCGGTTTCATACCAGGCTTTGGCTCGAGCCAGAAAATCACGAATAGAGTTCTTGATTTTGGTAGCGGTACTATAATCGTAGAAATCAGTCGCATAGCCCAGCAGATCGATTTCCAAGCGATCGGCTATATATAGCGCCCGCTCCAGATGAAAAGTCTGTGTCGCAATCACACCTGTCCTGACACCGAAAATTGCCCGTGCCCGGAAGACAGTATCATAAGTGTCAATCCCGTCTCTATCAATAAAAATTGCTTCCGGCGGGATACCGGCGGCAGCCAGGTAATTGCGCATCACCCAAGGCTCATTGTGTGCCTTCTCACTGCTATCACCGGATACAATAATCCGCTCGGAGATCCCCGCCTGATATAGCTCGATAGCACCGTCAAGTCGGTCTTTCAACATGGGCGAGGGCGTGAGATCCGGATCTACTTTACAACCGGGCACAATTATGGCATCAAGATTGCGTTCCAACTCCGCCAGGTCTCGGATTCTGGCTCTGCCGGTCCGGACTACTGTCCGGTTGATCAGGAGCAGTCCTATGAAGAGGAGTAGAATTAAAAATGCCGCAATATAGAACATATAATGCCATATTCCTTTATTCTGCCTGGCCGTCGTTCTGTTTTTACTACTGAACATGAGAGTCACCTTGGGGGTAGATTTTTGATCCGCTGGTTGAACGATACAATCAATGTCGTCAGCTCCTTAATAAAAACAAAATCTTTATCCAGTTTCCTCATGATACAATAAAATTATTCAATAGAGGAATTGGTTGATGTCATTCATGTCTATACGAAAAACTTATGCCCGCTTCAAATGGCTGAGCCCACTGGCTCTGGTCTTGATTATATGTCTATTGTCAGGTGTTGTAGCCTGCACATCGGATGATGGCCCTGCCGGGAATCCGGCTTCTTCTACCGCACCGGATAGCAGTCTGCAACAGACTGCAGAGACGCCGGACGACCCGGCGGCGCCTTCGACAAAAATGCAAGAGGAAACTGAATCTACCCAGGCAGATGCTTTCCATGAGATCGGCTTTGTGCCTGACCCGGATACGACGATTACCATCCAATTGCTGGAAGATGAGGTTAATCTGAATCCTTTGCAGGAGGGGAATGGTTTTCCGGTTGACAGTCTGAGCGGCTGTGACCTGGTATATGAGACTTTGCTCAAATGGGATCCGGAAGAATTGACCTATAAGCCGGGGCTGGCAGAATTGCTGGGGATTTATGCAGACGGGATTAAGTTGAAAATTAGAGAGGATGCTGTCTGGCATGATGGTCGGCCGGTAACCCCGGAACAAATCGAACTGTCCTTGTACTGGATGTGTAAGTTTACGGAAGGTTGTCGGGAGGCAGAGGGTCTGATCACAAAAGTTGAGACAGAAACTGATGGAGAGCTAGCTACTGACCGCATTTTCCTGACACTGGCTGAAAACGGTAAATACTATCAGGCATTGGCCTTGGATCTGCTTTGCCGGGCGCCGATTATGCCGGCTAATATATGGTGTGAGGGAAGAGATCCGCTGACGATCACGGAAGAAGAACTGCAAATACAGGCTGACAAACAGCCACTGGGCACGGGACCCTGGCAAGTCAAATTGAATGATTCTTTCCAATTGGTTTTGGAGAGATGCGTGGCAGTGGACAATAAGCCACAGTATTTGATGTTACGCAAGTATAAGGATCGGCTGAGCAAGGAACGAGCCTTTGCCAATCAGGAGATAGATATTCTGGGTGGCACATTGCCGGATGATGGGAACAGTTCCGATTATTTTACCGGAAAACCGTTGCTGTCAGGAATCGTTGTTAAACGGGATCACTATCTGTTCAAGAATATTTATTACCGTAATCTGTTGCAACTGGCTGTCGATACGTCCAAAACAGGTCACATCCTGGATAGCAAAGCTGCGACTACAATTTTCTGGCATTATTTTGGCGGAGCGACCCTTGTTAGCCGCTTGCGGCCTGATCTGTCCAAGCCGGTCTTTGCTGAGACCTATTTGGCGAACAAGTGGGAGATAGCTACCCGGCTGGGAGGAACTTGGGACAGCGACGGCGTGCTGCACCTTGAACAGCAGCCGCTTGCAACACTGGATCTGATTTTACCTGCTGATCCACAGGTGGAAGCTGCCTGTAGAGCATTTGCCCAGTCTGCACTGCGTCAAGGCTTAAGGCTGGAACTGGTCATTCTGGACCAGGAGACATACGGACAAAGGATCGACAACCATGATTATGATCTGTGTTATATACAGACAACGGAAAGGCTGGAAACGCCTTACAGTCTGGCACAGGATTTTCTTTACCATCTGGATCGCGATGATTTCGAGGAACTGGTCACATCCGGTCTTTCGCAACAGGTCAGAACGCTGGCTTTGGCCCTAGCTTCTGCAGGTACAGCGGACGATTTTGTCGCCGCCGCCAAGGACTGCTATCAATACTCGTTACAGCAGATGCAATTTTTTCCTCTGGGTTGCCGGACCATCAATAATGGTTACTTCAACTCAAAGTACAGACAGAATATATCTGATTACTGGGCCACACATCTGGACAAGCGTGATCTCACCGGCAATAGCGCGTCTGAGATTCTCGATAGCATCACAGCTGATTAAGTAGCAAGAAAGTATGGGCAAGGAAGTATGAGCAAAACAACGAATTATCTGCGGTATAGAGCACCTGACGGCCAGGGAATATGACAAGAAGCCAAAGCAGATTGTCTGAAAACAATATACTTATGCAGGAGCAGTCTTGAGAGGATTAAAAATGGGACTTAATCAAGTTAAAGATTTTTTTAGAGAATATGGCATGGAGGATCGAATCCAAGAATTTGCAGTGTCGAGCGCGACAGTTGAGCTTGCTGCCAAAGCTGTGCATTGTGAACCGTGTAGAATTGCCAAGACACTGTCATTCATGGTGAATACCGGTCCAATTTTGATTGTGGCGGCCGGTGATGCCAAGATTGATAATCCTAAATATAAGGCGCAGTTTGGAACGAAGGCGAAAATGCTGACAGCGGAAGAAGCGGTCGATTTAATCGGACATCCTGTAGGCGGTATTTGCCCTTTTGCCGTCGCGGAAGGTGTTACGGTTTACTTGGACAAGTCCCTAAAGAGATTTGATACTGTTTTCCCGGCTTGCGGGAGTGATAACAGCGCCATCGAATTGACGCTGGATGAGCTGGAGAAGTACTCAGCGTTCACTTCCTGGATTGATGTTTGCAAAGGATGGCAGTAAATAACCGAGATCAGAAAAAGGCAGTTTCAAGGTTGCGTCAGACAGATATTATTGCGATTAAATTTATAACCCCCCTGTGATTATCAATAAATCACAGGGGGTTATTTGGTGCGCCCGGAGGAATTCGAATCCCCGACCTACCGCTTAGGAGGCGGTCGCTCTATCCTGCTGAGCTACGAGCGCATTTAGTGTAGTTAATTTTATCACAATTATGAGCAGGCAAACTGTCGGCTTAAATCTGAGCTTCCTGTAGTATTATGGAAGGCGACGGAGGTCGGGATGAGCGATCTGATTGATAGCAGAAAACAGATAATTTTGCCGGTGCTATTTGGTGTTGAAGCAGCAACTGTGCGTGAGTTAAAAAAACTGGAGCTACCGGCCGGTGAAATCCTGGTGACAGATGGACAAGTTGCATTCAGGCCGGAAGATGAAAGAGAGATCCCCAGGTTGGCGGCTCGCTTCAATTACAATTGCCGAACTGCCGAGAGAGTACTGATTGGCTTGTCGTCTTTCCGGGCGACTGATTTTGATCAGCTCTATGACTGCTCCCGGCAGCTGCCCTGGGAAGACTGGCTAGACAGGGATTTTGCCTTGACAGTAACCGGCTATTCTTTGAAATCACAGTTATTTGGTGTGCCGGCTATGCAGTCTGTTATTAAGAAAGCAATCATTGACCGATTGGTGCAAGTTAGAAAGTTGAGTCCGGGCAGCCGTATTACGGAAGATAAAAACAAAGGCGAGCTGGTTATCCGCTTTGCTGCAGTAAAAGACGAGATCACAATCATGTTAGACAGCAGCGGGGATGGACTGCACAAGCGAGGCTACCGGCCTTTGACCCATGCGGCGCCGATCCGGGAGACACTGGCGGCAGCGATTTTGGACTATATGTTTTATCTCAGAAACCAACAGCAGGGGGAAATCTTACTGGACCCTGTATGTGGATCGGGAACATTTTTAATTGAAGCCGCTTTGCTCAGCAGCGGCAAAGCACCGGGTCTGCTGAGAAGCTTTGCAGGTCAAAAGATGGGTCTGGTCGGTCCCGAAATTTTTCAGGAAGAGGCGGAGTTTGCCAGAGCAAGAGAACTGCCTCTGCCTAAGCACAAGATTTGCTTCGGTTCGGATATCTCCCGCCGGAGCGTACAGAATGCCGGACTAAATGCAGAAAGAGCAGGAGTAGCGCAGGCAATTGATTTCCGGGTGGCTGATCTTAGGCAACTGAGAGCTGAGAGTATCAAGGCTCATGCCGATGCAGATAGGATACTGGTGATTGCCAATCCCCCTTATGGTGAACGCCTGGCAACACCTGAAGATTCAGCTGCTATTAACTGTGCTCTAGGAGCCCTTGTTGTGGAAAAAGATACAGGCATGAATAAAAAGGGTTGGCGCCTGGGAATTATTAGCGCGGACAGAAATCTTGAAAAGCAACTTGGATTTCATGCCGATAAGAGACGAAAATTATACAATGGCATGATTTTGTGCCAACTATTTCAATATTTTAAAACCGGACCTCGACCAAAGATTAAAGCAGTGAAAGGAAATTACATTCGTGGCACAGATAGCTCTTCAAGTTGTCATGACGACTAAGCGAGCTGTCCATGACATGTGGACAAATAGTGGGTTTTAAGCATGCAGAAACTCTCAAAAAGCCTGTTAAATCAATGTTATAAGCAATTGTTTTATGGTGAAACTGTTTTGAAGAAAATATGTACGAAAAGTGAAAACACTGATTTTTCAAGGTCTTTAACAGTCCAAAACGCTGAAGTGCTTGTCCTGCAAGTTATACACATAGTTATTAACATTATTAACATTCTGAGCCGGAGTGTGAATCGTTTTTTGTCGCAATTATGTTCGGGATAGATGCTGAAAACATGGGAATAGCAAGCTTTTCGGCAACCCATTACGCATAAATAACTTGACTTGTCAAGAGCTTTACAAAAAGTTTATATAATACATATGAGGAGTGATCAATATGAGAATAGTCATTGGCAGTGACCACGCAGGTTATGCATTGAAAATGCAGATCAAGACCTATCTGGAAGCGAAAAATTATACAGTGATCGATGTCGGTACTGATTCCGCTGCTGAATCTGTTTCGTATGTGGACTACGGACGAAGTGCGGCGGCAGAAATTGTTTCCGGGCGGGCCGATCGGGGCATTATTGTCTGTGGTTCAGGAATTGGTATCTCAATAGCTGCTAATAAAGTTCCCGGTATCAGAGCAGCGCTTTGCACCAATAGCTATATGGCCGAAATGGCACGCAGGCATAATGATGCCAATATGTTGGCCTTGGGCGGCAGAATGCTGGCAGCCAATTATGCCCAAACAATAGTTGACGCCTTCCTGACTTATGAGTTTGAGGGGGGAAGGCATCAAAAACGGCTTGACAGCCTGGAATAGTTGTAATTTGCGCACTAATATCGCAGAGGAATTCTATAGATAGGGGCCCGCCATTCTTAATAAATAGACAGAGTTATCTTCATCTGGCTATGCTTGTCAGTCAGTTGAAAAATAAAAAGAGCGATCGGCAAAAGTTAGGCGGCAGCGATCAGGCAACAGGGTTTCGCGGTATTTCTCCAGTCTGATACCGTCTAGCAAAGTATTGTTGAGTGAACCCAGATCCTCGACGAAAAAATTCTCCCCTCTGCGCATAATACGGGCATGTCTGCGCCCTACTGCCGGTGAGTCCAAAAACAGATCGACTCTTTTGCTGTCTCTGCCGATGATAAATTCATCAACCAAGATAAAAGCCTTCTGACCATCGTCTGCCATTGGCGTACCTGGCAAGCCTTCACAAAGAATAGCTAAACGGTAATTAGGTGTTCGGTTGGGCAGATTTTCCGTTGGTTCCAAGTCTAGCAGTTCGGACATGGGGGTGGAATCTTTGAGCAATCCCAGCCATTGTCCCAATCTTTTCAAACTATTGACCAGCTTTAGTTGGTACCCCTGATTTGTTGGTTCGTTATTTGATAAGTGTTTTGACATAATCTTAGTTTCTCCCCAATGGCTTGACTTGCTCTTTTTTTGACATTTCTTTTTGAGCGACCTGACCCTGGTTTTGATTGCCTCTTTTATGCCGGGTCTTATCTCGACAGCTGCAGTATTTGTTGTAGATAGGATCAAAGACTCTTGGGCAGCAGATTGAGCAAGTGCACTTTTCTCCCGACTGATGATGATACTTAGGTATTTGATCAGCTCAGCCCAGCGTTGATCTTGGAACAAGCGATCCAATTCTTGGGTTAATTCCGGAGGCCAGGAGTTCTCTACAGCCAGCCAGCGCACCAGATTACAATGCTTTAGGGATAGGGGGTCCGAATTGCCGATTCTGATGCTCAGATCAGCCTGCTCGGGAATGGGCAGCGAGATCAGTTTAATCAGATGTGATGCGACTACATTTACCATGATCAGATCGGGAACTAACAAGCGCAAATCTATTGTCAGGAGATGGTCAGTCGCAATATAGGCTGCTTGGGCAATTTGTTTCAAGTATTGTAAGCTCTGTCCGGGATTGATCCGGCCTTTAAGCTGACTAAGAGGAATCAAGCCATTACTGTTTAAAATGAACTCCAGTTCGTTATCTTGCCTAATCCAGAGTGAAAGCAATTGATTAGGCTTCCGGCGGAGCAGACAGGCGGACTGATCTTCGTCCAGGGGAGTTGTACCGGGACAGGTGATTCGGATCAGTCCGTTCCTTGTTTGCTCCATTTTCTTTGCCTTTAGAAACTGTCGATAATGGAATCGCTAAACACGCGGTCGATCAGTCTGGAGGCAAAGCGGCTGATCTGGGTTCTGAACAGAAATGCCACTGCCAGCATTACTGCGATGATGATTACGACTTCAATCGTACCGAAACCCTCTTCGCGCCGCCTCAGCATCCGGAGATGCCGCCTCATTTGCGGCTTTAATTTCTGATTGCGCAGTGCTTTAATTATGCTCGTCATACGTCTTCCTTTCTCCTGTCCTGTCCGGACAAGTTAGCATTATTGCTTAGATTGTTTGAAATGAGGCCAGTGCCGGAACTACGGCAATGGCTAAGACATTGATCAGCGCCATACCCATCGGCAGGAACAAAAAGAGAGCCCTTTGTTCCAACTGGCGTCTAAGACCGTTGCGATAAATCTGCCAACTGGCAGCAGACTGCATACCGAGCAGTGACAGAAGTTCCCCTGATCCCTGTTGGTCATAGCGGGCTGCACAGCGGAGAGCAGCTGAGATTTCCGGTAAAGGACATAGAGCAGCCAGTTTTCTGACGGCTTCGGCGCCTGTAACTCCGGCTTCCACGGATTTTTGGGCTAATTCAAGCTCAGTGCCCAGACGCTGCCCGCAAACCAGCTTTTTGGTTGCGTCAATAGATAGACCTAAAGCAATCTGTAAAGTCAAACCGCTTTCCATCAGCAAAGACAGCATGCTTAGAAATGGTGGATAAGAAAGGCGGTAGAATTGTTTATTGTTTTGTTCCTCACTAAGAACTAATAGATCCTGTAAGAGGGGGAATATTATGATAGCGATAGGCACAAACCACAGAGGTACTGTCCTGCTGATAAAAAGCAGCAGAGCGATCGCAAAACCGCAGAGCAGATATTTCACTTTCTGCTTCAAATATTTATGCCACAAATTTTCCCCCGGCTGGGCCGGATCGCTGAAGCGGACAATCCGGCTAATTTTATAGCCAAGGCCGACCGGCAGTAGTTTCAGATAGAAGGCGGACAAGCGGGGATATGTCTTTCCCGGTTCTGCAGTAGAATCAGCTTGGTATTGCCCGGTTTTGCCCGACCGGATCTGAGGTCTGGCCATGATCGACAAAGTTAAACTGATGGTTAAGAGGGCGATTAAATGAAAGATAAACCCCGCCAATATCCACCAGCCAGCTGTTACTGCAGTCTGATCCGGATTAATATTTTGCCTGAATAACAGCAAACCGAAGAGAAAAGGCAAAAAGCACATGACTGCAGCCTCAGTGGTTTTTTGACTGTTTTCCGCCTCTACTTCTGACTTTAGGGCGATTTCCGTATATATCTGTCGATGACTCTCCCGCAGATAGACATCAATATGTCCGCCGTATTTTCTCAGCCAGGGCAAAATAGCCAGATCCTGACTCAGCCTGGTGCAGGAATAGCTGCGATCAAGATCCTGCAATCCGGCGACGAGATCGCCTTGTGCCAATAATTGCCGACGGAGACGGTCCAGCAGCCGTACCAATCTGCTGCGTGTACCGAATTGTTCCTTGAGACTCGCCGGTGCATCCAAGAGAGCTCGTTCCAAAGTCCGTCCGGAAGAGATCTGGCCTGACAGATAAGCGAGAAATTGCTCTGCTTCGTCCAGTTTCATCTGCTCTCGCCTTGAAATTACCAGCTTGTATAGTGCTCTGCCGGGCAAGATCAAACCCACAAGGCCTAGAATAAGTCTTAACTTCCACTCCGTAACAAAGATGGCAGAAGTGAGCCAGCTGAAAGCGGCGGCTAGCAACATGGCGGGCAAGGCGGTCCTAATTCCGTCGTGTTGTCCGGTCTGGTGGCTTTGGCGTACTTTAGTTTTTCTCATTATGTTTCACTATTCCTTCTGACCAGTTTTGTGCCGTCATGATTGAAATATTCGGTTAAGACAAATCTGCCCTGCTCATATGATTTAAGAGTCAAAATTCTCTCCACTACTCTCTGCCCTGTTTTGAGTCTGGTCAGATGCACTAGCGTATCAATTGCGGAGGCCACCATTCGCCTGCAGGCCTCCCAGGGCAGATTAGAAGCTGTAAGCAACAGCAAACACAATCTTTCCAACATTTCTTCCGGATTATTGCCGTGGCCGGTGCACATGGAGCCCGGATGACCGGTCTGCATGGCTTGGATCATATCGTAGGTCTCGTCACCTCTGACCTCGCCGACAATAATGCGATCAGGTCTCAGCCGCAGTGAGGAACGGATCAAATCCGTCAGTGAGACGGTTCCTTGATCATCAGGGCCCGGCAGTCTCGCTTCCAGGCGCACCAGATTATCCAGTGTGGAAAGCTGCAGCTCACAAGAGTCCTCAATTGTTACCACCCGTTCCGTACCGGGTATAAAGGCCGATAGCGCATTGAGAAAAGTTGTTTTGCCCGTGCCGGTTCCGCCTGAGATGAAGATATTGCTCCTGCTTTGTACTTTATGAGCCAACCATTGTGCAGCCTCGGTACTGAGAGTATGATTGGCGACCAGGGCAGGCAGGGACGGACTGATACCTGTAAAACGTCGGATAGTCATAACAGGTCCGTCCGGAGCCACCGGCTTTAAGACGGCATGAACCCGTGAACCGTCGGTAAGTCGCATATCCCGGATCGGTTTCTGCTCATTGATCAAACGATTGGCGCGACCGAAATAGCGAGAAATTACCTCAGTCAGATGATCTGTATCTTCGAATTGCAGATCAGACCGGTATAAGTGGCCGGCTTTTTCATAAAAAACGCAGTAGGGACCGTTAACCATGATCTCTGTGATCGACTCGTCATCTACCAGAACTTGCAGAATGTCCAGACCGCGAATGGCATTATACAGATCGGTAATCAACTGGCGTCGTGCATTAAAAGAGAGCGATCTCTTCTCAGTCAGCTGTGTGACTACTACAGCGATGGCACCTCTCAGCTCATCCGGCGTCAACAGTTCTGCATTGGGTGTCTGTCGTATTACTTCGCCGATCAGCTCCTTTTTCAGAGTACGAGTCAGCTTCATAATTTCACCTCGTTCAGTACCCGGAAATTTACGGAGGAGGGCAGCGCAGCCAGAAATTTGGCCAGTTCTCTCCTGGCAACTATACCTCTGCCGCTTTCAGCTGTAACTGCATCTATGTACAAGATATCGCAGAGCTGGGCCAGCCGGACTGTAGTCTCCAGTCCCAGGCCTTCGCAGTCAATTAAGGCTAGTGCCGGATCGGCAAGCTTGGAGATATAGTCTTTAATTTCCAGCAGCAATTTACGCAGCAAATGAGGCGGACAACTGATCAGATCGTCTGCCTGCTGCGGTAGCCGGAAAGTATGATAACCATGTTTGTGCATTATGAGATAATGCCCGATATTGCGTGAAATGGCGGACTCTACCTGGTCCAGGGACAACAGAAGATCCGTCAACTGCGGTCCGACTTGATGCTCCTCCAAATCAGGCACCCGGTACAGAGGCATCAGGGGCAGATAAATAGCCATTACTCCCTGATTTTGCAGTGCCTTAAGATAGGCAGGCACCCAGCGCTCTTTCAGATTGTGATCAAAGCAGAATACCAGGGCTAAACCGGCATTTTTACCTTCCGGCAGAGAATGCTCGCGCTGACGCCATGTTTCGATTTGTTCAGTCAATCGTTGATCAATTTCCGAGACTAGGAGGGGGGATTTGAACTCCTGCTCCCAAGTCAAGATAACTGCATCCGGGCTCATCTTATGATGATCCGCAGTTTTACTCTCGGGACATAGAATCAGATCAAAGTCGGTTTCTGCCGGCTCGTCAGTTAGTTGAAAAACTTCATAGCGTCCGGCAGCCCGGCGCTCCAGTTGTTCATAGATCCGCCGTTCTCTTCTCTTATTTAAATCGGAAATCAGAATCTTCGGTAGCATGATTTCGCCCTTCCTTCGTCTGTTGCCAGACTAAGCGAAAGGCGAAGCAGCTGTGTTGGGGAATGCTCGACATTACTCAACAATATTCTTCTTCAACGGACAAATAATTTGCGACGCTTTTACAACGGCTATGCCAAGGCAGCCGGCAAATATACATGGCTGTTGTAAAACCGGGCTGCGGCATCAATGATTCGCAGAACAAAAGAGCTACCGATCACGAGCGGCCAAAGCTTGCAGCCTGCCCACATATTCCGTCCTTTCCCAAGGCAGATCCAGATCAGCGCGGCCAAAATGCCCATAGTTGGAAATCTGGCGATAGATGGGCCGTCTTAGATTGAAGGAACGAATAATAGCTTCCGGCCTGAGGTCAAACAGTTCTTCCACATATGAGGACAGAAGCTGATCCGAAACCACACCCGTACCGAAGCTGTTCACATTGATCGAAACAGGATGCGCCACACCGATAGCATAGGCGATCTGAACTTCACAGGCATTGGCCAAGCCTGCGGCAACAATATTTTTAGCTACATGCCGGGCGGCATAACTGGCAGAGCGATCAACCTTGGTCGGATCTTTACCTGAAAAGGCGCCGCCGCCGTGATGGGCAAAACCGCCGTAAGTATCGCAGATGATCTTGCGTCCGGTCAGCCCCGTATCACCCTGCGGCCCGCCGATAACAAAGCGTCCGGTCGGATTGATAAAAATCTTGGTATCTGCGTCAAACAGCTCCGCCGGCAGAGAAGGTGTGATTACTTCCTCTATCACCAATTCCCTGAGCTCAGACAAAGTGACCCCTTCCGCATGCTGGGCGGAGACAACTACGGTATCGATATGGACCGGCCGATCATCGCAATAAGCCACCGTGACCTGAGCCTTGCCGTCAGGATAAAGGATATCCGATGAAGTAGATCTTCTGACCTCAGCCAACCGTTTCGTCAGGCGATGAGCCAAAACGATCGGTAACGGCATCAGTTCTTCGGTATCTCTATTGGCATAACCGAACATTAGCCCCTGATCTCCGGCACCGGTACTGTAAGTATCTTCCTGACCTTCACGATACTCCAGAGCCTGGTCAACACCCATAGAAATATCCGGTGACTGTTCATCGATACTGAGGATAACAGCACAGCTGTCAGCATCGAAGCCGCCTTTATCGCGGGTATAGCCGATATCGCGCACAGTATTGCGGGCAATTTGAGCAATATCCACATATGAAGTGGTTGAAATCTCGCCCATAACCAGGATCAGGCCGGTAGTTGCAACTGTTTCGCAGGCTACCCTGGCCATCGGATCATTCTGCAGAATGGCGTCAAGCACGGCATCGGACACCTGATCACATAATTTATCCGGATGGCCCTCTGTTACAGACTCCGAAGTGAATAGCCAAATTTTATTATCTTTCATTTTCTATCCTTTCCTTCTCAACAGCCACCACATAAAAAAAGACCTCACGACGAGGCCGGAAACTAGTGACCTCATCTGCCAGACCACACTGTGGTCTGCTGGAATTGGCACCGCCGCTTTCCGCGGTTGCCGGGCTTCACAGGGCCAGTCCCTCCGCCTCTCTTGATAAGATGACTATTAAGTTGTTTAGTTCAATTAAATGGTCTTTAATATGCTAGCACACTATTTTTTCCTGTCAACAGAGCGCCATTGATAGCAATTATCAGTTCATTTGTTACGAAAACGCGATCTTAGCGCTGAGGTCTCTCTTTGTCGCTTGGCAGGGACAGTTGCCGGATTTCCTGATACTGACAGAGCGTTTATTGTTGTATCATCAAAGTATTAAAAACCTAGTTAATGCAAACAGCCGGACTGAGGAATAGTTTTGAACGGACAAAAAGCGCCAATTGAATTAGTCGGAACAGTTTCCAGGCTCACCTTTGTCAATACGGATAACGGTTTTACCGTAGCTGAGGTGGAGAGCGAGAAACTGGATTTCGTGGCAGTCGGCGTAATGCCGCCGCTCAAACTTGGCGATACGGCGGTTTTCACAGGGAACTGGATTGAGCATAAAGAATATGGTCTCCAATTTCAGACCACATTGGTTAAAGTTAAACTGCCGTCTATCGGCGAGGCCATAGAATCATATCTGGCTGCCGGTGCTATTTCCGGCATTGGTCCGGTCCTGGCCAAACGTCTGGTACAAAAATTCGGTGCCGACACACTGAGAATTATTGCGGAAGAACCCGAACGTCTAATTTCCGTCCAGGGCATTTCCACTAAAACCGCCCACAAGCTGCACCGGGGTTTTCAAGCCAGCCAAGCCTGGCAGGAACTGGCTCTGCTGCTGACGCCGCTTGGCATCGGCATTGCCCGTGTGCAACGCATTTACCGCCAACTAGGCGCTGAGGCAATCAGGATTGTTAAGGACAATCCTTATCTCCTGTCAGCCAAAGTCGAGGGCATTGGCTTTGATACGGCAGACAAGCTGGCCGGCAAACTGGGCTTTTCCGGTCAACATCCCGCACGTGTCCGAGCCGGTGTTTTACAGGTTCTGCGCACCATGCTGACGAGAGGCGATACTTGGATGCCTGAGCAGGATCTGATCAAACGCACAAGCTATTTGCTGAACTTATCTGAAGCCGTGATTCGCCAAGTGATGAGCCAAGATGACTTTTATCTGGAGCAAACCAGAGTATTTAGCGGCGAGGGGGAGATTGGCACTTGCCTTGATACCAATTGGCTGTTGGCAACTTTTGCCGCCGCTCGCATAGATGAGCTGCTTAGTGAACGCCCCGGACGCTTGCGATCTCAGAAAACTCCAAGTATAGGATCAGAGCTGGTCTCGGAGCGGCCGGTAAAATACAGCCGATTTCAAAATTTGAAGACCGTTGCCGGCGATATTGATTCTGCGGCGGCAGCTCTAAGTCTGGAGCTGGCTTCGGAACAAAAGCAAGCCCTGCTGATGGCCCTGACCAGATCATTTTCAATCCTTACCGGCGGACCGGGCACAGGCAAGACGACTATCGTTAAGGTCCTGGTTGAGATCCTACGGACGCAGGGAGCTGAAATTCTGCTGGCAGCTCCCACCGGCAGGGCAGCGCGGCGCCTGACAGAAATAAGTCAAGTCGAGGCCAAGACTATCCACCGTCTCTTGCAACTCCAGCCACTTACAGACGATTTCAACCAACAGTCAATCTGGCAACAGACCGAGCAATTGAGCGGTGATTATCTGATTGTTGACGAATGTTCCATGCTGGATATCACTCTATTTTCTCATCTGCTGGCTGCGATACCGGCTGGGATGCGAGTTCTGTTGATCGGCGACAGCGATCAGCTGCCATCTGTCGGTCCCGGACAGGTGCTGCGCGATCTTCTGGCACAGGAGAGGATCCCCCGAACGACACTGGTGCGGATTTTCCGCCAGGAGAAAGTAAATCTGATTGTGCGTAATGCCCACCGGATTCGAGCGGGACAATCTCTAATTCTGGATCAAAGCCTGGAATCGTCATTTTTGCTGGTCTTGCAAAACAGCGAGACAGAAATGGCCCAAGCAGTTTTCAAATTAGTCCGTGACATTTTGCCCCGGGAATATGGCATAGACATTGGGACGGAATTGCAAATTCTGACCGCTGTGAGAAGAGGCGCAGCCGGTGTGACTGCTCTGAACAAGACGCTGCAGGAGATTGCCCAAGGCGGGCCTGATTTCACAGCTATTCATCGCATACAGGCCTATGCGGTCGGTGACAAGGTGATTCAAACTCGCAATAATTATGAGCTGGATTATCTGCTGGTAGCTGACGGAACCAGAGGGCAGGGTATCATGAATGGCGAACGCGGCATTGTCACAGAGCTCAATCTGACCGCTAAAACGATGAAAGTTCTCTTTGAAGAAGAACGCCTGGCGGAAATCGCCGACGATGAATTCGAAGATTTAGAGCTGGCCTATGCTATCACAATCCACAAAAGCCAGGGATCGGAATATCCCAATGTGATTTTAGTGATTCCGCACAGTACGCCAACTTTCTTAACCAGGAATTTATTATATACGGGTGTAACCAGAGCCAGCCAGCATCTGTTCCTGATCTGCAGAGACGCTACTCTAAGAATGATGATCCAAAACGAAATCGCCCTCAACAGGCGCACACTGCTCGCGGCGATGCTGCAACAGCCGCCGCTGTATCGGCTCCGAGCTGACTATGATTTTACTGCTGGCGAGCGCTACATAGCATTGAATGATAACTCGAACCCCTCGAGTCTGCAGCAGCCGTGACAAGATCCGGACCTGCTTTCCTAGAGCAGTTGCTGTTTCCCCCCTGCTGTTATCTTTGTTCCGCCAACTTGCAGCGGGAAGCAAAAGGCCATCTGCGTTATATTTGCCGTCACTGCCTAAGCCGACTGCCCTTTAATTTGGCTTTGTCCCGGACTTTCCCTGCCCTCGCAGATCAACCCCCGACAGACACGGCTCTTCCGTACTGGCGTCGGACACCGCTGCCGCCCCTCTTCTCCGTCTTTTTTTACGAAGGCGTGATCCGGGAACTGATTCTGGGGCTGAAGTTCGGCGGGCGCCTGGAGANCGCCCGCCTCCTCGGCTCGCTGATGGCTGCCGTACTGGCAGAAGAGCTGAAACGATCACATCTCCGACCGACGGCTGTTGTCCCCATGCCGCTCAGCCATAACAGGCGCCTTCGCCGCGGCTATAATCAATCCGAATTACTGGCCGACTTTCTTGCTGCTGAGCTGGGATTGGAAGTATTGCCGCTGGTAATCAGAAGCAGAGAAACGGCCAGGCAAAGCGAACTAAAAACCCTGGCCGAGCGCAAAAGTAATGTCAAAGACGCTTTTGCGCTGGCACCGGACGTGACAGAGCAGGCCCTCAGAGACCGTCAGTTCATCTTAGTTGATGATGTTCTGACTTCGGGATATACCATGCTGACTTGTGCAGAAGTGCTGCAAGCGGCGGGAGCGCGGATAATCTGCCTGGTAGCGGCATCAGGCACCCGGAAAATATTCTGATAATTGATAACGATAGCAGAATCAGTTTTTGCTCAATTCTTATCTGATATACTGATGTTCTAAGACAGTAATTACTTTGCTATCAGGAGTAATGATGAAAAAACAATCCAGAACGCCGGAGCGCAAGATTTTGCCTGTCCTGCTGGGCACTGATCTCAATACTTACGGGGTTGCAGTACAATTTCATGCTGCTTACGGCATTAAATCACTGGCTATCGGCAAGAGCAGACTGGTCTTTACAGAAAAGTCCAAGATTATTGATGTTATTACTTTTCCCAACTTTGACCAGCCGGATACTTTTGTGGCAACACTGGTTAGAGAGGGTCAGAGATTAAAGCAGCAATATGATCATCTAATTCTGCTGGCCGCCAATGACAATTATGCCGAATTGGCAATCAGGCATCAGTCTCAACTGGCAGACCTTTTTCACTTGCCTTTCGTCTCTGAAGCTCTGATGGAAAATCTGATGCTGAAAGATCGTTTTTATGAGCTCTGTGACCGACATGGCCTGGCCTATCCGGAGACAGTTGTAGTCAGAGCCTGTGATGCGCCTTTTGATCTGAGCCTGCCCTTTGCTTATCCTGTGATTTGTAAGCCGTCCAATTCTACCACTTACTTTCCTTTGGATTTCCCCGGGAAAGAGAAAGCCTATTTTGTCGAAGATGCGGAGCGACTCAAGCAGATCTTGACTCTGGTTTATGACCAAAGCTATCCGGATGCCATGATTGTCCAAGACTATATTCCGGGCGATGATACTTGCGGTCTGGTCGCCAATGGTTACTGTGACAAAGAGGGCAGAGTACGGATGTTGTCTTTGGGCAGACCGATTCTGGAAGATCCAACTCCGATTTACATTGGCAATTATGCCGCTATCCGCGATATAAAAGCACCGGACTTGGCACAGCAACTGACTGATTTCTTAGAAAAAATTACTTTTACCGGCATGGTTAATGCTGACTTCAAATATGATCATCGCGATGGGCAATATAAAATTTTCGAGATAAATCTGCGCCAGGGCCGGGCCAGCAATTATACGATGCTTGCCGGTTGCAACTTAGCGGAGGCTGTGGTGGCTGATTTAGTTGAGGGAAAAGTCGCAGCACCTGTCTATGACAATAATCAATCTTTCCTATGGCTATCTGTGCCCCCGGAAGTTGTTACTTCAATGACTGAGGATGAACAGTGTAGAGACTTCGCTGCACGGATGATTAAGAAGCGCAATTATATTGTCTGCTACCGCTATCGACCTGATCTGAGCTTAAAACGCCGCCTTATGCTGGACAGATATGATAAACAGCTATTGCTGCGCTACAAGAAACATTTTGTACCTCGCCAACTAAGATAGGAGAGAATATGAGCAGAATTGACTGTAATGACCGGCAAGCTCTGGAACGTTATGATGCTTTTTTGCAACAGTCGCCATGGGCTACTTTCTATCAGGACCGCGGTTGGGCCTGTGTAAAAAACAACTGGCAATCGGCTTATTTTATTTATGAGAGAGAAGATGTAGTTGTTGGCGCTGTATCTGCCCTCAGTATTAAAGCCGCCAATGGCCATCCCTTTATTTATTGCAGTAGAGGACCGGTGATTGATCCGGGTGATATTGCTATCTGGCGGGATATGTTAGCTGATCTTAGAGCCTATGCTCAGGAAATCAAGGCTTTTTATGTTCGTTTTGATCCGGAATTGGCAGCCGATCCCCATCTGGTACAGTTTTTTACCGATCTGGGTCTAGTCGTACGCTCTGAGAATTTGCCCCTGAAGGCTTTCACCCAACCCCGTTGCAATGCCGTTTTAGACTTAGAGGGGAAAAGTGCTGAAGAAATTCTGATGGGCTTTGACGCCAGAAAGCGTTACGATATCCGGGTTGGCTTGAAACATAATATCAGTTATAGGCAGGGCCGTGATGAGAATACTCTCACCATTTTTTCACAGATGATAGACAGCATGTCTGAACGCAAGGGTATCGCTATGCGGGATAAAGCTTATTTTCAGCGTTTGCTAACGGCTTTCCCCACATCCTGCATTACCCTTGCCGGCTATGAGGGAACGGATATCTGCGGCGCTCTGATGTTGCCTTATGGTCGTAAAATGACCTTTCTCTATGCGGCATCATTAGACATATATAGATCAATTCAGGCACCCAATGCCTTGCTTTGGCATCTGATAGAACAGGCACTAGACCAAAATTATACTGCTTTCGATTTAGGCGGTGTATTTGGCTTGGATGGATCATGTCCGCTTTATGCCTACAAGAAAGGCTTTGTTAAGCAGGAAGGAATAACTTGCTATATAGGTGAGCTGGACCTGGTATTGTCAGAAGAGCTTTACGCAGACTTCATCTCATAATCCTGTCGCTAATTTGACAGAAAAGGGTCCGGGTTAGTATAATTGGCAGGCTGTTGACTGTAACTGTGGCCTGTATCCAGTATGATCTGCAGGAACAGATATTAATAAATAGCCGGCACAGTGCGAAAGGAGGAGTATATGCCTAAAAGAACCTATCAGCCGAAGAAACGGCAGCGAAAAAGAGAACACGGTTTTCGCAAGAGAATGCTAAAAGCCTCAGGTCGCAAAATCCTGGCCAGAAGACGACTCAAGGGAAGAAAAAGACTCTCACACTAAGACCGCAGACTATGTGGTCTTTTTTTTCATGACAGATAATAAACCGTATCCGACCATAAAAGCTAATCACGACTTCTCGCTGACTTACCGCAAGGGAAAAATAGTGCGCAGTGAGAGCCTGATTTTGCATTTCAGGCAGCGGAAAGACCTGGGACCGCCGCGTGTCGGATATACTGTAAGCCGTAAAGTAAAATCCGCTGTTAAGCGCAACCGTCTGAAGCGACTGCTGCGTGAAGCCATGCGGCTGACGGAGCTTCAGATTCGGCCGGGGCTGGATCTGATACTGGTCGCCAAATTAAAGCCGGTGGCTCCTGATTTTCATAGCCTATGTCAGGAACTTAATGATATGATAGTCAGAGCCGGACTGGCGGTGAAAGAAGAAGAAAGTGACTGATAAGTGCTGCCATCACAAATTTACAATAGACGGGAACCGAAATAGCACCCGGATTCGCCTCAGCTCCTGGGTCAGTAAAAAACTGATTGGACTGATCCGCATTTACCAGAGGGGGCGTTCGGAGGCAGCACGAGGGCACTGTCGATTTACACCTACCTGTTCGCAGTATGCGATTGATGCCATTTCTCGTTATGGTGTACTGCGGGGCGGGCTGAAAGCAGTCGGACGTATCCTCCGTTGCAACCCGCTGAGCAAGGGCGGATACGATCCTGTCCGCTGATACGGAATAATATTATTAAGATCGGGGTTATTAGAGTATGCTTAGTCCTCTATACAAATTATTCGGCTTTATTCTGAGCTGGCTTTACTATGTAATTGGCAATTACGGCCTGGTGATTATTTTCTTCACGCTGGCTCTCAATGCGTTATTGATTCCTATGCGCTTGAAGGCACAGCGCAGTACGATCAGACAGCAATTTCTGCAGCCTGCCATGAACGATATCCGGCGGCATTATGCCAAAGATCCGCAGAAGCAGCAGCAGGTGCTGACGCAGTTCATGAAAGACAATGGAGTTTCGATGGGCAGCGGCTGTCTCACCTCTTTGATTCCCCTGATCATCATCTGGCCGATCTGGCGCATTATCCGCGCACCCTTGCAATATGTCGGGCAGGTCTCAGTAGAAAATATCACCAAGATTGCAGAATTTTTGGCGGGAAAGGGTCTGTTGAGTGAGGCGGCGATCAAAACTGCAGCGCAAAACGATCTGCCGATTATTAATACTCTGACCAATAATGCCAGCGCACTGGCCGAATCGGTCAATCAGGGCTGGCTGCGACCGGACCAATTGGTTAACACCAGCTTTTTGGGCATGGATCTGGGGCGTGTACCATCTTATAATCCGGCGGACTGGTTCGGTCCTAATTGGAGAATTGAACTGCCCCTACTGATTCTGCCGCTTCTGACTATTATAACCATGATCTTGAACATGCGCTTTGCGCGCTTGAATGTTTTGCGCCCGGCCCCTTCGAAAGCAGAGATTGAACGCGCTAAAAATAATCCGGCCAAAGCCGGCCAGGCAACAGTGGATCCCTCTGAAAAAACCATGAAATATATGCAGTGGTTTATGCCGATTCTGATGATCTTCACCGTCTTTACGATGCCCTCAGCCATGGGGCTGTACTGGGTGATGTCCAATGTAATCTTCATTTTGCAGTCTGTGATTAGTTATCAGATGTATATTAAGCCGGCCAGAGTTCTGCTGGCGGGAGGCGCGGAAGCAGATGAGCCTGCTCCGCAATCTGCAACCAAGGAAGATAAAGAGACCGGCAAGGGGTCAAAGAGTAAAAAACGCGGGAAAGGCCGTTAGAACGAAATCTTTTCCGCTTGGGAGGACCATAGATGGGTAGTTTTATTGAAAAAACCGGCAAGACGGTTGATCTTGCCATTTCCGAAGCCCTGTCCGAATTAAATCTAAGTGCTGATGAAGTTGTGATCGAAGTTTTGGATGAAGGTGAGAGCGGAGGCCTTCTAGGTTTTGGCAGAAAGCCTGCGCGTATCAGAATTTATTTCGATGAGGAGGCAGGACAAGATACAGAAACAACAGCTGAAGCGGAGACTTTTGTCGCAGAGGAAATAATCTCTCACGAAGTCGAGGCTGAAAGAGAATCGGGAAGCGAGTCTGAAAGTACTGACTTGGAAATAGCAGAAAATGCAGCACTGGACTATCTGCAAGAGGTTCTGGGCGGCATGGGCATGCATGGCCGTATCTCGTCCTGGCTGGATGAGGGCAGTAGCTTGCATATTGAAGTTGAAGGTGAGGATCTCGGTCCCGCTATCGGCCGCAGAGGAGAAACTCTGGATGCCATCCAATATCTGACCAATCTGGCCGCTAATGCTCATACTGAAGAACATGTGCGTATTATCGTGGATATAGCAGGTTATCGCCAGCGTCAAAACAAGAAATTGCATGATCTCGCTCTCCGTTCGGCAGAACGTGTACTGAATGAGAACCGGAAACTTAGGCTCAAGCCAATGACACCGGCGGAAAGGCGTGAAATTCATCTTACGCTGGCAGATTATCCGGGCATCACAACCTGGAGCGAGGGTTATGAGCCGATACGCTGTATCGTCATCGGACCTGAAGCGGACGAGGAATCTAAGACTAAGAAAGAAGATTATTGGGATGATAACGAAGGCGATAACTGATACCATCGCAGCAGTTTCAACACCGCCGGGAGCAAGTGGCCTGGCGGTTCTGCGTTTATCGGGTCCGCAAGCGGCAGAATGCTGCGATCAATTGTTTCAACCTTATGCAATAACCCCTCTGCAGCCTTCGGAAATGGCCGGCTATACTACAGCAGTGGGCACATGGGCAGGGCTGGATGAAGTAGTGCTTAGCTGTTTTAAGGCACCCCATTCTTTTACCGGGGAAGATGTATTTGAGATTTCCTGCCACGGTGGAACGGCTGTTAAGCAAGCGATTCTGGACAGTTTGATCTCTGTCGGCGCTCGCCTGGCTGAACCGGGCGAATTTAGCAAACGGGCCTTTATCAATGGCAAAATGGATCTGTCCCAGGCTGAAGCCGTGATGGATTTGATCGGTGCCGAGGCATCCCGCCAGGTACAGGCAGCTTTCAATCAACTGAAAGGGCAACTATCCGGCAAAATCAGAGCCAGGGCCGATGCGCTCTATGAACTGATGGCCAGGATTGAGGTAATTCTGGAATTTCCCGAACTGGAAGAGACGCCACCTGCGCTGCAGCAATTAGCAGACGACGCTGAATCGGAGGGTGACAAGATCCGGCAGCTGGCTATGGGCTATGGCCGCGGCAAGGTGATCCGCGAGGGTCTCAGAGTTGCGATCGCGGGCCGGCCAAATGCCGGCAAGTCGACCTTGCTCAACAATCTGGTGGGAGAAGATAAAGCTATTGTAACCTCGATTCCCGGCACAACTCGCGATCTGGTAGAGGCACATCTTATTGTTGACGGCTACTTGGTGCTTTTGACAGATACGGCCGGCCTGACTCTGGATACGGCAGATCCGGTCGAGCAGGAAGGTGTGCGCCGAGCCCGCCGGGCCCATGCGGAGGCTGATCTTCTGTTTTGGCTGATTTCGCCTCCCCTGCCTGCTACCGCGGAACTGGAGCGGGAGATGGCTGAGATTAGAGAAATAATAGCTGCGGGCAAAGATTTGGTATTGGTCCTCGGCAAGGACGACCAGGGTGAATCGGCGGCGATCCAAGCCATGATTGAAAAATATTTGACCACAGTGGATATTGTCAGATTTTCCAAACAAGCAGACGACGATACTAAACGGATTAAAGATAAAATCAGTGATCATCTGCGGCAACTGGAACGACAATATGATCAAGATACTTTAATTACTCATGAGAGACATCGCAAGTTGCTGGAGGATGCGGCCGCAGAATTGGCACAGGCGGCAGCAGAGATCAGATCCGGTCTTACCTTAGACCTGGTAGCAACCAGGCTGCGTCAGGCTGCGGAACTGCTGGCAGAAATGACCGGAGACAGCGTCGATGCCGGACTGGTTGACACCATCTTCTCACGTTTTTGTGTAGGTAAATAATTGAGATGGCATCATTGGCATCAGCATTAAAAAAAGACGGGGCTTGGTGCGCCGGCAGCTGTGATCTGGCTGTGGTCGGCGCAGGTCATGCCGGCTGTGAAGCAGCTCTGGCAGCCGCCAGATTGGGTTACAAAGTCAAGCTGTTCACAATGACCCTAGACAGTCTGGCCAATCTACCCTGCAATCCCAGTTTAGGCGGCACGGCCAAAGGACAGCTGATCAGAGAGATTGATGCTCTGGGCGGCGAAATGGGCAGGATAACGGATCAGGAGATGATCCAGTTCCGGATGCTCAATTCCTCGCGCGGTCCGGCCGTAATGTCGCCCCGCACTCAGATCGACCGTGTCGGCTATCAAAGAAGGATGAAGCATGTCTTGGAGCTGGAAGAGAATATCGATCTGCTGCAACAGGAAGTTACGGATCTGATCTGGGCAGAAGGTGACCGCCCCCGGATCACTGCTGTGCAGACTCGAACCGGCGCTATCTATGACTGCCGAATCTGCATACTGGCAACGGGAACTTTCCTCGACAGCAAAGTCATAGTAGGTGATGCGATCTATTCCTCCGGCCCGGACTCTTTATTCCCGGCGATTGGCCTGTCAGATGCACTGGCGGAACTGGGACATACGATCCAGAGATTTAAAACCGGAACTCCCGCCCGCCTGCACCGCCGTTCCCTGAAGCTGGAAGTCTGCGAGATCCAGCCCTCGGATCCGGTGGCCCGTCCTTTCTCGCATGACAATGAGGACGATCCGAACTGGCGTCCCAAAGACGAACTCCCCTGTTATCTAACCTGGACTACCGCCGACACCAGAGAAATAATCCTCAATAATATCGAGCGTTCACCGCTTTATTCGGGCAAAGTAGAGGGCGTCGGCCCTCGTTATTGTCCTTCGATCGAAGATAAATATGTTAAGTTCCCTGAGCATGAGAGACATCATGTCTTTTTGGAGCCGACCGGATTGGATACGGAAGAAATGTACGCCTCCGGTCTTTCCTCCAGCATGCCGGAGGATGTGCAGCACGCCATGTTGAAAACCATCCCCGGCATGGAAGATGCCTATATGATGAGAGTGGCCTATGCCATCGATTATGATTGCATTGATCCGACAGAACTAAAATTATCCCTGGAATCACGTTTTGTCGATAATCTGTTCCTGGCCGGCCAGATCAACGGTTCCTCCGGCTATGAGGAGGCAGCCGGTCAAGGGCTGGTTGCCGGCATCAATGCCACACGCAAGCTGGAAGGCAAGGAGCCTGTCATTATTGATCGTTCCCAGGGTTATATAGGTGTCTTGATTGATGATCTCGTCACTCGCGGTACCTCAGAGCCCTACCGTATGATGACATCGCGCGCCGAATACCGCTTGGTTTTGCGCCAGGATAATGCCGATCAGCGCCTGACGCCGCTGGGCTACGAAATTGGCCTAATCAGTGAGACGCGTTGGCAAAAATTTCAACGTAAGCAGGCGCAGATCAGAGATGAAGCCGAACGCCTTAGTCAGGTTATTTTGCAGCCCGGTTCCCGGACAGATCAGTTCTTGCTTGAACACGGCAGCACCCCTCTGCGTGAAGCTACCTCTCTGGCACGTCTTCTGAAGCGTCCCGAACTCAGCTATCAGGATCTGGCAGCATTGGATCCGGAGCGACCGGACATCCCCGCCTATATTACCGCCACGATGGAAATTGATATTAAGTACGAAGGCTATATCAAGATGGAGCAAAACCGCATTGACCGCTTCCGCAAAGTTGAAATGAAATCCCTGCCGCAGAATTTTGATTACGGCACTATCAGCGGTCTGCGCTTGGAAGCAGCTCAAAAACTTACTTCGCGCCAACCATCATCCGTCGGTCAGGCCAGCAGAATTTCCGGTGTTTCGCCTGCTGATGTCCAGGTTCTGCTCGTCTGGCTCGAAGCGGAAAAGCGCCGGGCTGCGGCTGAGCAGGCCCAAACTTAGGACTAACCGTGAGCGCCTTCGATTCAGCAGCATATGAATATTGGCTTGACGAAGCCGCCCGCAGGGCGGGACTTGTGCTCTCGTCTGCTCAAACCGGGCACTTACTGTGCTTTATCGAGATGCTGCTAGCTAAAAATAAAGTGATGGACCTGACCAATATCACAGAACCGGAAGAGCTCGCGCTTAAACATCTGCTCGACAGCTGGCTCTTGCTGCCCGTGATTGATCGCCTGCTGCAACAGCGCAAGCAAAGGCAGACATTATCCGTCTCTCAGAAAGAAAATTGCGCTACAGCGCAAGATGAGCAACAGGACGATCAGGCACAAACGCAGACACAGACACAGGAATCCGCTCCCGTAACTCTGGTCGATGTCGGTTCCGGCGCCGGCTTTCCCGGCCTGCCGCTAAAATTTGTGCGCCCGGAATTGCAGGTGCTACTGCTGGATGCCCAGCGCAAACGGGTCGATTTTCTCTGCGAATGCCTGGAGAAGCTTGAGCTCACAGGTATAGAAGCTAGGCAGCTACGGGCAGAAGAGGCAGGCAGACTGCCGGAGCTGCGGGACAGCTTTGATCTGGTAACAGCGCGAGCGGTAGCGGCCTTGCCGCAGCTAGCCGAGCTATGTCTGCCCCTGACAGCGTCGGGCGGATATTTTCTGGCCATGAAAGGGCGCACCGATGAAGCAGATCAGGCCCGACCGGCAGTGACCAAATTGTCCGGCCGTATCTGCGAAGTAAAGCGGTATCTATTGCCGGGCACAGATATGCAACGCAGCCTGATTATCATTGAAAAAATCGCTCCCACTGCCAAAGTCTATCCCCGCAGTTTCGCCCGTATTAAAAACAATCCTCTGCATTGAAAATTCGGATCGGAAACCGGGCTAAGGTGAGGGATAATCTGTGAGTTATCTGCTGTTAGCAATGCTTTTCACGGCCTTTTGCAGCCGCTCCCTATGTTATAATTAATAAGATGCAGATCTTTCTCTGAGGAGGGAATTTATGGCAAATTCGCCTGATAAAAATAACCGCTACGCGGATAAGGAATTCGCGATTGATGAGGCTTTCCGCAGTCCGGACAATGTGATAGTCCCGGTTCAACTCGAACAGGAAATGAGCAAATCGTTCATTGATTATGCGATGAGCGTTATTACGGACCGGGCGCTGCCCGATGTACGCGACGGCCTGAAGCCGGTACACCGTAGGATCATCTATTCGATGTTTACGCAGGGCTTCACCCATGACAAACCGTATCGCAAATGCGCGACTACTGTTGGTGATGTGCTGGGCCGTTTCCACCCGCATGGCGATGCGGCAGTCTATGATGCTTTGGTCAGGATGGCGCAGGATTTCTCCATGCGCGAACCGCTGATCGATGGCCACGGCAATTTCGGTTCCCGGGATGGCGACCCGCCGGCAGCCTATCGTTATACGGAGGCTCGTCTGACCAGATTGTCCAGTGAGATGATGGCCAATATCAACCGTGATACGGTTGATTTCCAGCCCAATTATGATGAGCATACCGAAGAACCCGTAGTCCTGCCGGCTTCTTTCCCCAATTTGCTGGTCAACGGCTCGTCCGGCATCGCGGTCGGTATGACGACCAATATCCCGCCCCATAATCTGGGTGAGATTATCGACGGCACGGTTCTGTTGCTTGATAATCCGGACGCTGACACGGCAGATCTGATGGAAGTTGTGCCGGGCCCCGATTTCCCGACCGGGGGCAGAATTATGGGCATATCCGGCATCAGGCAAGCCTACGAAACAGGGCGCGGGCGCATTGTCGTCCAGGCCCATGCCGAGATTGAGGAAATGCGCGGCGGGCGGCAAAGAATCCTGGTGCACGATCTACCTTATATGGTCAATAAGGCCCGTTTGATCGAACGGATTGCTGAGCTGGTCAAAGAGAAGCGGATCGAGGGTATCTCAGATATCCGCGATGAATCGGATCGCCATGATGCCGTTCGTATTGTGATCGAACTTAAGCGCGACGCCACACCGTTGGTCGTGCTGAACCAGCTCTATCATCATACTCAAATGCAGGATGCCTTCAATACCAATATGCTGGCATTGATTCCCAGCGCTGACGGCAAATTCGTCCCTCAGATGCTGGGTCTGAAAGAAGCCCTGACCCACTATATCAACCACCATAAGGAAGTCCTAACCCGTCGGACGCGTTACGACCTGGCTAAGGCGGAGGACAGACGTCATATCGTCGAAGGACTGCAACTGGCGATCGACAAAATCGATCAAGTAATAAATATCATCCGCTCATCCGCCAGTGAAGAAGTGGCCAAAACCAGATTGTCCGAGCACTTCGGCCTGACAGAGAAACAGTCTCAGAGCATTGTCGATATGAGACTGGGGCGCCTGTCCGGTCTGGAGCGCGACAAATTACAGACGGAACATGACGAACTGAATGAAAAAATATCGCTCTATAACAGGATTCTGACGGATGAACAGCTATTGACCGCTACGGTCAAGGATGAGCTCCTGGAGATCAAAAAGCGCTATGCCAATCCCCGCCGGACGGAAATCGACCCTGCCGGCGGCTTTGAGATCGATGACGAATCTCTGATCGAAGAAGAGCAGGTTGTAATCACCATGACGAACGCCGGCTATGTCAAGCGCCTGCCCGTCGATACTTACCGTTCGCAACGGCGCGGCGGCCGCGGCATTACCGGCCTGCAAACCAGAGAAGAAGATGTAGTTTGCCAGATTATCACGACTTCGACGCATCAGACATTGCTCTTCTTCACGACCAAGGGCAAAGTCTATCGGCTCAGAGGCTACCAGATTCCGGAGGCCTCGCGCACAGCCAGAGGTACAGCGATCGTGAATCTCCTGCAACTGGAGCCTGAGGAAAAGATCTACGGCATAGTGCCGATCGACGATGAGGCGGAAGAAGGCAGCCTGATCATGGCCACGCGCGAAGGTCTGGTCAAAAAGACGCAACTGTCCGATTATGCCAATATCCGTCGTTCCGGTCTGATTGCGATCAAATTGCGCGACGAAGATGAGCTGGTCGGAGTTAAGTTGACCGGTGACGAGCACGATATCATCCTAGTCACTAAAAACGGCATGGCGATTCGCTTTGATGAAGCTGATGTCAGAGATACCGGGCGCAACACAATGGGCGTCAAGGGTATCACTTTGGATCCGGGCGATGAGGTTATCAGCATGGTCTCAGCCGATGAGAACCGAACTCTGCTGGTCATATCGGAGAAAGGCTTCGGCAAGCGCACCAGGCTGTCCGATTATCGCAAACAAAATAGAGGCGGCAAAGGCCTGATTACCTACCGCACCACTGCAAAGACAGGCAAATTGGTCAGTGCCATGCTGGTTGACGGTGATATCGATATCTTGCTGATCAATGATTCCGGTATTGTGATCCGCATCAAAACTGAGGAGATTCCGGTACTCTCCCGCAATACCAGCGGTGTCACTCTGATGAGAGCTGCTGACAGCAGTGTTGTCAGCGTGGCCCCGATTACGGACGAAGACGAAGAAGACAAAGACTAAGACATTAGTTTAGAAACGAGTGTTGCTGACGAACAGTTTCAGACGAAGGCGCTTCCGATACAGACTGATTCCCTGAACCCGGAGCAGCCGGGCTGCCGGTTCACGCCTTCGTTAAAAACAGCAGATGATTGTAAGCAGGCAGTTTATAAGAAGAAGACAGTTTACAGGAAAGAAGAAGGAGAAACTTGAAATGCTGAATTTTGATTTTTACAGTCCGACCTATTTTGCGTTCGGCCGTGGGACGGAAGCCAGAACCGGTGAACTGGCTTTGCGTTTCGGCGGCCGGAGAGGACTGGTTCATTATGGTTCCGGCTCCGTGATTAGGAGCGGCCTGCTGGACAGAGTCCGCCGGTCTCTGACGGAAGCGGGGGTTTATTTCACAGAGCTGGGCGGGGTTGTGCCCAATCCGCGAGCCTCTTTGGTCTATGAGGGTATTGAGATCTGCCGCCGGGAGAAACTGGATTTTGTGCTTGGTGTCGGCGGCGGCAGTTCGGTGGATTCCGCCAAGGCGATTGCGCTGGGTGTGCCTTATGAGGGAGATTTCTGGGATTTCTACTGCGGTTTGGCTGTGCCGGAAGTAGCTTTGCCGATCGGCAGCATTGTGACTTTGGCCGCGACAGGAACCGAAGGCTCCAACTCATCCGTGATATCCAATGATCTACGCGGCAATCTCAAATGCGGTGTCAATAGCGATCTGGTGCGACCGCTGTTTTCGATTCTGAATCCTGAGCTGACATTTACAGTGCCGAAATATCATACTGCCTGTGGGGCGACGGATATCCTATCCCATATCATTGAACGCTATTTCACAAATACCAGGGAAGTCGAGTTAACCGACCGTCTGGCTGAGGCGGTTTTCCCTCGCGTGATGGAAGCCGCACGAGTGGCTTTGCAAAATCCGGAGGACTATGAGGCGCGAGCGGATCTGCTCTGGTGCGGTACGCTGGCCCATAATAATATTCTCGGCACCGGACGTGAGCAGGACTGGAGCAGTCACCGCATCGAGCACGCTTTGTCCGCTGAATTTGATGTAGCTCATGGTGCCGGCCTGGCCGTAGTAATTCCGAATTTCCTGACCTATACACTGGAACATGATCCGGCTCGCTTTGCACGTTTTGCGACCAAGATGTTCGGCCTTGAACCGGAGGGCAAAACTGAGTTGGAACTGGGCCGGGCGGGAATTGAAGCTTTCCGGGCTTTCCTGGACGAGATCGGCATGCCGAAGACACTGGGTGATCTCGGCATCGGCCGAGAGCATATTCCGCAGCTTCTCCGCGCGGTAGTACCGAACAATGGCGATCTTGTGGGCTATTTCCAGCCTCTGACGGAACAGGATGTCACCAAAATCTTTGAACTTTGTCTTTGAGATCATGGTACTCTAAATAAATAGCTGCCCGGTCGGTCACGAGCTGACGGACAGACCGGGCAGATTTTTCTCCGGAGGATTAATATTATGTTTAAGCTAAATGACTCTGTTCTAGGCATGCATCAGTTAGCCACGCCCAATCAGAACAACGGCAGACAGATTAAACTCCGTTCCGAAGTCGATAATGCGGAGACCTGGGATCTAACTACGATCTATTCGGATACGGCAGCTTGGGAGAGCGAATTTGCCGCAGTTGCAAAAGAAATCCCACTCCTACGGAATTATCAGCAAAAACTGCATACTTCAGCTGCTGTCCTCAGTGAATTCCTGCGACTGGGGGAAAGTATCGGGGAGCGAGTGGCCAAGCTCTATGTCTATGCGCATCTGAAGAGTGATGAAGATACGGGTAATTCAGATTTCAGCGGACTCCACCTGCGGGCACTCCAGCTTTTTACTCAATTTGAGACATCTATTTCCTGGGCAGAGCCGGAGATAGCACAAATCTCCGAAGAAAAACTGATTATCTTTCTGTCTGAAGATCCCGAGATTGCAGCCAGGCGCCATTATCTGGAGAATATCCTGCGTAAAAAACCGCATCAGCTATCCGTTCCGGAAGAGATGCTCCTGGCCAAAGCCGGCGAGATCTTTAACAATCCCTCTATGAGCTTTACTGTGCTGAATGATGCTGACCTTAGATTCCCCATGATCACCGATGAGGCCGGAGAGAAAGTAGAACTAACGCACGGACGCTACGGGAAATTCTTAGAAAGCCGTAACCGCCGAGTTCGCCGTGAGGCTTTTCAGAATCTGTATCGAGTCTATGACCAGTTCCAAAACATCAATGCCTCGCTGCTAGCGGGCAATGTCAAGGTGCAAAATTTTGTAGCTGAGGTCAGAAACTTCCCCGGTGCCAGAGCCGCCGCCCTATTTGAGAATGCTATTTCCGAGGATGTGTACGACAATCTGGTGGCAACAGTCAACCGCAATTTGCCGCTTCTGCACCGCTATATCGCTTTGCGCAAGCAAGTCCTGGGTCTGGAGGAGCTTCATTCCTACGATCTCTATGTATCCTTAATTGAGGGTATTGATATCAAGTACAGCTTTGAGGAAGCGCAGGAGATAATTATAGCTGCGCTGTCACCTCTGGGCTCGGAATATGTGGAGATTGTGAGGCGTGCTTTCCGCGAACGCTGGATTGATCGTGCCGATAACAAAGGTAAACGCTCCGGTGCCTATTCCAGCGGTGCCTACGGTACCAATCCCTTTATTCTGCTCAACTGGCAAGGCACTTTGGATAATCTGTTTACCCTGATTCATGAGCTGGGCCATAGCGTGCACTCCTGGTATTCGAGAAATAACCAGCCTTTTATCTATTCCAGTTATTCCATCTTCCTGGCAGAGATCGCCTCAACTATGAATGAAAATCTTTTGACCGACTATCTGCTGACACAGACAGACGATGACAAACTGCGCCAAACAGTGATCAATCATTATCTTGACGGCTTCAAAGGCACAGTTTTCAGACAAACCCAGTTTGCAGAATTCGAACATCTGATCCATACCGCCGCCGCTGCAGGTACTCCTCTGACCAGCGCTTTCCTGACCGAGCAATATGGCGAGATGAATAAACGCTATTATGGTGATAATCTGACCTTTGATCCTGAGATTGCCCTGGAATGGGCCAGAATCCCCCATTTCTACCTCAACTATTATGTCTATCAATATGCCACTGGTTTCTCTGCCGCCACTGCATTTGCCCATATGATTAAGACCGAGGGTCAGCCGGCCGTGGAACGCTATCTGCAGTTCCTCAAAGCAGGCAACTCCGACTACCCCCTAGTCGTACTCAAGACAGCCGGCCTGGATATGTCCGAGGTCAAACCGATTGAAGATGCTTTCGCAGTCTTCGCCTCATATCTGGAGCAAATGGAACAACTACTTCTGTCCGAGTAAAAAATCGGCAGCACCAACATTATATAAGAAGACTTAGACGAGACTTAAACGCCTTATTACTGCTGCTTCCTGCACAGTGCAGAATAATAACTTACCTAATAACTCAGCAGGGTGAAAAAAGTTGACTTGAATTTAAAGCTCTGATATTATAGCTAAGCACTTGCGATAGGCATTGCAGTGTTCTGGCGCAGTAGTTCAGTTGGTTAGAATGCCAGCCTGTCACGCTGGAGGTCGTGGGTTCGAGCCCCATCTGCGTCGCCAAATCGCCGGTCTCATGACCGGCGATTTATTGCCCAGATAGCTCAGTCGGTAGAGCAGTGGACTGAAAATCCACGTGTCGTTGGTTCGATTCCGACTCTGGGCACCAAGAAAAACCGCTGACGTTAGAGCGTTTCAGCGGTTTTCGCTTTTTTATCCAAGTGACCGTTTACTCAGGTGCAACATAACTAATTTTATTTAACAGATCAGCAGTAGTCTTTACAGCCGGTTTTTGGGTATGGTTAGTTGGGGGGATTCTGGTCCTGATATTCCTCTGCCATTTTCTCGCTGGCTACAGCGATTTTGTTCTCTATGTCTTGTTGTTGAATTTCTTCTTGTTGATTATTTTGTTCTGCTTGTTTTCTGTTTATTATTCTCTGCCTGTGAGCATTTATGGCCATCTGAGCAGCTGCAAATATTAGAAATACTAGGATAAGATAAATCATTTGAAAAAATTCCTCTCTTCTTGACCTCTTGGTGATTCCACAATGTAAATGGCGGCATCACCACACTGCTTGGGATACAGTCCATATTCTTAAAATATTATGGCATATGCTATTTCTTCTTAATGCGCTGTTTTGTCATCTGTTAATAATCTTTGCTAGCTTTCCGGGGGAATAGCAATATATGCCATTGAAATAGCTAACGATAGATTATCCTGTCCCGTCCTTCTCGTTTGGCACGGTAGAGGTTTTTGTCCGCGGCTTCTATAAAGCCAGAGTAAGAGATCCCCTTGACATAACTACTGAGTCCGCCTGAAATTGTGACCGGCTTACCATGGGTCCAGCCATGTGACCTTATATAATCGGCAAGCGCCCGCACTTTGGGCAGTGCTTCCCTCGGGGTTTTGCCTGGAAACAGCACTACAAATTCTTCACCGCCATAGCGACCGAAAATCTCTCCTCCTGTCAGACTGGCCTTCATAATCTGAGCAATATTGAACAGGACTTCGTCACCATAATCGTGCCCGTAAGTGTCATTTATTACTTTAAAATGGTCAATATCCAGGATGCAAAGCGTTAAGTGCGCGCCTGTGTCATAGGCATGGCGCATTTCCTCGTCTATGCTCGCTGATAGGAAGCGGCGATTATATAAGCCGGTCAGGGAATCGGTCAGCGAGAGGATCTCCAAGCGATGCACCAAGCGCGTCTTTTCATCCCGCACCCTCACATATTGTCCCATCACTGTGTAAACTAAAATAGTATTGACCATGAAACTCATGGTCAGACCGAACGCCATATCTGAATACTGGTCGAAACGGGTGGCATACGGTATGACAATATCCGGGAAATGGTATTCCAGCGCAATAAAGACAACCAACATGATCGTATCCGCGACTAGCATAACGGTGCGCAATGTTCCTTTGAAAACGATAGCTATACATATACCGGCCGTGAACATCATAGGAGGAGTGGAGCCGGTCACACCGCCTATTGTGAACCATAGAAAAGGAATTAATATAAACGCGGAGGAGCCCAAAACAATCACGGCAGCTCCGTACCAACGATTTTTGACTATACTATAAAAAACACATGAAACGGTTGACACGAGGTACAATGAGAGTACCGGCAACGTAAATATGCCTAGGTCATTTGCAATATTATAACCGAGTCCGAATATGGCCATAAAGATACCGGCGAAAGCAGTGTACAAAAACACAAGGTGATCCAGCGGCAACTCTTTATGGTAAACTTGCTTAAGCGTTCTTTTGAGCAAACTCATCGTTGTTTGCTTAGAGGTGTTTTCCCCTTTATCTTCTATTTTTTTAAAGTCATTTTGCATTACCACCATATCCTCCTTGTCAGTACTACTTGGATCCAAAAAAGGGGATCGATTTCCAGTGGTTATCAGCTTATTCTCTTTGGTTGTTCTATGGTTGTTTCAAAACAACCCACACTACCATATTATACTCATTCCCGTCAAAAGATAATACGAAGTCCCTAATTACAGACAAAATTACAGACACCAAATTCCAGACTACTTGTTTCGGTGACAGAACCTTGTTTTTAGATAAGCCTACCCTAATTAGTAGCTGACTATTTTAAACTATGTTTTATAATTAAAGATAGAAAATAGAGGAGTTTGGATTAAGGATTGGAAAGGAGGTTTGACGCTATGAAAAAAGCGATTAAGGTTCTTATCATCCTACTGGTGATATCGTTTTTACCGCTTGCTGTGCAAGCACAACCTGGTTCACAACCGCATCCCGATCCCTATAGTGGTGATTTAAGCAATTATGACGGCAAATGGATTATCGATGGGAAAACGGAGCAGGACACGAATTGGACGCTGGAAATATCCGGCGATAAGTATCATTTACACAATGAATATCATGACTATAAGGGCGATATCCTCTTTACACCCGGAAATGAAAAATTAGATACACCGGATACCTTGTGGCTGGATTTTGATCCTGACATCCAAATTGAGGTAGTGCTTATCAATCAAGCCGGTGGTCTGATAGATATTTCCGGACAGGGTCTGTATTTTGTAAAGCCCGGCAATCGTATCGAATTTGATGAAGTGGAAGAATGGGAAAACTACTCAAAAGAAGACATGGTCGGCGATTGGGTCCTGGATTCACTGTGGGCAATTATTGTTCAATTAGATTTTTATCTGGAATTAACCAACGAGGATATCATGCAGGGCAGCATAACAGGGGATGATCGTCTTATTTTGAGCTTTGATAACGGAATTTTGTACGAAGTATCCGAAAAGCTGGAATTTCGTGTTCCGATCACCCGTTACAGATATTGTGGCCGCTACATTTATTTTGAAAACCCGAATCCGATCGAACCTGTTGCTTACAAATTCTTGGCACATATTGTGCCTAATAGTAGTGATTTAGGTGACGCAGGACAGTTGATCATCAGTCCTTCTCCCATACCGGATATGGACGACGGTCTCGAATTAATTATGTTTCTGACCTTTTCACGCATCACAAGTGTTGATCAGACAGAAGGGAGTGAATAATCAATGAAAAGAGTATTTTTACTGATGCTTTCGCTACTTGTCCTCTTCAGCATGGCGGCCTGTTCTTCGTCGCAGCCGGGGAATAAAGAGACGCTGTCTGAGCATCCGGAAGGCAAAAATGCTGAAGATCCTCAGGCGGAGATTCCTGAGGAATATTGCTTAAAGACTAATATTCCAGACGATTGGCATGACCCTCTGCCTTCATCGGAATACGCCGGTGATTTTCCCTTATTCGGCCTAGGAGCGCTGGTGGATGGCGCACAGGAGGGCGTAAGCTTACCCCAAGTCATAGATCTCTTCACCATTGATGAACTGGAAGCGTATTTGGGCATGATCGTTTCCGTGGATGAAAACCTTTATTCTCTGGAGGGCGATGACGTTGAGCAATATTTTTTGCGTGAAACTGAAACAGCGATACCTGAACTCTGGGATGGAAAGATAAAAATCTGGCTTAAAGACTTAGGCAATCCGGCAGGTGTATCATTTTATTTGGAGCAGCTCTACCCTAATTCACGCGAAATAGAGGATTTGGGAGAACACGCGATCATATCTACCTCCAATACTGTTATTATCCAAGTGAAAGGTGCGGTGATTGTGGGTATCTCTGCGGAATTTAAACGCCCGGAGGATAGAGTAGCGGAACCTGCAGAAGAGAAATTTATGTTGGATTTGGCGCATTTTGTCTCTGAGAGGCTGATAGAAAAAATGTCGTCTCCCGGCCAAGCAGGTGAAACGGATACCGAAACGGGGACTGCGCAACAGGAAAACAAAAGCTTTAAGGCACTTGGGCCGGGAGAGTTCGAGGCCTATATAGACAAACTCGATTTAATCAAGAAATATGTGGATGAGATAAATGCAGAATGTTCCGCTGCTATTAATCTAAGGCCACTCCGGTACCCTGAGTTTGAAAAAATATTGACGAATTTAGCGCAGAAAGGCGGGCCGGATGTGTTTATCACATCGCAACCTTCCTTTTATGAAGAAGCCCTAAAACAAAATTTGTTCAGTGAGGGAGTGGTTGTTGCGTATGAAACGCCGGTGATTATGGTACATGTTGGTAATCCCAAAGGAATTACGGGTTTAGCGGATCTTGCCAAGAAGGATATGAGGGTAGCGATGGCTGATCAAGACACTCCCGAGGGCCAAATGATCCGTGCTATGTTGGCAAAAGCCGGTATTACGGAGGAGGATTTCAGTGTCAGATCTCAATATGAAGTCAACTTCGATGCAGCTATTGTTTACCGTAATGCTGTTAGCGCGAAGGAAAAAGAGGAGTATGAATTCGTGGAAATTGAACCGGACTATTTAATTGAAAACCCCGTTTTTCTATTCGCGACCAAGTCTACCGAGCATCCTGAACTTGTTGACCAATTTACCGGCTTTATGCTCTCCGAGAGAGTGCAGCATTCGTTTGAAGTTTTTGGTTACCGACCTGTAAAATAAGGTTCTTAAAAACAGTATAAGTCTAGTAAAACAAAGTTAATAAAGGTGGTGTTTCTTATTTGAGTATCAAATCGAGAACGCCACCTTTTTAGTTTGTGACGATCAATATTTAATCAGTTAGCAATGGTCATTAGAAATATATTTGCCAATAATTCATCTTCAGTTAACGCTAATTTTGTTAAGGAAATATCATGTTGAACATAGTCTTTTAACGCATATTTTACTCAAATATGATTAGAGTCCAACCCGGCAATTTTATAATCGAGTTGGTAATCAATCCTGTAACAAATTAGAAAGGGGATGATGGGAAATGCAAAAAAGTAAGATTTCAAAAATAATTTCGTCACTTCTGCTCGTGGCTATTTCTATTATGGTAGTAGGTATAGTCGCTTGCGATTCAAACAAAACCGAAAGCACTACCGCAGCTAAAAACGCGGAAGCTGACAATACTACTGCGGCCCAAAATGCGGAAGCTGACAATACTACCGCAGCCGAGGAGACGGAAGAGCCAAAAGCGAACACAAAGCCAATTGTTGTAACTTGGTATCCGAATGAATCATCTAATACTCATGATGAGGTACGTGCGGAAGTCGGTAAATTAATTAAACAGGCTACCGGCAGAGAGGTCGAGCACAAATTGACGACCGACTATACGATAGCCATTGAAGCAATCGCGAGCGGATCGGCGGATATCGCCATTGCGATGGGCGCAGTCGGTTATATAGAGGCAAAGGAGCGTAATCCGGAGATTGATGTTCTCTTTGTCAACAGCGACGAGAATTGGAAATTAGATGGGGCCAAGTATTTTGCCTGGCTATGCGTGCCCGCAGAGGAGGCAGACCAATATAAAAGTGGAGATACTTACTCCATTGACAATATAAAAGGAAAGAAAATGTCCTTTGTATCCAACAGTTCTACCTCCGGGTTCAGAGTTCCTACTACCTCAATAATTTCTCATTTTGCGAGTGATAACTTGGATGAAGACAAATTGATTGAAGGCGGTCCCGACATGTTCTTCAGCGAAGTATTCTTCGGCGGTTCTCACCAAGGCTCAGCTGTCAATTTGCTCAGCGGCAATGTTGATGTTGCAGCTTTCTGCGATATTGAAGTGCAGCCCTATGTTGAAGCCAAAACCGGAGATGAAAGCACAGTCGGTTCGGTTTATACCGTAAGGGAAGGTGCCGATGCCCCCTTTGACCAATATGTGGGAAGAGACTTCACCATTATAGCGTCCACTCCTGTTTTTAACGGTCCCAATGTGTATAATCCTAAAAATTTGAGTGCTGAGGAAATAAAAGCGATTCAAGATTTGTTTACTTCGGAAGAAGTTGCAAACAACAAGGTGCTGTTTTATGACGACAGCGTCGAAGGTGCGGTGGGATTGTATAAAAAATCTAAAAGTTATGGGTTTGTTCTCACGAGTGATTCATGGTACGACCCGTATAGAAAATAAATTAGAAGACATTGATAAATGCCTATCTTAGAATTTAAAAATGTAAGCAAAGTATATAACAATATTACGAAAGCACTAACAGATATTTCCTTCTCGGTATACGAGGGTGAGTTCGTCTCTATTATCGGCCCCTCCGGTTCAGGCAAATCGACCATCCTGCGTTGCATCAACAGACTTGTTGATGTAACGCAGGGGTCAATTATATTTGACGGCCATGACATCAATAAAGCGGATAAAAAAGAGATACGCCAAGTGCGCAAGAAGGCGGGCATGATCTTTCAGCATTACAATCTTGTAGATCGCCTTAGTGTCATTGAAAATGTTTTGCACGGACGGCTTGGTTATAAGTCTGTTATGAGTGGTGTTATTGGCCATTATACTGAAGAAGAGAAGGAAAAAGCCTTTCAGATTCTCGCAATGCTCGGACTTACGGAACAGGCATATAAGCGATGTGATGAGTTGTCAGGCGGCCAAAAGCAACGAGTGGGCATCGCACGCTCTCTCATGCAGGAACCAAGACTGATTTTATGCGATGAGCCTATCGCATCTCTGGACCCCAGCTCATCCAAGATTATCATGGATCATTTAAGCGATATCAATGAAACGATGAAGATTACCTGCATTGCTAATTTGCATCAGGTTGACGTCGCGTTGAAATACGCCAAAAGGATTATTGGTATCACCGCCGGACAAATAGTATATGATGGTCCGCCCGAAAAGCTGACCAGATCGAAAATCTATGAAATCTATCAATCGGACGAAGGCGAATTAATTACGGATGTCAAGTAAGCAAATGGATAAAACAACAGAAAAAGCACCCAGACCAAATAATCAAACATCCGTGTTTGTACAGAGAAAACGCACATTTACCTTGGCATTTCTTGGCGTGGCTGCGCTTTTTGTGGTATCCGCCGTTGTCACCAATTATGAAATCATTGGTGGTCTGGAATCGATTCCCAAAGCTGTCATCTGGATGGCCCAACATTTTGTTCCTAATGCCAAGGCATGGTCAAGACTCCCTTATATACTTTCCAAATTAGTAGAAACCGCGCTTGTATCGGTAGCTGTCACTGTGTGTGCTGCCATATGTGCGTTCTTCTTTAGTTTACTAGGAACAAAAACTACGAGAACGGCTCCCTGGATTGCAAGAATAGTCAGGATTATTGCAGCGTTTTTCAGAAATGTACCGGATGTAGTCTGGGCCATACTTTTGTTATTCTCTTTTGGCCAAAATATCCTAACAGGATTTTTTGCCTTATTTTTTTCCACTTTCGGTATGTTGACGCGGACATTTATTGAAACCATAGATGAGGTCAGCGCATCCTGTGTGGAAGCACTGTATGCCACGGGCGCTACCTCACTTCAAACAGTATTTAACGGTGTCATCCCCTCGTCACTGCCCGAAATAGTTTCCTGGGTTTTGTATATGATCGAAACAAATATCCGTTCATCTACATTGATCGGCATACTTACGGCAACAGGAATTGGCTATTTGTTCGATCTTTACTACAAGCGTATGGATTACAGTTCAGCAAGCCTCGTCGTCATTTCTATTGTGATACTGGTTATCGCTATAGAGATACTGTCGAATAAAATCAGAAAGGTGATTATGTAATGAGTGAGCTTGATATCGCGGGCCAGCCTCCTGTTTCTTTGGATATAGTCAAATATATGCGAAAGACTCGCGGTGGCAAAATCAAAACGGCAACCAAATCGAAAAGCAATCGCGCCATTAAAATAACGCTATTTGTCTTGCTGGCTCTTACCATATATGGTTTTTTAACCTTTGATTATAAAAACGTCGACATAGCGAAAGCCATGGCCGGCACTTGGAACAATGTCAAAGTATTATTCGGTCAACCGAAGTTGACATACGGCACTTGGGGCGGATCATTAAAGGCATTGTTTGTGACATTTTCTCTCGGTGCACTTGCTACTATTTTTGGAGCGATAATAGCTTTTTTCGGCTCCTTGCTGTGCGCTAAGAATATCGCTAATCCATATGTAGCCAATATTACAAAGAGCTTCGTTGCCTTTATAAGGGCAGTGCCGACAATATTGTGGGTCTTGATTTTTACAGTTGCAGCGGGTCTAGGCAGTGTTGCAGCCGTTATTGGCTTGACTTTCCACAGTGCCGGTTACTTGATCAAAGCATATGCCGAATCCATCGAAGAGATGGACGAAGGTACTATCGAGGCCTTAAAAGCCAGTGGCGCGAGTTTCTGGCAAATTGTGTTTCAAGCTATTCTCCCTTCCTCTATCAGCCGCATGACAGCATGGACATTCCTGCGTTTTGAAATAAATTTTACCAATGCGCTGGCCGTGGGTGCGGCAGCAGGAGTGGGCGGTATCGGCTTTGATTTGTACATGGCCGGCAACCATTACTTTGATCTTCGCGAGCTGGGATACATCACATATATTGTCGTGGCCGCGGTGATTCTGCTGGAAATGATAGCGACCAAAATAAAAGCGACTGTGAGATAAGGACGCCGACAATAGCTATTTAAATTTACGAAAGAACTCTGATAATGCAACAAACTTTTTATGATTTTTCAGCATTTGAATTATTAAAAGATAAAAAACCGTTATTGGTGTGTGATGATGCCTTTGATTCATTTGGTATTGAGTTTCCTTGTGAAGTTACCAGATTCAGTGCTTTCACTTCCAATCCGGATTATGAGGATATAAAGTCAGGAGTAAAAGTTTTAAGAAAGAACAAATGTGACTTTATTGTAGCCATTGGCGGCGGGAGCAGCATCGACACCGCCAAGAGTATTAAGTACTACAATCATATCAATCTGCCTCTAATGGCTGTCCCTACAACTTCCGGCACCGGCAGCGAAGCAACTCACTTTGCTGTCATATATAGAAATGGTAAAAAACAATCCATTGCCGATAAAAGACTCTTGCCGGAATATGTTATTTTACAAGCCGACACGCTCAAAACACTGCCCTTGTATCAAAAAAAGTGCACCATGCTTGATGCACTCTGCCAGGCAATTGAGTCTTGGTGGTCAAAAAAAGCAACGCAAGAAAGTATTCTATATTCCCAAAAAGCCATCTATCTGATTCTCAGTAATATGGAAAGCTATTTGCATAACGATAATGATGGCAATACTAAGATGCTTGTTGCTGCCAATTTAGCAGGTAAAGCGATCAATATCACTACTACAACCGCACCCCATGCTATGAGCTATAAGCTAACCTCTCTTTATGGGCTGCCGCATGGCCATGCTGTTGCTATCTGCCTGCCCAAAGTATGGCGGTACATGGAGAATTTTGATTACATCGCAAAGGCGCTGGGCACAGAACATTATGAAGATGCAGTTTCGCTTTTTGAGGAAATGCTGTTAGAACTGGAAATCTTGCCACCTCAAAATATAAATGAGGACGATTTAGATATCCTGACCAATTCGGTAAATCGTCAAAGACTAAGCAACAATCCGGTTAGACTTAATAAAAGCACCATAAAAAAATTATATAAAGAGATTTTGGAGATTGCAGATGGCGAAGAAAATTAAAGCAGTAATTTTCGATTGGGCCGGAACCACAGTAGACTATGGCTGTTTCGCACCGGTAAAAGGCTTTATAGATGGGTTTAACAGTATCGGTATAGATATTACCAATGAAATGGCGCGCAAGCCGATGGGCTTATTGAAGATCGACCATACCCGGGCGATTGCCGCCATGTTACCGGATCCGATTTCCGAAGAACAAATTTTACAGGCCTATGAAGTATTTGAGAAAACTCTCTTTACTAATATTGAACAGCACTGCGATATTAAGGACTATGTTGCAGAAACAGTTGCTGCTCTGCGGGAGCAAGGAATCCAAATCGGTTCCACTACAGGATACACAGCCGCTATGATGGAGCGCGTCTTGCCCAAAGCTAAGGAGAATGGATTTTCTCCCGATTTCTGTATCAGCGCCGACCAGGTTGCCAAAGGCAGGCCGTACCCGTACATGATCTGGAATAATCTCATGCAATTCGGCATTTCGGATCCGCGGGAAGCCATAAAAGTCGGGGATACAGTCGCTGATATAGCAGAGGGTAAAAATGCCGGTTGTTGGACTGCAGGTGTCATTATGGGCTCGTCGGAACTCGGACTTACACGCGATGAAGTTGCCGCTTTATCAGAAGAGGAGTTGAAAGAGCGCACAGCCATTGTTCGCGCGGCGTATTACAAGGCCGGGGCTGATTATATAATTGAAGATATGAACGAACTTTTAGCTGTTATTGCTGATATAAACCGAAAACTGGATCAAAATGCTGCTCGGATTTTATTGACACCAGGTCCGCTGACAACACGCCATTCCGTGAAGCATGCCATGCTTACCGATCATTGCACCTGGGATGATACATATAAAGCGATCACAACTTCTGTGCTGGACGATATTACGTATATTTCTGCCAACAATGATTATGCTACCGTTTTATTGCAAGGCAGCGGTTCATATGCGGTAGAAGCCATGATCAATAGTCTGTGCGGGGAAAACGAAAAAATCTTGTTTTTAGTGAACGGCGAGTATGGCAGACGGATGTTAACTATTGCCGATAATTCGGGCAAGGATTATGAATGTTTAGTATTTGACATGACCCGGCCGATAGATGTTTCAGTGGTTAAAGAAAGATTAAAAAAAGACCCAAACATTGCTGTGGTTGTATTCGTTCATTGCGAAACCACAACCGGTATTATGAATCCTCTGGCAGATTTGACAAAGCTCGCTAAATCATATGGCGCGAAGGTTTTTGTCGATGCCATGTCCAGCTTTGCAGCTTATGAGATCGATATGCCGGGCCTTGATATTGATGCACTGGCGGCAAGTTCCAACAAGTGTCTGGAAGGATTGCCCGGGCTGGCTTTTGTCATAGCGAAGAAAACGCTGATAGAGGAGAGTTGCGGCAATTCTGTATCCCACAGTCTTGACCTGTTTGATCAATATCAAGGTCTATATGCGGGCGGCGGCAAGTTCCGCTTTACCTCGCCGACCAATGTCTTGCTGGCTCTGAGACAGGCTATTGTCGAATATAAGAAAGAAGGCGGACTGATAGCCCGCAGAGAGCGCTATATGGAAAATAATGAAATTCTGGTGCGAGGACTCGAAAAACTTGGTATCCGACCCATAATCGCACCTGAAAATCAATCGTATATCATTACAACCTTTGAATTGGGGAATCTTAATTTCGCCAAATTGTACGAAGCGCTTAAGTCCAATGGATTTATTATCTATCCCGGCAAACTAACCTCAATGCCAACATTCAGATTGGGTAATATCGGCAATGTATATCCCGAGGATATGATTGCGCTTGTAGCTGCCATAGAAGAATGTATCTGTGAGACGTAGAGTCCGGTCGATATCTTATACTTCAGCGTTTTCTGCTATTCTGGCTGGAAGCGGCGCGGTAGCAAACATTTGTGGCGACGAAGCTAAAGACAACCGAAACTAAAAACGGACTTAAGCTAAGGGCGGGAGAGATTTGTTAATTTGCGGCTGAATCAATGCCGGGCATCGTAATCGGCGACAAGCTCACGGGCAATGGATACATCGGATTGAATCGGAACGTAGTCGTCACCGCGCATCTGACTGCTTTCATCACCTTTGCCCAGAATCAGAAGCAGAGTCTTATCCCGGGCAGCATTAAAGGCGGCACGGATAGCTTCTTTGCGGTCCGCAATAATCTCATACTTGCCGTTGACTGATTCGATATAGCGCCCAACCTCCCGCGAGATGTCCTCGACGGACTCATAGCGGGGGTCTTCCTCCGTCAGATAGATATAATCAGCCTGCCTGCCTGCGACCAAGCCCAGATCCTGCCTGCGGCTGATACCTTTGGAGCCGGGGCAGCCGAAGATTGCTACCTGTTTGTAGCCTGGGAAATCATGTCTGGTCGTTTCGAACAGCTTTTCAAATGAGAGCTTATTATGCGCGTAATCGACCAGAGTCACGATCTTCCTGTCCGCGGTGGCAAAGACTTCCATCCTGCCGGCGGTGCGGGCAGTGAGCGCTCCGGCTTGCATGAACTCAAGCGGGCAGCCCAGCAGATAGGCGATAGAGATAGCAGCCAGCGCATTTTCGATATTGAATAATCCCAGCATACCTATCTCGAAAGGGAAAGTGCCCTCCGGCAGCTTGACATCAAAGCTATAACCCAGCCCTTTACTCTGCACATTTGCAGCTACCACATCTGCCAGATCATCACGGCAGGAATAATACAGCAGCTGATTGTCTTGCTTCACTGCCGCAGCGGCGACAGTGTTCAATTCGGGCAGGTCACGATTTATCACCGCCCGCTTGCTGTGCTCGAAGATGCGCAATTTGGCAGTGAAATAATCAGCAAAATCATGATGTTCGATGGCGCTGATATGATCTTCCGCAATATTCAAGAAGGCGGCGACATCAAGCTTGACACCATCTAAGCGATTGTATTTCAAGCCCTGTGATGAGACTTCCATAACCAGATAGCGGATATCACTGCTGCGCGCCTGGTGCAAATGACGGTAGAGTTCCATAGCCTCCGGTGTGGTCAGATGCGACTCGAAACACTCGACTCCGTCATAAGTATTAATAGTTGAGATGAAGGCGATATCTGGTTGTCCGGCGTCTTTTTGCCACAGGTTAAGCATCTCTCTCAAGAAATACAAGGTGGTGGACTTACCCTTAGTGCCGGTGATGCCAATGATGCTGATATCCTGTTCCGGATGGTTGTAGTAGCGTTGAGCCAGCAGCGGCATGGCCTCGCGAACATCGTGGACTATGATATGAGGTAGATCCGACAGGGGGGCGCCTTCGGCAATATAAGCGACGGCGCCTTTGGCAATAGCTTGTTGCAGATATGCGGGCTTGAAGGCGCTGCCTTTACAGACAAATAGGCTGCCCGGCGTGACTTGCCTGGAGTCGTAGGTCAGTCCGGTGATCAAGGGATTGCCGCCCAACTTGCTCCGGCTGACCAGAACACCGAGGTCGTGGGCATATTCTGCTAGTTTATATCGTTCGAGTACAGCCATTTGTGTCTCCTCCGACCTGATTAGCCACGGCTGGCGATTTAATTTATCATAGCACGCCGGAGGTAACCGCGTACACCGGAGGCCATTATTTCCCTGAAATGTTTTGCCGGACCGGAACGGTGGAAAGTGACACTTATAACAGACAACCGAAGACAGAACAATTGCAAAGCCGACAAATGGTACAGTTGCCTCCGTTAACTGGATTATGGCTAATGCTACCGACAACTCTTTTCTTGAAGAGACATATCCTGTTATGCTAGACTGACACGCGTCAGCTGTCTTTGTGAGGGAAATATCCTCTCGGACACTGAGATAGAAACTCAAAAGACGGAAAACAAAGTATGGAAGCCCGAAAAGCGGAAGACCAAGCTGCGGAAATGCATAATTTCGGTCAACGAAGCACAGAAGCTGAAAAAACAGACCCGCCGGAGGATGGACAGAAGCCAAAGCGCACGCCCAATCTAAAACGCCGGGCGGTCATTAAAATAATCTTCTTTTTTGCCCTGGCTTGTGCCTTCTTTCTGACCTTATGGGGCGTTACTACCTACGACAGCTTGAATCTGAGTGAAATTGTTTTCCATATGCATTTGCCGTTCAAGGGAACGGGCGGCGGTCTCATAATCAAGGGCACGCTCTGGACCTTAATCCCCGCCTTTTTTGTCACATTCTGCTTTGGCTTTCTGATCTGGCCCTGGCCGGAGGATTTTGTACCTTTTGCTTGGCTCAGAAACCGCAAGTTAAAAACGCGTCTAGCCAGAGGTCTAACGCTTTTTCTGATTGTTATCGAGATTTTTCTCGTACAGTATTATCTGGACATAGTCGGTTTTATCCGTGCCGAGTTCACCTATACTTCCTTTATTGAGGACAATTATGTCGATCCGGATCGGACCCATCTGCAAGCGCCGCCACAAAAGAGGAATCTGGTTTTCATTTTTCTGGAGTCTATGGAGTCCACCTATATGTCTAAAGCAGACGGAGGGATGATGGAGATCAGTCGGATAGAGAATCTCACCCAACTGGCTAAAGAAAATGTCAATTTCTCACATCACGATCTGCTGGGTGGCTTTAGAAGCAGTAACGGTACCAGTTGGACTGTAGGTGCAGCTTTCGGTGCTGTTACCGGCCTGCCGCTCAAACTGCCTATCAATGTTAACGGCATGTCGAAGGTTGAGGAATTCTTCATTGGCGCTACGGCTCTGGGGGATATTTTGAAAGAGGATGGCTACACAAATGTGATGATGACTGATTGCGATTCCACCTTCGGCGGTCAGGCTATGTTGTACGATCAGCATGGCGATCATCTGATTCTCGATCTCAACTGGGCCAGAAAATCAGGCCGGGTGCCCAAGGACTATTTTGAGTTCTGGGGCTTTGAGGATTATAGATTATTTGAGTTCGCCCGAGAGGAGCTGTCTAATCTGGCGGCCGCCGGCAGACCGTTTGCTTTTACCCTCTTTACAATAGATACTCATTTTGAGGATGGTCATAAATGTCCGAAATGTCCCAACCGTTTTAAAGATCAATATTCGAATGTCATTGCCTGTTCAGACCGGCTGGTGACGGATTTTGTGCGCTGGATTCAGGAACAGGACTTCTATGAAAATACGACTATTATTCTGGTGGGTGATCATCTGACCATGGATAAGGATTTTATGAAAGAAGTTCCGCGCGAGGAGAGAGCTGTCTTTAATGTTTTTATCAATGCCGCCGCGACTCCGGTCAGAACCAAAAACCGTGAATTCATGGCAACAGATCTTTTCCCCACTACTTTGGCGGCCATGGGTTATGAAATTGAAGGCGATCGCTTGGGTCTGGGTACGGATTTGTTCTCCGGCAGGGAAACTCTGGCTGAAGAGCTGGGTGTTGAGGAGCTGGATCAGCGGTTCAAGGAGCGCTCCGCTTTCTACGAGCATAAATTCCTGTATAATTGGCAATAGTTTAAACCAAACCGATTTGATTAAGGTTAACCCTCTAATGTCATTAAATCGTAGAAAAGACTAGGTATTTTATCTGCAGTTATTTTAACTATTTACTTCTTGAATAATTGTTGGCATAAGGTCTACGATTAAGGCTGCAAGCTGGAAAACTGCCAGTTGGAGCCGAAGACTGGCAAGCGGCGGCAATATATTGCATAATAGAGCTTTGAGTTCACAGAGGACGGGTATTTGCATGAAGAAATATGATTTCAAGGAAATTGAACAGAAGTGGCAGCAACGCTGGGATGAGAGCGGGGTTTTCGAGGCGGATCAGCCTGCAGACGGCTATATCCCGGACAAGCCAAAGTATTATTGTCTGGTGGAATTCCCCTATCCCTCCGGTCAGGGACTCCATGTCGGACATCCGCGCAGTTATACGGCGCTGGACGCTATCGCTCGCAAGAAGCGTCTGGAGGGCTATAATGTGCTGTACCCGATGGGGTGGGACGCTTTCGGCCTGCCGACTGAAAACTATGCCTTTGCCACGAATATTCATCCTGCTATTGTCACCGAGGACAATATCCGCAGTTTCAAAAAGCAATTAAAAAGTCTTGGTTATTCCTTTAATTGGGCCCGGGAAGTCAATACTACCGACCCGGCATATTATCACTGGACGCAGTGGATCTTCCTCCAGCTGTATAAACACGGTCTCGCCTATAAGAAAGAAATGAATGTCAACTGGTGCCCGGCCTGTAAGATCGTTTTGGCCAATGAGGAAGTAATTGATGGCGCCTGCGAGCGCTGCGGCGCAGTGACCACTCATATTGTCAAAAGCCAGTGGATGCTGAGAATTACGGAATATGCCGACAAGCTATTGGACGGACTCGATCAACTGGACTTTATCGAGCGCGTCAAGCTGCAGCAGCGCAATTGGATCGGTCGCTCACACGGTATTGATATAAAATTCGCTACCACCTGCGGCGATACCCTGATTGTCTATACTACCCGACCGGATACATTATGGGGAGCGACCTATATGGTCTTATCGCCCGAGCTTGGTCTGCTGGAAGAATGGATTGAACGGGGTCTGCTGTCCAATGTAGAGGAGATCAGAGCTTATCAGGCGGAAGCGGCGCGTAAATCGGAATTTGAGCGCTCGCAACTGTCGCATGACAAGACCGGTGTCCGCCTGGAGGGTGTCAATGCCATCAATCCGGTCAATCAAGCAGAAATTCCGATTTTTATTTCCGACTATGTCCTAGCGAGTTACGGTACAGGAGCCATTATGGCGGTACCCGGACATGACGCCAGAGACTACGAATTTGCCAAAGCTTTCGACCTGCCGATCGTCGAGGTGGTAGCCGGCGGCGATATTTCACGGGAGGCTTATCTGAGTATTGATGATGGTGTCCTGGTCAATTCCGGCTTTATTTCCGGCTTGTCCGTAACCGAAGGTATAGAGCAGATCAAGAACTGGCTGACAGAACACAATTTGGGCTCACCCAAGACGAATTATAAACTCAGAGACTGGGTCTTCTCACGCCAGCGCTACTGGGGTGAGCCGATCCCGATGGTTCACTGCGAGCAGTGCGGCTGGCAGCCATTGCCGGAATCGGAGTTGCCTCTGCTGCTGCCGGAAATTCGCTCTTATGAACTGTCCGAAACAGGTGAATCACCGCTGTCTTTGCTCACCGACTGGGTACAGACTACCTGTCCTGCCTGCGGCGGTCCTGCTGTCAGAGAGACCGATACCATGCCGCAATGGGCCGGATCATCATGGTATTTCATCCGCTTTACGGATCCGCATTGCACCACCGGCATTGCCTCGAAGGAAGCGATGCAATACTGGCTGCCGGTCGATTGGTACAACGGCGGCATGGAGCATACTACATTGCATCTGCTCTACAGCCGTTTCTGGCATCAATTCTTATACGATATCGGTGCCGTGCCTACGCCGGAACCGTATCTCAAGCGCACATCGCACGGGATGATCCTGGGCGAGAACGGCGAGAAAATGTCGAAGTCGCGCGGTAATGTCGTTAACCCCGATGATATTGTCAATGAATATGGTGCCGATACGCTCCGGATGTACGAATTATTTATCGGTGACTTCGAGAAGCCTGCGCCCTGGAATACCAGTTCCATCCGCGGCGTCAGCCGCTATCTGGAACGCGTCTGGGCGCTGCAGGAGAAGCTGATCCCCGGCACAGCCTACCGCCCGGAAACAGAGACTTTGCTGCATCAGACTATCCGTAAAGTAACCAAAGACACTGACACGCTGAAGGCTAACACGGCTATCGCTCAACTCATGACACTGGTCAATCGATTCTACGAATTGGAAAGCGTCAATCACGCCGAGTACAAGACCTTGCTGATTTTGCTCAATATCTTTGCGCCCCATATCACGGAAGAGCTGTGGGAGCTGCATAACTACGGAGGCAATATAACCGATCAAGAGTGGCCGGTCTGGCAAGAAGAATTGACAATCGAAGCCACTATTGAGATTGCAATCCAGGTCAACGGCAAGATCAGGGCCAGAATTGACCTGCCCCATGATGTTTCCCGCGAGGACGCCCTCGCTGCCGCTAAATCAGAAGCGCCGATCAGCAGTGAGCTTGCCGGCAAAACTCTGATCAAAGAAATTTTTGTCCCGGGCAGTCTGATCAATTTCGTAGTGAGATAACGATAAGATAAGCGCCGGAACTTCTGTGAGGTACTAAATGCAAATTGTCAAAGGTAAAGCTTGGTTTAAAGCTCGTCACTATAAGACACTGAACGAGATGCTGCGGGCGAGTTGCTCGCGTTTCCCCGATAATCCTTGCGTCCGTTACCGTCTGAATCCACAGGATGAGACGATCACGGTTCGCTACCGCCAGATGCAGTCCGATATTCTGGCCCTGCAGTACGCCCTGCGCGGCTTGCAGATTGAGGACGGCAAGATCGCAGTAATTGGCGAGAACAGCTATTACTGGATGTTGTCCTATCTGGCCACGGTTTGCGGTGTCGGCATGATCGTACCCTTGGATCGCATGCTCAAAGGCCCTGAGATAGCTTCTTTAGTCAAGCGCGCCCAGGTCGAGCTGATCTTCTACGATGCTTCTTTCCACGATACCATTGCCGAAATCGCCGCCGAACAGGAACAATTGCGGACTCTGGTTATGATGCAGCAAGGGCGTGGCCGAGCCCAAGGCCGCCAAGAGATTTTGGACCGGATGACCAGACCTGATGCCGAAGGCATTTTGTCGAAGGCGGACAGGGTAGGCCCGGTACCCGATCAGAATTTGACCGGATTCACGAACTATACCTTTGAAGATTTGATCACATATGGTTATACGGAGATGGCCCGAGCCGCCGGTAGGCAGCAAACGGTAGAAGCTTTGCTGCAGACAGCAGACGGCACTAATCAGGCGGACCGGATCGCTGCGACAGGAGATCTGTCCTGCCTATCTGACGCCTTCGGCACACAATTACCGCCGCCACCCTACGCAGAACCCGATCCCGAGGACAGCAAGGTTCTGATATTTACTTCAGGTACCACTGATCTGGCGAAAGGAGTTCTGCTCAGTCACCGGGCACTGACGGCTGACCTGGAAGCATTGGGCGGGGTCGTGACTTTTGATGACAATCTGCGCTCGCTATCGATCTTGCCTTTGCATCATGCTTTTGAGAATACTTGCGGCTTCCTATGCGTCCTTTATTTTGGCGGCAGTATCCATATCTGTGACGGTCTGCGCTATATCCAGCAGAACGCCAAAGAATACCAAGTCGATATGATCATTGGAGTGCCGGCGATATTTGACGCCTTTTACAAACGCATCCAAGCCGCTCTTAAAAAACAAGGCAAAGAGAGACTGGTTCGTTTCATGATCAAATTATCGCGCGGTTTGCGCAAGATCGGCATTGATCTGCGCCGCGTCTTCTTCAAGCAGATTCTGGAGGGCTTAGGCGGCAGGCTCTGGATTGGCATTGCCGGCGGGGCTGCCATGGACAAGGATGTCATTATCTTCTTCAACGATATCGGAGTCAGAGTGATCGAGGGCTATGGTCTGACGGAGACGGCTCCGGTGGCGGCCGGCTGCAATCTACGCGTGCTTAAGCCGGGCACCGTCGGACATCCTTTGACGGGCATTGAAATAGCCATTGATAGCGAAGATCCGAAAGAACCCGGCGAAATTATGATCCGCGGTCCCATTCTGATGAACGGTTACCACAATGATCCGGCGGCCACGGCGGAGGTAATGGATGAAGACGGCTGGTTCCGCACAGGCGATCTGGGTCTAATCAATCCCAAGGACGATACCCTAACAATCACCGGTCGCCTTAAATCAATGATTGTACTGGAGTCAGGTAAGAAAGTTTTTCCGGAGGAGATTGAGGCAGCCCTGAAGACGCATGCCTTTATCAAGGATACGATGGTCTATGGCCTGGATGACAATAAGGGCGGAACGATCATCAGTGCCAAAATAGTGCTGGACGAAGATAAGCTGGCAGCCTTACAGGCCACGGGAGACAATCTGACCGTGAGGGAGAGACTGGACGAAGTTATCCAGAAGATCAACGCTCAGCTGCCGACTTTCAAAAAAATAAAGACCTATTTCTACAGCAAAAAGGATATGGTTCAGACAACAACCATGAAAGTTAAGCGCAATATAGAGATTGAACGCATCAAGGACTTTATGGCCAAGCACAAATTGCGCTGGCGCGATCTCAATGGTCTGGACTTCGATCAGATCGAATTTATGGATGAGGCGGAGCTGACATCACTGATTAAAGCACAAATTAGTAATTAGCCCTGAATAATTATGAACGATCCGGATGATAAGGCGGCACAAAAGACAGACTATCCTGAAGAAGAGTCTGCGACGGCTGACAGGCAGAAATTGTCGGCAGGGCGAACCCTGCTGAACAAGTTAAAATTTTTGCAACGCTTTGGCCCTATTTCATTTTTGGTGGAGTGGATCAGACGGATGAGCGAGAACAGGGTCAGCCTGGTTGGAGCCCAGCTGGCTTATTATCTGATGCTGAGTTTTTTCCCCTTTACCATCTTTTTGCTCAGTATCTTTAGTTATTCCAGATTTGGCAGCGAGGAGATCCTGGCCAATCAATTAGCCTTATTGCCGGAGGCTTCCTCCAATTTTTTGACGCCGATTCTGCTGAATATTGTCAGGACCCGCAGCACAGCTCTCTTATCAACATCATTGTTTCTGGCTCTGTGGTCGAGCTCGACCGGTATCAAGAATCTGATCAATGAAATGAGCAGAATTTTCAATCAAGGGCAGAACAAAAGACCGTTCTGGCGAACCAGATTGGTCGCAGCAGCAGCTACAGTGCTGATTGTGGTTCTTATGATCCTGATTTTAGCCAGCCAGGTTTTCGGCAACGTCATCTACAATTATCTGTCCCGCTATTTTTCCTGGAGTGAGATTTCCCACAGCATTTGGGATGCACTGGTTACCTATATCCCGCTGGTTATCTTATCTCTGGGCCTGGCTATGTTGTACCGCTATGGTCCCTATTTCGAGCCGGGCTGTCGTCTGAGCTTCGGAAAAGCTTGGGTTAGCGGTGGCGTTGCCGCTGTCAGCTGGGTCCTGATTTCATATCTATTTCGTATCTACGTCAACAATTTTGCCAATTATGCCAATGTCTACGGTTCTTTGGTCGGCATCATCTTGCTTTTGTTCTGGCTTTACCTTAGTGCCGTGGTGATTATGGCCGGTTCCGTTTTTGCCTCAGTCTGGCAAGAACGAAGCCGGAGAAAAATGATACAATGAATAATTGTGACAGAGGATTTGTCATTCGGATCATTCCGGACGACAGGTCTTTCTGTCAGTGAGGATATTGCGGAGGATTAGTGATGGGGAAAATCATTTTGACCGGAGATCGGCCGACAGGTCAGCTGCATCTGGGACATTATGTCGGATCGCTCAGGCGTAGGGTCAGCCTGCAGGATTCAGGCGAGTATGACGAGATTTTTATCATGATTGCCGATGCCCAGGCCTTGACGGATAATGCCGACAATCCCGAAAAAATCAGACAGAGCATCTTGGAAGTAGCGACGGATTATTTGGCGGTAGGTCTTGATCCTGAACAGACAACGATTCTGATCCAGTCGCAGATCCCGGAGCTGTTCGAGCTTACCACTTACTATCTCAACTTGGTTACCGTAGCCAGGCTCGAACGCAATCCAACCGTCAAATCTGAGATCAAGACGCGGGAATTCAATCAGAGTGTACCTGTAGGTTTCTTCACTTATCCTATCAGCCAGGCAGCCGACATTACGGCTTTCCAGGCTACGACAGTGCCTGTGGGTGAGGATCAGGCTCCGATGCTGGAACAGACGCGTGAAATTGTCCATAAATTCAACACCGTTTATGGCGAGACTCTTGTCATGCCCAATATACTGCTGCCGGAGAAAAAACTCTGGGCCAGATTACCCGGCACTGACGGCAAAGCCAAAATGTCTAAATCTCTCGGCAATTGCATTTACCTGGCGGAGTCAGCAGCCGAGGTGAAGAAAAAGGTCATGAGCATGTATACCGATCCCAATCATATCCGGGTGTCAGATCCCGGCCGGGTCGAGGGGAATGTAGTCTTCACCTATCTGGATGCCTTCGCTGCCGATGAGCATTTTCAAACTCTGTGGCCGGACTATGCTAATCTGTCAGAATTGAAAGCACATTATCGGCGCGGCGGGCTGGGCGATGTCAAGGTTAAAAAATTCCTCAATCGGGTTCTGGAGATTGAATTGGATCCGATCAGACAACGGCGTGCTGAATGGTCCGGCCGGATACCTGAGATCGTGGAAATCTTGAAAGTGGGAACAGCTAAAGCGCGGGAGAAAGCCGCAGAGACTTTGCAGGCTGTCAAAGAGGCCATGCAGATTGATTATTTCGGCGACAACTATCTGGGCAACAATTTCTGAGAGAGTTTAACTCTTTGCAATAGTTTTTGCTCAAGGCGAAAACATGAAATAATTAAATAACCGTTGATTTGGACGCTGTTAAATTAGGAGGGGTAATGAAACATCGTACAACCGGGGCTGTGATTATCAGCTTGCTGACATGTGTGATCTGGGGTTTCAGTTTTTTATTCACAAGGAGTATAGTTATCCGCATTCACTTTTTATCTTTATTGAGTTGGCGCTTTCTGATTGCGACACTGGCCTTTCTGCTCTTGATCCGGTTGAAGGTTTTCAAGGTCAATCTCAAGGGCAAGAAGCTCCGTCCGCTAATATATATCTCAATTGCCGAGCCGCTAATTTTTTTCACCTGTGAATCAATCGGACTGTATCTGACCTCAACCACCGAATCCAGCTTGATGATTGCTACGATTCCGATTGTTACCATGCTGATCGGCATTCCTATCGCCGGAGAAATGCCGACTAAAAAACAGGCCGTTGCCATTATCTTGTCTGTAGTGGGTGTAATGGTGATCATTCTGGGACAGAGCAGGAGACTGGATTTTAATATTCTGGGCTATATTGTGCTCTTGATAGCAGTTATAAGCGGTTCGGTCTTTGCCGCCCTGTCCGCTAAATATAAGGAATATACCAGTGTGGAGAAGAGTTTTGCTATGATTGTGATCGGACTGATCGGTTTTGGCAGTGCGGCGCTGATACGCAATCTGGTGCGAGGCACGGTAAAAGAATGGTTGCTTCTGCCTGTTCAGGACCGCGAGTTTCTGATCGCCATTCTGTATCTGGGTTTGCTGGCCTCGATCATCTGCTATGTCGGCCAGCAGTACAGCCTCTCGGTTATAGGTTTAAACCGCAACACCTCTTTCTCCGGAGTAATTACTCTAACTTCCGTTTTGGCCGGTGTTTTTATCCTGGACGAGAAACTTAGCCTTAGTATGTTAATTGGTGGTATCATTGTGGTATTGGGTGTTTACGGTGTCAATTTCTACACACCGCAGCGAGAACACGATAAAGCTATCTGTCCGCAGGACAAATAGTTAATATTTATGGAGGAAGAAAAAATGAAAAAACTATTAGCGTTTTTCCTGGTACTGGTTTTGGTTTTCCCGATCTTGGGCTGCCAATCTGATTCAGGTAGTGCCGAAACCACGGGAGCTGAGCCGGAGCAGACGGAGGCAGCCGGGGAAACCACGGTAGTTGAGCCGGAGCAGACGGAGGCAACCGGCGAGAAAAGGACATTGACCGTGGCCAACTGGCAGGGATATGGCTCTGATGCTGAATATGCTGTCAAGCCCTTTGAAGAAAAATATAACTGTAAAGTTGTGCACCAATATTTTGATTCCGAAGAGGCATTGCTGAATATGCTCAGAACCGGCGGCCTGGGCGAAATAGATGTTGTCTTGCCTAATATGGCCTATGTTGCTACCGGCAAGCGGGAAAATCTGTTTAGTCCTTTGGATAAGTCCAAACTCGAGAATTTTGAAGATTTGAAAGAAAATATCCGCGAACTTCCCGATGTCAAGGATGAAGAGGGCAATCTGTTGGGAGTTGCCTGGACCTGGGGCAGCACAGCACTCGGCTACAACCCGGATGCTGTATCAGAGCCGATTAATTCCTGGGCAGCTCTCTGGGATCCTGCCAATAAAGGCAAGGTTGCCTATTTCGATGACCATCTCACGGCTATCATGATCGCCGCGCTCTATTCCGGACAAGATCCGGAGAATCCGGATCTCAATGTCATCAAAGAAGTACTGCTGCAACTAAAAGACAATACCAGATTATTCTGGTCCAGCTATGATTCTTTTGCCAAGCCCTATACGGCCGGTGAAATTACCATGGGCAGTGTCTGGTCCGGTGCCGCTACACAGCTCAATGCCGAAGGCGTCAAGATAGAGTATGTGTACCCCGCTGAGGGTGCGGTAGTCTGGACTGACTACTGGTGCATACCGGTAAATGCACCGAATGAAGACTTGGCCTATGCCTGGATTAATTGGATGACTTCTGTGGAGTTTCAGTCAGAATATGCTTCCGATCTGGCTGCGCAGCCGCCGATCCCGGCCAATACCAAGGTATATGAGGTTCTGAGCCCTGAGGTCAGAGCAGCCCTTTATATTGATGATATTGACAAAATACCCAAGAAGGTGGCTTTCCAGAAGGAGCTGCCGCCGGAGGTCAATCAGGCCTGGCTCGATCTCTGGAATGAGGTCAAAGCTACAGATTAAGATCTATCATGGGCAAAAGGACGGGAATAACATAGTTTCCGTCTGCCGGCGCTGCTTTAGGGGGAGAGTATGATGACAAAGTCAAGGATAAAGACCTGGTTGCTCATGCTGCCTGGAGCCGGTACCTTGTTATCACTCGTCCTTTTGCCTTTATCACTACTACTCCTGTTCAGCCTTGTTACAGGTAATCAAATCAGTCTGAGCGGAGCGCTCAGCTTTAAGAATTATCTCAATATTTTTAAGCAAGGTCTCTTTGGCCCGCTGATGTGGAAGTCAATCCGCATGGGTCTGCTGGTGACGGCCAGTTCAATTCTGATCGGCTATCCGGTTGCCTACGGTCTGGCGAAAGTTGTCAAGCCCAGATGGCGCAATTTCCTGGTAGTTATGATCATCATTCCCTTTTTTACCTCGCAGCTGCTATTAATATATTCGCTGATGGTAATGCTGCAGTCACAAGGTCCGGTCATGACTTTTCTGGCCTTGTTCGGTTTGGATCCGACCCGCTCAATACTCTATAGCAATACCGCCGTCTATTTGATCTTGCTCTATCAGTTCCTGCCCTATATGGTGCTGTCACTGTTTTCCTCTCTGGTCAAAATTGATGACAATGTCGTATTTGCGGCCAGGAGCATGGGAGCCAGTCGGAGACGTGTTTTCATTGATATTATTTTACCCTTGACCGCTCCGGCGCTGCTCTCGGGCATTATTCTGGTTTTTATTCCGGTGGCGGGCAGTTTCGTCGAATCCAATCTGGCCGGCGGCACCAAGGGTATGATGATCGGTTCCCTGATTGACTCTAATTTTTCGGTTTCTCTGAATATGGGACGTGGTTGTGCACTTTGTGTTTTATTCTTGCTGATCATGTCCGTTCTGACCTTCATTTTGCAAAGAGCTATCAGATATCTGGAGAGGAGACGGCTGTGAGAAAGCGTGCTCCCTGGCTGAAGCTGATGATGGTGCTGACCTATCTGTTTTTGTTTGCACCGATTATTGTCGTGATGGTAATGAGTTTCAATACTTCACAGTACGGAACTCTGCCCTTTGTCTTTACAACCGGCTGGTATCAGCGCCTGCTGTCAGGTGTCGGCCTGGGCAAGGCCACCTGGCTCTCGATCTGGTTTTCGTTTCTGGTCACATTGGCCGGCAGCTTGGTAGGTATCCTGACCAGTCTGGGTCTGCGCAGATTGCCTGAGACTTGGGCCCGCCGCTTCATTTCCTGGCTTAATCTGGCGGTAATTATTCCCTGGTTGGTGCTGGGTATCGCCCTGCTGATGATTTTCAATTTTGTCGGCCTGGGCCGCTCATATACGGGTATGTTCCTAGGCAATTTTGTCTGTGTTTTGCCCTATGTAGTCATGCTGGTCTATCCGGCCCTGATGGCACTGGACAAGAATGTGGAATATGCGGCCCGAACCCTGGGAGCCTCACCCCGTCGGACATTGGTGACCATTGTGCTGCCGTCGTTGTTGCCGGCGATCTTGACCTCATCCCTGATGGCCTTTATGGTTTGCTTTAATAATTTTGTCATCCAATACTATCTGGCACCCTTTGGCATCAGGACTCTGCCTATGGAAATCTATAATCTGGTGCGTGTGGGTTATAAACCGGATATCAACGCCCTGGCAACGATTATGATTCTGGTTTCCGTTTCATTGGTTCTGTTGGTCAATAAATTGGGCTATGGCAGCAAAAAAGGATTATTCTGATATGAAGAGGGCCTTGCTGGTGATCGATATGCAGCGTGTCTATGCGCCCGGCGGTGCCTGGCAGACACCGGGCTTTGAGAGAGCTGCCGCCAATATCACTAAACTATGTCCTCTATTTGAGCATAGATTATTTACCCGCCATTTGCCTTTCCCAGATCCGCCGGGCCGCTGGCAAAACTATAATGCCGCTTTCGCCTCGATTAATGCAGATCAGGAAGCAGCGCTGCTAATTCCGGATCTGGATCGATTTGAATATTTGGATTTCCCCAAATATACTTATTCTGCCTTGGCGTCCGGCGGGCTTAAATCATATCTGTTGACTGAAGACTTTGCTGAAATTCTGCTTGCGGGAGTGCAAACCGAATTTTGTGTTACGGCGACTTTATTGCAGGCGGTTGATTTGGGACTGCCGGTCACCTTGGTTCCTGATGCCTGCGCCGGTGACTTGCCGATGTTCGAAGCCGCTCTGACTGCCCTGGTCAGGCGCATGCCCTGTCAAGTTCAGCTAAAATATACAGAGGAATTATTGCATGGCTAGTTTAGAGATCAGAAATGTCACTAAAAGTTTTGGTCCGAAAGTGGTGTTGAGGGATATCTCCTTCACAGCACAGAGCGGGGAATTCCTGGCGCTGCTGGGTCCGTCCGGCTGTGGCAAGACGACTCTGCTTAAGATTATTTCCGGCATTGAAGAGCAAGACAGCGGCTCGGTCCTGATCGCCGAGCGGGATATCAGCCGGGAGCCGATTGAAAAACGCAATATCGGCCTGGTATTTCAAAATTACGCACTATTTGAACATATGAATGTGTTTGAGAATATTGCCTATTCCTTGCGGATGCGCAAAGTTGCCAAAGACGAGATCAGGGACAGAGTGGTGGAAGCCCTGGAGACGGTGCGCCTGGCCGGCTATGAACAAAGACCCACAATTCAACTGTCAGGAGGTGAACAGCAGCGGGTGGCACTGGCCCGTGCCATCGTCTATAAGCCGGATATTCTGTTGCTCGATGAGCCGCTGTCAGCCTTGGATCGGCGAATTAGGGAACAGATGCAGGAAGAAGTATTGCGTATCCAGCGCGAGACAGGTATTACCACAGTCTTTGTCACGCATGACCAGGGTGAGGCTCTGGCTATGGCTGATCGCATCCTGCTGATGAACGAAGGAGAAATCGTGGAAGATAATTTGCCGACGGAAGTCTATCTGCGCCCCAGATCTCAGTTCGCTGCGGAATTTGTGGGCAATTCCAATCTTCTGAGCGGCACCTATCAGGACGGATATGTCATCGGCGATGGTTTCAAAATTCCGCTGGAGCAGACTTTCCCGGCCGGGACCGCTTTGACTCTGATGATCAAAGAGGAGAATATTATTCTTTGTCCTGCCGGCGAGGGTATGGGAGAAGGCATCGTCACTGAAGTTTTCTTCCAAGGGACTACGATGAGAGTTACGCTAACTAATAAAGAGATTGAACTTAAGATAAGATTGCTGGCCCGGGAGGGAATGTCGATCGAACAGGGTCAGGCCTTGGGCTGGCGCGTACAGTTTGTTGCCGTCTTTCCAAACGATTGAATGTAACTAGATTGAGGAGAGTTTATGTATAATATTTCTGCAGATCGTTTTATCAATACCTGGAGCACCAAAAGCCCTGCGGTGCTGGAGTTTTTACCGGCCAGGTTTCTGGTTGTGCCGGGAGCTTACAGTTTCGCCACCAGCGAATATACCGAATTCCCTTTTTCCGACCGCATCAAATTATATGAACATGATCATGAGGCTCGTTATCTGCGTCTGACCATGGAGCATGCAGGTACGGTTCTGCAGTTGCAGTATTGGAAACAAGATCCCTGGACCGTACGGGGCAGGCTGGAGGTCTTGGCGCATGGCGAGTGGGGGCTGCGGTTTATGACTACCCTGGCTTTCGGTTTTGCCGAGAGCGGCACAGTTCAAAGAACAAATGACGGTTTTGATCTGAGCTACCGCAGCTATCATTTCGGTGTCGCTTTTGCCGACAGACCGGTCCGCGCCTGTCTGGCTCAAACCAGTTCCTATATGGGCCGGGAAATGGAAAAGAACGGTTATTATGCCCCTTTCACCGATGCTACCGATCCCTTGTATCTCAATACTACTTTCAATCTGGAAGAGACACCGGTACTTGATTTTGCTCTGGCCGTGACCAATCATCCGCAGACTGCCGCCGACAAGGCTGCTGCCGCTTTGCAATTGTCAGAGGACGATTTATCCGACATTAAGTCTAATCTTAATCAAGCCCTGGCCATGGAGGGCCGTTTTGCCAGTTGTGCCGCTGCCTTGCGCGATGTCATGTCCTGGAATGCGATTGCCGACCATGTTAACAGCAGAGTGTTTACTTCTCTGACCCGTTTCTGGATCGATAAAAAGTTTGGCGGCTGGTTCCTCTGGCTGGATGATGTTTTCTATCATGCCTTGATCTCAGCCTGGTCCGGCGACTGGCAGATGGCGGAGAACAATCTGAAAGCGGCGATGGGCAATGCGGTTCCGGCCGGCAATCTGGCCTGCCTGATGTCCGAATTTACCGAATGGGTTGATCGTTCCCAGCCGCCGGTATTCAGCTTCATGGTCTGGAAATACTATCAGCTGACACATGATCTAAACTTGCTGGCTCGGGTCTTTCCCACTTTGCTGGCCGCTCATAACTGGTGGTTCGCCCATCGCGACGGCAATGGGAACGGTGTACTCGAACTGGGTAGCTCCGCTCTCTGCGGTGACGGTCATTTCAAACAGACGAAATTGGCTTGCAAAGACGAAGCGGCGATGGACAACAGCCCGATGTATGATCCGGCGGTCTTTGTGCCGCAGGCCGGCACCATGGACATGGAGGATATCGCGCTTAACAGTCTGCTGGTTCTGAACGCGGAAGCTCTGGCCCGGATTGCAAAAACACTGGGTCACTATGAGATTGCTACCGATCTGTTAGACAGACGCGAGCAACATAAAGAGAGGATCAATCAGCGCCTCTGGGATGAGGAGCGCGGGCTCTATGCCAATCGCCTCTGGAGCGGTGAATTTGTCAGTCCGTCGCCCACCAGCTTTTATCCTCTGGCCGCCGGCATCCCGGATCGGGAGCAGGCCGATATTCTGATCCGCCATATCTTTGACGAAGACGAATTCTGGACCAAGGCGCCTTTGCCCTCAATCTGGGCCAAAGACGAGGCCGTTCATGACGATGTCTACTGGCGTGGCCGCATGTGGCCGCCCTTGAATTTCTTTACTTATGTCGGCCTGCAGCGCTATGGCTATGAGGTGGAAGCACAGCGGCTGGCGGCCAGAAGTGCTGAAGTTTTTACTAATGCCTTCGATAATGAAAGAGCTTGTTACGAGAACTACAATACTTTCACCGCTGTCGGTAAGAGTGTCGATGCCGATCCTTTCTATGGCTGGGGTGCGCTCCTGCCTCTGATGTGGGTAATGAATTTCGTGGACAGCAGTGACGAAGGCCTCGACTTCGGCGCCGTCGATAATGAAGCGATGGAGCTAAAACAGCTCAGAACGCATCAAGGGACTTTTGATCTGTCGCTGGGCGCCACAACAGAGGTTCGCTTGAACGGCGAAACGGTCTTTGTCTCCAATGCCTCAGGTCGCTTCAGGGATTTCAGGATGCAGGACAATTATGCATCTGTGATTGTGCCGGCGCAGCAAAGCGATGTCTATGTGGATTTCCCTCAGCTGGAACCTTTGCTGGTCAGAATTAACGGTACCGAGATCGAAGCTGCGAGCAAACTGCAACTATCAGCCGGCGAGGAGCAGAATATTGAGCTCTGGTTCTGAGCATCTGCTGTCGGAGATTAGAGTGGGTATTGTCGATTGTTTAATGATTTGGATGGTTGAGCAATTTGCTGTACCTGGATATTGGATAAGTGAGTAGATCGTGCGTGTTATTAATCTGGGATCTTTGAATCTGGACTACAGCTATCGCGTGCCGCGCTTTGTGCGTCCCGGTGAAACTATGGAGGCCGACAGTTTCTCACTCAAGGCTGGCGGCAAAGGTCTAAACCAATCCATCGCCGCTGCTAAAGCAGGACTTGAAGTTTACCAGGCGGGATGTGTCGGGCCGGATAGCGCCCTGCTGTTTGAGGAGCTGGAACAAAACGGTGTGGATACTTCGCTGATTCAGACCGGTGCGGATGCTACCGGTCATGCCATCATCCAGGTCACCGCCAGCGGGGAAAACAGCATTTTGATCTACGGCGGCGCCAATCGGACTTTAACCCTAGAGTATATTAACAGCGTACTGGCGCATTTTGCGCCCGGTGATGTCTTGCTGCTCCAAAATGAAATTAATCTCGTACCGGAGATTATATTGGAGGCTGACCGCCGCGGCCTGAGGATTGCTTTCAATGCGGCGCCGCTGACTTCTGATGTCAAGACATACCCGCTGGATAAGCTGAGCTGGCTGATGGTCAATGAAGTAGAAGGTGAGGCTCTCACCGGCGAAACGGATCATCTCGCCATCATTAAGCAGTTGAGATTAAGCTATCCGCAGACAATGCCGGTTTTAACTGTCGGTGCTGCCGGCGCTCTGGCCGCGGATAGCGAAAATATTTACACTCTGTCCGCCTATCCGCTGCAGCCCGTGGATACTACGGCGGCAGGCGATACCTTCAACGGTTATTTTCTCAGTGCGGTCCTGGCAGATTATCCCTTACCGAAGGCGCTGGAGCTCGGTACAGCCGCCAGTGCTCTCTGCGTGTTAAATCAGGGTGCAGCTGTCTCGGTTCCCCGGCGGGAGCAGGTGCTGGCTTTCATGCAGGAGAACCCCCCTGCCACATTAACGGCTGAAGTAATACCGTTCCCCATCCGAGGTTAGAACAATGAAACCACAGAAGACAAAATCAGCAGCGCTCAGGATTTGGCTGCTCCGAGTGATTATCTTGGCTCTGGCGATTGTTGGCATCATAGTCGGCATCAAGCGCCGGGAAGTAAGAACCGTGTTTAGTAAGGCGATCCGTATTTGCCTGGAATGCATTGGCTTGGGTTAGGTGGTGCAGCTGATGGCCAAGCAAAAGCGTAAAATTAAGCTCAAGAAAAGACATCTGATCCAGGCACTGGGTGCCCTGGCTCTGAACGGGCAGCTCAGCGGTTTTGTGACGGGCAATATCTACACCGGTGCCGGCAAACAAATCTGTCTGCCGGTGCTTAATTGCTACTCTTGTCCCGGAGCACTTACTTCCTGCCCTATTGGCTCACTGCAGGCTGTTGCCAATCATCCCGGCTTCAGCTTTAGTTACTATATTATGGGCCTAATCGCCTTATTCGGTATTTTGGCCGGGAGATTCTACTGTGGTTGGCTCTGTCCTTTTGGCTTTCTGCAAGATTTATTGGCCAAAATAAGTAAAAGAAAGCTGCGGGTCAAAGTCAAGTATGACCGACTTCTGCGTTACTTAAAATATATTATTTTGATTTTCTTGGTTTTGCTCCTGCCGGCAGTACTGACCAATTCCTACGGAATCGGATCACCTCTGTTTTGTAAATATATTTGTCCGTCCGGTACACTGGGAGCCGGCTTGCCGCTCCTCCTGCTGACGCCTGCTCTGCGGCCGAATGCAGGGATGCTCCTGGTCTGGAAAGTGCTCTTGGCTCTGGCTATCGTCTTGGTCTGCATATACATAACCCGCGCTTTCTGCCGCTATGCCTGTCCTTTGGGAGCGCTGCTCGGTCTGCTGCAGATTGTCAGCTTCTATCGTTTTTCTTACAACAAGGATAGCTGCATTTCTTGCCGGCAGTGCCTAAAGGTCTGCCCGATGGGAATAGATCCGATGGCAACGCCGAACAGCCCGGAATGTATCCGTTGCCGTGATTGCATACATGTCTGCCCGACTACCTCGCTGACTAGCAGCCTGGCGGGCAAAACTTTGCCGAAAGAGATATTGTTCGTGGGCGGGAAGTCGGGTCAATCCGACCCTGCCTGATGCTCCCCGCGACCGGAGATGCCGGCTCCATTTTGTAGGCGCCTTCGCAAACAGACTCCGCAAACTTCGCAAACAGATTACGGCCGCTTATTGCTGAAATCTTGCTCTGACTATATAATATTATTCGCATGTTTAATCGGGGAAGTATTCAGCGACCCCTTTTTGACAATAATTAATACATTACTGGGGGTTAGCAATGAGACAATATCAAGCAGCGGACATCAGAAATATTGCACTGGCAGGTCACGGCGGGGCCGGTAAGACAGCCTTTGTCGAGGCGGCTTTGCAGGCGACCGGTGTGGTTGACCGTATGGGGCGCAGTGACGAAGGAACAGCTGCCATGGACTTTGATGCCGAGGAAATGCGCCGCGGTATGACGATCAATCTGTCCTATGCCGCAATCGAGTGGAAGGACAAGAAGATCAATCTACTTGACACACCGGGTGATTTCGATTTCCTCGGCGAGCAGATACAGGGTTTCAGGGTCAGTGATGCTGTTCTGATTGTTATGAGCGGCAAGGATGGGCTGGCTGTCGGCGTGGAGAAAGCGGTCCGCCAGGCCGGTAAGCAGAAGCGGCCGGTGAGCTTTTTTGTCAACCGCCTGGATGAGCCTCATGCCAGCTTTGATCAGACTCTTGCTGCGTTGCAGGAGGCCTATGGCAGTAAAGTAGTGCCTCTGGCTTTGCCCATAGTCGAGGGTGAAGATGTGCTCGGTCTGGTCGATGTTATCGGACGGCAGGCTTTTAAATTCGCCGCCAAGGGCAAGATGGAAAAGATGGATGTGCCGGCTGCTTTGGCCGATCGGATGGCAGAATACTATGACCAGCTTCAGGAGCAGATCGCTGAGTGTGATGAAGATCTGATGATGAAATATTTCGAGGGCGAGCCTTTTACGGCGGAGGAGCAAAACTATGGCTTGCGCCAGGCTATCCTGACCGGCTCTATCTGGCCTGTGTTTGCCGGAGCTGCGCAGAGCAATCTGGGTGTAACTTTCGCTTTGGATGCGATCGCCGACTATCTGCCGTCACCGCTGGATACACCCCCTGTATTGAGCTCATTCCATGGTGAAGAACAAGAGATTGCCATCGATCCGGACAGCAATCTGGCAGCGTATATTTTTAAGACGATTGTTGATCCTTTTGTCGGCAAGATCTCTCTGTTTAAGGTCTACCAGGGCGTATTCCCCAGCACGGGCACAGTCTATAACAGTTCTAAGGAGCTGGATGAGCGTGTTAACGGTCTGTCCTACCTGATTGGCAAGAAACAGATTCCGGCTGATAGCGGGATTGTGGCCGGCGATATCGGCTCTGTTACCAAATTGGGCGACAGTACGACCAATGATACGCTGTGTGAGCGCAGTCATAAGGTAAGGATCGTGCCGCCTGTGATGCCTCGCGCCTCTTTGACTTTAGCTATCTTGCCGGTTACTAAGGGCGAGGAAGATAAGATTGTGCAGGGCCTGACCAGACTGGCTGATGAGGATACCGTCTTTACTATTGAGAATAATCCGGAGACCAAACAGCTGCTCTTGTCCGGTTTGGGCGAGATCCAGCTGGATGTGCTGACCAATAAGCTTAAAAATAAATACAATGTCGAGTCGACTCTGGAAGAACCGCGGGTGGCCTATCGTGAGACTATTCGCAAGCAGGTCAGAGTACAGGGTCGCCATAAGAAACAAACCGGCGGGCACGGCCAGTTCGGAGATGTCTGGATTGTCTTTGAACCCAGTGAATCCGACGGGCTTGAGTTTGAAGAGCAGATTGTCGGCGGTGTTGTGCCGAAAGGTTATTTCCCCGCCGTTGAAAAAGGACTGCTGGAAGCGATCGAAGAGGGTCCGCTGGCCAATTATCCGGTTGTAGGTCTCAAGGCTACCTTGGTCGATGGCTCCTACCATGCCGTTGATTCCAATGAGATGTCATTTAAGTTGGCAGCCAGATTGGCCTACAGAGCAGGTATGCCACAGGCCAATCCCGTTCTACTCGAGCCGATCAGCAAGCTGTCAGTCCATATTCCTGATGATTATCTGGGTGATGTTATGGGCGATATGAATAAGCGCCGCGGGCGTATCCTGGGCATTAATCCCGATCCCGAAGAACTGGGTTATCAGATTGTTGAGGCGGAAGCTCCGACTTCGGAGATACTGCGTTACTCGACTGATCTCAAATCCATGACGCAGGGCCGGGGCTGGTACAATATCGAATTCGCCCGTTATGAGCAAGCACCTCAGCCTGTAGCCGATAAGATTATAGCTGAGGCGCAGCGCGAGGAAGAAGAGTAATAACCGGCTGCCAAGCCGGGATTACCAATGTGTTTTAAAAGGAGTTTGAGTGGCAGAAGTAGTTCTTTCTGGCCCCGGGGGTGAACCCCGATTACCGACGGCACTGATTTTTCCAGGCAGCTGGCAACTTATCGTGTTGCCCTGCCTGTTTCTTATTATTTATGCTTTCTTTGCGGCTTTCGAAGCCGGAGTAGCTGCGCTTGATGACCATGCGCTGGAGGAAAAAGCGGAGAGCGGCTCTTTGTCGGGCAAATTACTGCTCAAGGAAACCAAGATGCCGGGCCGTTTTATCGGCCGAATCCACGCAGCACGCATTGTTTATCTTGCTCTATATGCTATCGTCACTGCTGACGGTATCTTAAGAGGTCTGATGCCGCAATTGTCTGCTTTTCCCGGTATCGGTCGTTTTTTGCTGGTGTTGGCTCTAATGGTTCTGTCCTTTCTTTTGCTCTATGTCCTGGGCGATCTGCTGGCCAAACAGCAGGGCCGGTCAAAAGCGGAGACTGTTTCCTATCGAGGGATTTATCTGTACCAAATTCTCATTTTGCCCATATTGCCTCTATCGACGCTGGGGGTTGTCGTTGGTTCTGCACTGAGCAAGCTCTTTAAGCTGGAAGATATGGAGATTGTGGCCGCGGCGACAGAAGAAGACTTGAGAATGATGCTGAGCGCCAGTAAAGAAGCGGGGCATATTGAAGAGCAAGATCGGGATCTGATCGAGAATATCTTTGATTTCGATGAGAAGAATGCGGCGGATATTATGACACACCGCACCGATATCTCCGCCTTCGCCGTAACTGATACCTATGATCAGGTAATGGAGCTAATCACAGATGATCAATACACTCGCTACCCGGTTTATGATGATTCGATCGACAATATAGTCGGCTTCGTGCATGTTAAGGATATCCTGAGCTGGATCTATGAGCATAAGGATGAAACATTCAATCTGACACAGCTGATGCGCAAACCGTCGTTTACTCCGGAAAGCAGGAATCTGAGGGATTTGTTTCAGGAAATGCAGCACAGTAGAGCGCAGATGGCGGTGGTGATTGACGAATATGGGGGCACGGCCGGCCTGGTCACCTTGGAGGATATCGTTGAAGAAATCGTCGGTGAAATCGAAGACGAATACGATGAGGAAGAGATCCCCATTGTTCGTTTGACAGAGAACAGTTGGATGTTGCAAGGAACGACGGAACTGGAAGATGTCGAGGAAGCCTGCGGGCTGGTGCTGCCGAAAGAAGACTTTGACACGGTGGCCGGTATGATCATCGGTCATCTCGATCGCATTCCGGAGGAGGGAGAGAATCCGGAGATTGTGGTCAACCGCGGCAAGTTCCGGGTCGAGTCAGTGCAGGATAATCGCATCACTGTGGTGCATTTGAAGGTCATGCCGGAAAAACCTTTGCCGGCAGAATAAATCTGTTATAATATACTTTCGTATTCAGAACATAATATTAATATCAATGCTGTGTCCCTTAGGACGCAGTTCGTGTTGAGGGAAAAATGAGCAGAAAAAAAACAGAGACCTGGAAGACAGATATCGCCCGTCAGGAGCGCAAGGAAAGGCTGGCCAGCCAGAAAGACAGCTCCGGTCAGAAGAAGCGCATTCGAGGATATAGTTTAACCGGCAGGATTATCGGCATTGCAATAGCTCTTGTCATCATTTTGTCCCTGGCAGTCTGGGCTCTATCTGCGACGGGCCTGATGCAGCGCTGGGTCACAGCGGCAAAGATTGGGGAGACCAGGCTTTCAGTGGCTGATGTCAATACTGTCTTCGGCTTTCAGGCTGTGAGTCCCAGTCGCTGGAATCTAGGCAATGTTTTTACCGACGCCGGTCAACAATTGCTGGAGAATGAGTTGTCTTTTGGCGAAGAAGGATTGAATAATTACCGCGACCATATTAGGAAATATTCTCTGGACGAATGGAAAGCCACTCTGGCACTTTATGAAGAGGGCCAAAGAAACGGCTTTGTCATGTCGGATGAAAAAAGCCAGGCCATGGAAGCCAGTATTGAGCAATTTAGGGCATCGATCGAACAGCAAGCTGCCCAGTATCAAATTACGGTGCCGGTGCTGTTGAAATCTACATATGGGCCGGGCAGCCGCTTTGCCGAAATTGAGAACTACCTCAAAATCAGCTTCTATGCAGAAGCCTATCTCAGTGACTATTCGCAGAATATCGATATTACTGAAACGGAAATGGAAGAGGCATATCAAGAGAGCAAAGACATGTACGATATGGTTTCCTATCATGCGGTGACCTTTATTTCTGAATATCCGGAGCAAGTGACTGATGAGGTGAAGGAAACTGTTGAGAGTCATACTGCGGCTTTAGCCAATAAAATGAAAGATGATCTCGCAGCAGGCCAGGATTTCTTCGTTGCTGCGCTTGAACATATGGAGGATACCGAGACCAAGAAGCTGCTGTCTGAGGAGCCTGCTGCATTTATCCATCAGTATCGAACAATCAATAATATTAAAGATACGGAGCTAAGAACTTGGCTGTTTGAAGAGGGACGTCAAGCCGGGGAGACGACTGTTATTGAATCGACCTCAGAAGGCACTGCCAACCCGAATCAGGAAGCCGACACAGCGGATCAAACCACTCCCACAGAGTATAAGAGTTATACCGTGGTCAAATTTGACGGTCGTTCACGCCAGAATGTAAAACCCTTTACCACCAGGCATATCCTTTTTTCAGCTGAAGATGACGAAACAATCACGGATGCTAAACTCAAGGAAGAAGCTGAATTAGTGCTGGCCGAATATAATCGGGGTGACAAAACGGAAGAAGCCTTTGCCGAATTGGCCAAAAAACACAGCAAGGACAGCAATGCGGCTGAGGGTGGCCTATATGAGAAAACCAAATTGGGTCAGTTCGTGGAAGAATATGAAACTTGGGCACTGGATCCTGCACGTCAAGAGGGCGATGTAGGCCTTGTCAAAACGCAGTTCGGCTATCATCTGATCTATTATATTGGTTCTGAAGGCGAGGAAGCCTGGAAAGACGCTACGGGCGAAAAGATTTTGACCGCCAAGATTGCTGAATGGCGCGAAGCACTGGAACAGGCAATATCTTATAAGGAAAGTTCTTTCGGCACTAATATGGTAGGGAAAATCGGCTTATTTAAGATCTTGTTCGGCTGATGGTGTCTTTGCTAACAAATGATGTCGACAAATGATTGGGACCGTCAAGCCTATTTTGTTCTGGCAGGGACATAAACCCATCATTGATGAGCGTATCTTTTTTGAATTCCACACTTAAATGTTGTTGCCAGACCTGTATAAGTGCAGCAACGCAAAACTTAAGTGTCTAAACATTGAGCAATAGTGATCTGTGAATGACAGACCAGTTGCAATATTTTATAATGTAAACAATTATTGTAACTCAGCTGAAACTGAGCCAAGGGAGCCAAACCGTTAATGCATTTGAATAGCGGAGGTACACCGTGAAAACAAGAATCAACAGCCAATTAAAAAATAAAAAAGGTTTAACACTGATTCAAACACTCATCGTTATTGCGATAGTAGTGATTCTTCTCGGTGTTGCATTTATTGGCGTCCAAAGCTTGGTTAACCGTATAAAGCAAACTAAACTGGATAATATCGCTCAGAGCATGTACGTAAGCGCACAGAACAGAATCTGGGAGTTAAAAGCATCGGGAGAAATAGACAGTCTGTTGGAGCACGAAGAGCTAACAGCGGTAGTTAACCAGCCGGCCGATTGGGGGGAAGTTGATCCTGATGATGATTCTGAGGAGGCGGTAAAATATAGTGATTTAAAGTATTTTTATCATAATAAAGACGATTCTGCTTCAAGCGACCTTGTAGATTTCATTTTTCCTCAAGGCAGTATCTCCGAGGATGTACTTGATGATAATTGGGTAATCGAACTTGACCCTGTTACCGGGTATGTCTATGCGGCCTTCTACTCGGAAACCAGATCGGCTAAGGATTTTTATATTGATAACACTGACACATTGGACCAAAGCGGGACCTCCTCGATAAGGTTCAAGGATTTCAGGCATAGCCTAAAAGGAAACGATAAGATAGGCTACTATGGCGGCAAGGCAAATATGCCTGCGGATGCCAACGGCTATATAATCCACGCATCAATGAATGTCATTAATGCGGATATTTTGGAAGTTAGGATGAACGCAATTATTCCTCTTGTTGAAGGGGTTACAAGCGATCTTGAATTTAAGCTTACAGTTAAGGGGAAAATAAGTAATAATACAGTAACTCTCACGCCGGACGTCAGCTTTGTGGATATAGTAACAGCTAGGGAGTTTTCTGCGGCAGTTATACTGGATAAGCTTGCAGACGGTCAAAACTTCAAAGCCACTTTCGGTGATGCAAATTGGAAACCAATAAATTATGTAGAGTCGAGAACAGGAGCACTCACTCCGGGTGAAGACTTAGAACTATCATTCACTGTCTCAAGCAGCGATGACAGGGTTTTAGACATTGATCCGATAGAAAGAACTGCAAACAGTTTATTCGCCTCATTAAACCAGGCTGAACCGACGGAAGCCAATATAGCTTATGGCAGACATCTCCAGAATTTGGATAACTCAACCTCCGGTTTGCCTGCAGGTGCGATTACTGCCGCCAAACAGATTTCGGATATAGATTTTAACGATGAATCCTATAAAGACTTGCCTGTCGAAAAACCATTCCTCTGGAAGTCACTTTACGGAGACAAGACATTCACACCGATTAATAACCCGAGCTTAAACAAATATTCGGGCTATATTGACGTGCCGTCGGCAACTGATTCATTCAAAATATTGAATATGCATATCGCCGGCAATAATAAACCGGCTGGATTATTCGGGGATTTCGCAGGAGATGAGATTTCCGGCCTTACCATGGTTAACACAAAGATAGAAGGCGGCACGAATGTAGGCGGCCTGGCGGGAACAACCAACTCCAGCCTTACGATAAAAGACTGCAGACTTTATGTTGAAAGAGATTATTTTGCAACCGGAAGCACATATGCAGATAATATCTTATTTAAAGGCACTACCAATGTCGGCGGACTCGTAGGAAGTTCGACTGGCGATATAACAATTAAAGACAGCTTTGCTGCAACGATCATCGAGGGAAGTGGCTCGATCGGTGGCCTGATAGGCAAAGCAAGCGGCAATGCTCAGATACAGGACTCTTATGCCGACTCGTACCTGATCGGAGGCGCATCGACCTCCAAGATAGGCGGACTGGCAGGTGAACTTGCTGCCGGATCCTCTATTTCAGGCTCATACTCCGCAGGTTTCGCAATAATAAAAAATACTGTAACCGAAGAAAAAATTGCTGCGGCAGCGGGTTTTGTTCCCAACGGCATTTCAAGCGTAACCAATTCCTATTCGCTCTTTAACTGTTCCGAGTCCAAGGCGACTGATATATACAGTACCGTGCCATCCGCAACAACGGTAACCAATGTCTACTATTTCGGAGGCGGAGAAACTGTGCTGGCCGGTTCGCTCGAATATAATTTCACATCTAATGAGGAGGCAGCTGCCCAATTTATCGGAAGTAATTTTTCGGACGACAACAACGAGTATGACAGCTATCCCTATAATCAAAAAACTGACCTTGAGCCTCAGACTCTTGTCACCTACCCGTATGTATCAATAGAAGGTCTCCCTCATTATGGCGATTGGAAGATACCGCCGATACCGGAGATACCGGAAGAACCTGAATTCGGTAAAGCCGGTCTGTTCTACTGGGAAAGGGTTATAGGCGGCTCTGCTCCGGGATATAAGATTTATCTGGTAGGTAGAAAAAAAGTCGAAAGCGAAAACGAAAAATACGAGGCGGTATACTATAACACCACAAACACGACACATAACGACAGAGGAATCGTCAAGGAATACGGCTATGGGTATTTTATTGCAAAAAAAGCTGACGGCACAGAATACAAATTAGTTAAAAAATGGGAGAATGTGAATGAATCTGCAACCAACCCTATACAGACAAACGCTTCCGCCGACGCATACTTTGACAAAAACTATAAGGGATATAAATTCTATTGCTATACCACTTGTGATGAAAAAAATCTTGCTACCTCATATAACACTAATGGCGTTAATGCAAAAAAATATATGTTTATGACGAAGAATGTGCAGAATGCCATTGTAACCCTGACACCTGAAGATGAACCTGCACTCAAATATACTTTCAGTCCTTTCTTTGCCAAGTCGATAAAACTTGCAGGCTGGAACAAGTTGGCGTGGAATTACACCGGCACCAGACCTGCTCTTCAAAATGACCCGGGAACGGAGAAGAATGAATACAGAATCAGATCGCTCGACCAACTTCAGTTTATCAACTGGAATAATTTGTCGAGAACCAATGATCTAATGACAAATAATAAGACAAACAAACCGTTATGGAATGGTGGACGATATTACTGCAAACATTTCCCTTACTTAATTTCAACAAAAGTTACATCCCTTATAGTTCGGAATGCTTACAACTACTGGGTTTATGGGGGGATACTTGAAGAGCTGTCAGATTTTAGTACACTGAGAGAGAGACAAAACTTCATTCAGGATTATGATATAGAGTGCATCAGAAGAACAGGCTATACGCCGATTGCTGCTCTTGGTGAAACATCAGGGCAGCCGGAGGCTTGCTACCGATTACCGTTTTTTGCCTGGTTCGGAGGCAGTTTTGACGGTCAAAGTTATAAGATAAAAAACCTTTCTATTACATCAGGTTGCTATTCGGTAGGTGTTTTCGGATTAACTGTAAGTGCTACGATAAAAAATGTCGTGCTCATAAGGGATTCAAAAGATACTGTTCCTGTAATTAAGCGTCCTGCCGGAAGCCCTGAAGGCTATTACGCAATCGGTACTTTAGTCGGGATGGCAAACGAATATAGCGACGGAAAGCATAACAAAGGAGTAAGCCCTTATAACTATGTAGGTAAGATCGAAAATTGTGCAGTTGCCGGCTATGAGGTGATTGATGAAAGCAATCAATCTGTTTATTGCGGTGAAACAACCATAGGTGGCTTGGCAGGCGTTCTCAGAACGAATATAAACAGATGCTCTGCCGTAACTACAATTAGGATTAACACATATAGGTACAGGGGCACAAGTGTTATCGGTATAAACTATGAAGATAATATAACTGTAGGAGGTATTGCAGGTACAAATCAAACCAGAATCTATAATTGCTATTCCGGCGGCAGAGTTATTGTTAACCCTGATCTCGTCTATACCGATCCCGATGCCAATGGCATATATAAACTAAATATTTATATCAGCGGTATCGCTTCATCAGCCTTTACATGTAGGTCTGTAAATATGCATTCTCATAATGATCAGTCGAGTGTATTTATAAGTCCGAAATATTATAATTGCTATTCTTATATGGATTTACCACAACCTCAAGGCAATATGAAGGTTGCTGTAATAGGCGGCGACGCCTGTTATAACGAGAACGATTTCCTACCAAAACAGTTAGGTGGTGAGTTAAATAACTGCCATTATTATGCTAACCATTATAAGACCGATCAGATGATCATATCGGATGAACCTGGTTGGGTAAATAACGGCATTTATCCGCAATCACACGACGCTATGTCCCAGGAGCAATTCTGCACAGACTTGAATAGTAGTTCTTCACCGGCTCCTTATCGCAAAATTACTTCTAGCAACTATAGTTTCCCCTGTGGGGATGTTTCGCTTGAAGATAAGATATTTCCGTTCCCGGCAGTAATTACGCAAGGATATTCGGGCGAATATGTTCATTACGGTGAATGGCCTATAGAAAGACGCTTAGAACTAGCTAAGTCAGAGATGTCATTGGATTTAATTTCTTACCATAATGATGAAGAGACAGGAACAATAATTGACGATTTTTACGATGAAACGGAAGTGAAATTCTATTACGGTGAAAGCTACCAAGATATTGAACTGTTAAATCTTGAAATCAAAAAAGGCGATGACTGGATTAATTTAGTCGATAATCAGCCCGTAATTATCAACGACAAGGTAAGTGTAACCGCCAGCGTGGACGAAACAGAAGGTAGTAGTATTTGCAAACTTACTGTGACGGGTATCGATAAAACAGAAGTGCCTGAAATAATCTCTCTGAGATATGCGGCAGGCGACGGATATTACGGTGAAGTACAACTAGAAGTTGAAGTAACCGCTGTGGTTAATCTATCAGCAAATCCGATTACTGATACGATGGTAAAACCCGGAGAAATAGTAAAGTGGAACCTCATATTAAAGGATAACATCGGCAACTTGATTGATTCGAAGGAAATGGCAGCAACCGATGAGTATTGGGACTTCCCTCCATCCTATCCGGCCAATCCGGAGAATCCAGAGGCTGTCGTCTTCAGTCTATCAATTACAAAAGAAGAAAGCGAGCCTTCGCCGTTTTATCTGGAAGCGACAGCACAAAATGCCGGAGAAGCCGATTTTACAATTCAGGCACTGAATATAGAAGTGCGTGATAAGACTAATAGGGACAGCGATGGCAATATAAGGACTTTTAACAGTAATATAGTCAGCGATTTGCACGCAAGTTGCTACACCACAAAGCTTATTTTAAAACATCATGTTGGAGATGGAACGGAAGCATACACAGATAACAGCTATATCTGCAATAACGGCGATAGCGGTATAGCTCCGGAGCTCATATCCACGGACACGGAAAAACCATTCTCTACTTTGAGGGATGATATGATTGCCAGGGATTCAAGATTTGCAGGCTGGTATATTAAGGACGAAACAAGCGATAATCACCAAAAAGTATTAAATTCTGACGGAACGATTTTCACAGATGATGGCGATATACCAGGAATCACAGAAAATGGCAAATTTAAGGTTGATTCGACAGAAGGTAATCCGGCAGATGATATTGAACTATACGCAATGTGGAAGATATCATACACTCCTTTGACATTTGTTACTGGCCCCGAGCCGCCTGAGACGCTGGACAATACTACTGACACAATAATAAAATATCTTGTCCTTGCGCGGGCACCTCGTGAAGAAGCAATCAACCCAGAATACTATTGTATGACAGGGGTAGTAAATCCTTCAACTGATAGTCCGGTTACTGTGACAAAAGTAGATCTTCATCAGGATGCACAAGGAAAGTATTACCTCACCTCGCTTGTGAGCGAAAATACAATGCTATGGGATGTTACGCAAATTAAAAATACGAAATATTTTAAGCTTTTTAATAATAATCTAGAGTCATACATAAAACCAGTTAGCAATAAGATTTACGATGTTGTTTTCTGTAAAGAAAAAGACGGGGTTAACAAACCGCAATACGACAGCGCGAATCACAATCTGTTTTTCTCAGGTCAAGATAGAATCGTGCTAAACGGCACACAAACCGGATTTAGCTTCGAACACATGAAAGGCCAAGGCACAGGTCAAAATCCAGACGGCGGAATATGGCTGTTCAAGTATAGTCTTGACTCTGGTTCTCAGGAAATATTGTATGAATTCAAGTAAGCTGAAAAACAAAATACAGTCAAACAACGGCGCAACCCTGGTGTTCGCTTTGGTCGCCCTGATTTTTTGTGTCATGGTTGCGGCGGTTGTGATTTATACTGCGTTTTCCAATGTAGGTCGTGTGAAAAACACGCAGAGCGAGGAACAAAACTACCTTTCGGTAAGCTCTGCAGTTATGATGTTCAAAGATTTACTTGAGGGTGACAGTGTTTCTTATAAAGAAATACTCATTAATACCACTGAGGAGGTATATGATGAGAACTGGGAACAGCTACTGAGCGAACCTGCCATTTCCAAGGAAACTACATTTGGGGATGCTGTTTATTATGATGCTTTGCCGCGGGACGATATACTAACTTTGCCATGGAACGATATACTCGAAGAAGATATACTGGAAGAAGTTCTTAAAGAATGGGCGAAAATGATAGATTCACCTGTTCCTGTTGAGCAAACTTTGGATATCACTATAACCGGCGACAGTAATTTGCCGCAGATAGCACCCGTAGAAGCTAAGATGGTTTTCGATCCCCAGAATAAGAAAATAACCATAACTTTCGGCATCGAAGATGCTTCGCCATCAACAGTTATGACTATGGATTTAGCAAAAGATACCTCATATCCGGTCACAACTTCGAGCGAAATGAAAGAGCAGAAGAACGGCAAAAATGTTAAGACCATAACCATTACAAAAGAGTTTGTTCATACAATCAGCTGGGACAACTGCGTTATAACCAAAAAGAATTAATTACCGGAGACTGAGATGAAAACAAAAAACAAACTAAAAAACCAACGCGGAGAAACCCTGATAGAAGTTTTGGTCGGCCTGATCATCATAGTTATGGCCGTGATTATACTTACGACCGCTATACCCCTTGCAGCTAAGTTTAACAAACAGGCTGAGGAAAAAGATATTTCTACGATGATGGACAGGGCAACGCCTATAACCGGAGCACAGATTACAGTAAGCTACTCCTTCAATGGTACCAAAAGTTTCGCTATTCCTGTAAAGGCATATGAATCTGAGGAGTACTGCTTTTACGACTATTTACAACCATGAATAATGTAGTCAAAAAATTAAATAATAAAGGTTTGACTCTGGTCGAGCTATTGGTGACGGTGGTTCTTCTGATATTAGTGACCGGAATGATAACCCTGGCGATAGATTTCGGAGCGCGCTCATTTAACAAATCGAACAGGGAGGCGGAGGGGCAGATTTTGTGCGCTGCGCTAGTCACTGCGGTTAAAAATGAGCTTCGCTATGCCACAAATATTGAAGTAGACGATCTTAACAATTTGAAGTTTTTTAGCACAAATCTTTCTCTTAAAAATTGCAGCTTCTTAGTAACGGATAAAGACGGTAATTCCACTGAAAACGGCGGATTTATAATGCTTAACACACCCAAAGGGGAATATGAATTAGTTCCGAAAAAAACCTATGTTTACAATTTACAAGCAAAGTTTACTAAGTTCGAATGGGATTCAGATCAACCGAATCCTAATTTCAAGGTGGGCATTCAGGTTATGACGCAAGATAATCAAATTATTTCCAAAGAAGAATTCGTGGTTGAGCCTCTTAATTGATAGAAGCATATTTTAGGAAATTTTTAAGATTTTTAAAAGCTGATTTAAAAAGCTTATCACTACAAAGACCGTAAGACGTTAGCTGCTTTTTACTGCTTTCCTACTAAAAATCCCCTATATCTTTATGCATTCAAGGGTACGTCCTTTATTGCGAGTCCTCATGGCGCTGTCGGCTCAGCTGCCGGCTCAGCTGCCGGCTCAGCTGCCGGTACTGCATCCGCATTGTATTCAAAGCTTGTCATGGTCATTACTATATAATACCGGCCACTGTTTTGAGTGCTATTAACGGGATTACCAAATTGATCGGTCAAGTCGGAGCTATTGGCGCCTGCATCGGAAACAGAAACATTTTGAAGCAAATATTTATTTTCAGACTCATTAATCGTCTTGATTTTCGCTACGGCATCATCATATTTATGTGTGGAAAAAGAAATGCTTATCGGTCTTCTAATAATATTGATATTATTCTCATCAACCACCTCTGCGCCAAATGATAGATTGTAATCATAAGTATTACCTAAAATACCGTTTAACTCGCCGATAATAAAATTAGTATTGTTATATTCAGGCGTCATAGGTGGATTACCGTCATATTCGGCAAATATGGCATCGATTGACTTCCGCATCTTAATCTTCTCGGCTGCCTTTTGCTGTGAAATCTGCAGCTCCGAGTTGATCTCGACAAGCCTATTCTTGTATTCTGTCGTCTGCTTTTCAATCGATCCGTGAAATACGAAATAATATGCTGCGAGGATAATCAATATGCCCAGAAGTATCAACTCTTTAAGTGACAGAATTTCTCTCTTGAGATTCATCAGTCATCAGCCTCCTCTCCGCCTACTGTTTCCACAGTACTTGAAACGCCAACAGGCACCTCAGACTCGTCCTGGTGAACAGCATCAAACACGATAGAAGCGATGACCTTGTCCCAACCTGTGGCAGAAATAGTCTTCGTAGCGGTATTAACGGTTATATTCCCAACCCAATCGACTGCTTCAAGCTGTTTTCCTATCACGCGAACATCATCGAGCGTATTGACAATTACTTCGAGAGAAACTGTATTGCCGTCTATTGTGTAGCTCTTGATATCTCCTATATTGTAAACATTATCACCTATCAGATCGATGATTCTCATCCTATCAACGAGCTTTCCTCCTTCATCAAGCATGTAATGATCGGAATATCTTATATAATCAGCCTTAACATCGTCATAGTCTTCTATGGACTTATTGATCTCATCCAGCTGAATCTGAGCTTGAGAAACCTGCTCTCTCAACTTATTAAGTTGTGATATCCTTTGAAATACACCTAATTTAATGAATGCGACCACAATAACAATTATTACTATCGCATAAGGTATTACCCTCTGCCATGAATTATCGGTAATCTCAACCTGATAGAGGTTCATGGATTTTTTTGAAGGAAGTTTGGAGTTTTTATATTTTTTTGGTTTATTTCCCATGAAATTCCTTCTCCTATAAAGTAACACCTATGGCCATGAGTGCGCGCGGAGCGTCACTCAGGCCTCTGCATTCTTCAGGTAAAATCACATCCAGATTCGCCCTGTTCAGCCGGACGTATGTAAGCATATTGTCTACAAGAGCTTCGGTATCCGAGCAGTCACCGCAGATGAAGCAGTCCTCGAATTCGCTCTGCTGATTTTCGTATTTGTAGAAGTTTATAGCTTTCATTACTTCCAGTGATATCCTGTTGTATACCGCCCGGCATACATCGCTTTCCAGTATACCGTCATGGTCGGTCTCCCTGTATGAAGCAGCAAGATAAATATCGATATTATAATAATCCGCTATTACGCTGTCCACATCCCTGCAGCCCATTTCGATAGTTTTAGTCGCTTTCAGATCTTCGCCTTGAAAGATATAGACCCTCGTGCTCGCGAAACCCACATCGATGATTATGAAAGTTCTATCACTGCGAGCTCCCCTTTCGATAGCCTTTCTGACGAGATTGAGCAGAGCCATCTCTCTCGGAAGTGCCACCTTTAGCTTGAAGCCCGCCCTATAAAGCAGGGCCTCATATTCCTTGATTGTTGTTTTTGAGGCGGCTGCTGCGAGCAAACTGATGGCCTTTACCTTGCCGTCCTCGTCTGTGGCATAGCCTTCGACCGCATAATCGTAATTGTAGTTTATACTCTCGTTTCCGACGAAGTCTCTGAATTCATACGGCAGATTGAGTCTCAGCTGTTTTTCACTTATCGGAGGCATTTCAAGCGACCTAAAATATGTACTGTACTCAGGTAAAATCAAGGCGCAGGCCTTGCCACTGAACCTGCCCTCTTTCTTCATTTTTTTCAAAAATTTTGAGAGGAACTCCGGTGCAATAATTTCACCGCCATCCACGAGATTCTCAGGCAGACGCGAAACCAGGATTCTGCCCTTGTTTCCGCCCTGATACATCGTAGCGATTCCGTTCCCTATCTCAATCCCGATATAGTTTTTAGCCACAAACCATTCTCCTGCCATCCGGTCTAATAAAGACCTGAATATAGATGAACCAATTCGCTTCCGCCGAGCATACCCAGAAAATATCCAATTGAAACGGCCGGTCCGAAAGGTATCTGTTTTTCTTCATTCTTTTTTGTCACAAGGCCAAAAATTATTCCTATGATCGCGCTCATGAACAGCACGAGAACATTCACAGACCAAGCGAAATACATCCCCGCCATAAAAAACAACTTGATGTCTCCGCCGCCCATTGTATCTTTTTTGAGAATTTTATCGAGGATGAGCGATAAAATGAGGAGCGGAAGCGACACTGAGAAGGCCCCGATTAAACTGAACTTTAACTCTTCTAATATATTTCCCGTTAGCAGAATAAAAATAATTCTGTTAATAATTCCGATGATGATGAACCGGTCGGGAATTATATGCTGATCCAAATCGCAGAGCGTGATGCAGAACAAAAGCGAGCACAGCACGATTAGTTCCAGCGCTCTTAAGGTTAAATCATACTTAGCCAGGATTAAGACATAAACTGCGCCCAAAACAAGTTCACTGAGGGGATACCTCGCGCTTATCTTAGAACCGCAATATCTGCATTTACCCCTGAGAAGAAGCCAGCTGCCAAGCGGAATCAAATCAAGCACCCCCAGCCTGTGTCCGCATGACATACAGTGCGACCTTCCTCTTACAATAGGTTCTCCCGACAGCATTCTCATAACTGCACAGTTAAGAAAGCTGCCCATCACTATGCCGCTTAAGAAGGCTACGAAAAAACCAAAAAAGGTAAAAAATGTCGATGAATAGATTGTCATATCATCATTCTCTCAAAAACATATTATCCCCCGAAGATGCACCCCTACATCCTCGGGAGAATAATTTGTTTTTTTGTTCCTAATCACCGGGTCAGCAACCGGTTTAGATAATTGCAAGATTGTATTATCCTACGGTGACGGTGTTGTTACTGCGAAAGAAACTTTTCCATCAGCTGCAACAGTAACGGTTACTACGTTTCCTTTTTCTACAGCTGGAACAGGTTCGCCACCTATTTTAGGCGAACTAACTGTAGTCCAACCGCTTGTTGCCTGTACCATTGTTTCTGAGGCTACTGAAGCAGTGCCGTCCTCATTTGTGAGTACTTCAACTGCTGCCTCTGCATAAGCAGCTCTAATATTTGCAAGGTCAGTTGCTTCTCTTGCCTTTTCAAGCTGCCCTGTAAGAACTGGAATAGCAATTGCTACTAAGACAGCGATAATTGCTACTACGATGAGAACTTCCATTAAAGTAAAGCCTTTGTTGTTCATTTTTTTCATTAATCTTATCTCCTATTTTTATTATATTTTTCTTTTTAGGATTATATATTTTTAGCGGGAAATGGGGGGTGACCCGTTAAAACCGTTTTCGCTCTGACTTCCATACAGAAAGCACAGATAACTTATGCAAGGTTATATTTATCGTTAACCGCATCAGTCTTACCCTATTCAATACTGCCATACATACTAAACATGGGCAGATAGACCGAGAGTAGTATGAATGCTACTAATACCGCCAGCACGATTATTATCACCGGCTCGATCAATTTGACCGCCCTGCTTGTCACATACTCGACCTCAGTGTCGTAATAATGCCCAATTACCTCAAGGGTATGCTCCATTGAGCCCGAGTCCTCACCTACTGCCGTCATCTCGACCAGAAGCTCCGGCATCTCTTTAACCTGTCTGAGAGCGTTTCCTATCGAATAACCCTGCTCTACAATGCCGACCGACTTAAGTATTTCGTCGGCCACATAGGCGTTCGGCAACGATTTCGCGGTGATTCCGAGAGCTCTGACAGCAGGAATACCGGCAGCCAGCATAGTGGAGAAGGTGTTGGCAAACTGGCTTGCCGCATTCATGATGTTTATCTTGCCCAAAACAGGTAATTTCAGTTTAATCTTGTCAAACTTGATGGCCCAGCTTTCTTTTTTCTTTAAAAATCCATATGCAAGTATTAGTGCCACAATAATGCATATTATAGGTATAGTTGCGACCTTAAAGAAATCTGACATGGCTATCAATATTCTGGTCGGTAACGGAAGTTCAATATCCATATCCATAAACACTTTCGTAAATACCGGCACAGCATATCCCATTATAACAGCAATTACTATGATTGCGACTATTATGACCAGAATCGGATAGGTCAGAGCAGACTTAACTTTGCCGGATATATTGGCTTTCTTTTCAAAGAAGCCCGCCAATCTGCCGAACGCTATTTCCAGGGAACCGGACTCCTCGCCCGCCCTGATGGTTTCAATAAAGTTGACAGGCAGGTTATCTGCTCTCAGCTGGAAGCTGCTTGCTAAGTTATATCCTTCGGTTACATCTTCAGCTACGGAGGTGAGAATCTGCTTAAGCGCCTTGTTCTCTGACCTCACACCTACAAGTTCCACAGTTCTGGCTATCGGCAGTCCCGCCGTAAGAAGAATGGAAAACTGCTGGCACATGAGGGCTATATCCTTGTCTTTTACTTTGCCTCGGCCTTCTTTTTTCGTAAAAAGGTCTAAGCTCACCACTTCCTTGATATCTACGATGATGCCGTATTCATTTTTTAGCTTGAATACCGCGTCATTTTTGTCGTGAGCCTTGATTACGCCTTCGACCTCTATGCCATCTTTTGATAAAGCTTTGTATTTATATGTGACCATGTTTTTCTCTCTGTTTCTAATTATTATAAAAGAAGCTCTATTAATTTTTGGTTAAAAGCAAGTGTCTATCTTCTTATTCTGTCACGGCTTATTGAAGTTGACAAACCCGAAACACCTATAAGTTTTTTCAGAAAATCTATATCATGTGCCGCCTCTACAGCTACCTCCTTGGATATAGCACCCTGCCTAACGAGGCCGGCCAGGAAATTATCCATAGAGATATTGCCTTCCGCCGCGGTAGTCTGAATCGCACTGGCAATCTGAGGCGTCTTGCCCTCTCTGATCATGGCCCTGATGGCGGAATTAGGCACCATTACCTCACAGGCCAGCACCCTGCCTTGTCCGCCGGCGCGGGGAAGGAGCTGTTGCGAAAGCACTGCTCTTAGCGTCCTGCTGAGTTGAAGCCTGATTTGTTGCTGTCTTTCCCCCGGGAAAACACTTACTATACGGTCTATGGAATCCGCCGCACTGTTGGTGTGAAGTGTGGCAAAAACCAAATGCCCTGTTTCCGCGGCTGTCAAAGCCGTTTCAATCGTATCCAGACTTCGCATCTCACCTATCAGTATGATATCTGGGTCTTCACGCAGTATCGCTTTCAGCCCGGTCTCATAGCTTGCGGTATCAGCCTCGACCTCCCTCTGGTTGATGGTGCATTTGTCTGGGTGATAGATGTATTCTATCGGATCCTCGAGCGTGATAATGTGCTGTGCTCGGGTTTGATTGATGCGGTTAAGGAGTGCGGCCAATGTAGTGGATTTACCGGAGCCTGTTTCTCCCGTTACGATTACTATTCCTCTCGGATATTCTGCGAATTCGTAGCAAATAGGCGGCAAGCCAAGCATCTCTAGTTCGGGTATTCTGTCGGACAAGATACGGATGGCGGAGCTGATATGCCCTTGCTGTCTGAACACATGCAGCCTGCAACGGATATTATCAGCAAAAGTCCCTGCCGCATCGACCTCTCCGACTGACTCAAGCATTTTGTATTTCGCACCGAGAAGCTGCCTGGCTATATCGTTGCAATCCTCATGTGTGAGAACATTGTCGTCATAGTTTTCGAGGACTCCGTCGATTCTGATTCTGACAGGAAGCCCATACACGACATGTATATCCGATGCCCTTCTTATCTGTGCTTCTTTAATTATTTCTATTATATTCATCATCATCCTCGTCCGGCAGTTTTCGAGCAATAATACAAACGGTTATTTCTTTATAAGTCTGTAGTGTAGAGGATTCTTTGCGCCTCACTTGCGGTTGTCTTGCCTTCTAAAACAAGTCTTAGACAATTCTGACTCATCGTTTCGAAATTCGGGGAGCGATAAATTGCTTCCTCGAGTTCGTGGTGCGGCGCATTTTCTCTGAACTTCTGTTTAATTTCGGAATTAAGCACCAACATTTCGAAGGCCGCGGTTCTGCCGCGATAACCTGTGCCCAGACAGTCAGGACAGCCTTGTCCCCGGTAAAACTTGACATTCTGTGACTTGTAAGGATCAAGACCCATGGAAATTAGTTCTTCCTCGTCGGGCGTGTAAGATTCTTTGCAGTTGGGACAAATCTTACGCAAGAGCCTCTGCGCTACGACACCTTTAAGAGCACTCGCGATCAGGTAAGGCTCTACGCCTATATCGAGCAGTCTGTCCAAAGTCGCAATGGCAGAATTCGTATGTATGGTCGATAATACCAGGTGTCCCGTTATGGCGGCACGCATTGCTATTTCGGCTGTTTCTCCGTCACGGATTTCTCCGACGGCTATGATGTCCGGGTCTTGACGCAGTATCGCACGCAGACCGTTGGCGAATGTCATGCCCACTTTTTCGTTGATCTGAACCTGATTCACACCGTCGATATTGTATTCTATAGGGTCTTCCAGAGTCACCAGATTGACTTCCTCACGGTTAAGATCATTCACCATAGTATACATAGTGGTAGTTTTTCCTGAACCTGTAGGTCCGGCAATGAGTATTACTCCGTTGGCGTTAGCTATAAGTTGGTTATAATTGTCTAGAAGCTTGCCGGCAAGTCCAATGCCGTTGCTCGTAAGGAGCGATGCCGACTTTTCGAGGAAACGGATAACCACTTTTTCACCGTATTTGGTAGGGAGTGTGGAAATCCTGAGGTCTATATCTCTCCCCTTAACTCTTATGTTAGAACGACCGTCCTGAGGTATTCTCCTCTCAGCGATATCCATTTCACCCATAATTTTAATCCTGGATATTACAGACGATTGCAGATTTTGAGGAACGGTAAACATTTCGTGCAACACACCGTCTATCCTCATCCTGATTACGAATTCGTTTTCTCTCGGCTCCATATGAATATCGGAGGCATTCTCCTGCGCACCGCGCTCTATGATCGAATTGACAAGTCTGATTCCCGGTGCGGCTTGTTCATCAACTTCACCTGACTCAACTAGGTCGCCGATCGGCTGAACAGTGTCAATATTCATAGACTTCTGCATCTCGTCTATAGCGCGGCTTACGTTCTCACTGCCGTAAAGCACATGTATTGCCCTGTCAGTTGCGCTCTTCGTAGCGATCATCGGTATGACACGCTTCTTCGTCGCTGATTTGACTTCTTCGATGGCCATGAAATTCAGAGGGTCGGACATTGCTACATAAATAGCATCTCCTGCCACCCTCACAGGCACGACCTCATGCTTCTTCGCAATGTTCTTAGGAAGAAGCTGAGCCATCTGAACAGGAATATCAACTTTAGAAAGGTCGATGAAATCAACACCCAATTGATATTGAAGTACATCTATGAGCTGTCTTTCGGTTACAATCTCATTGTCAATCAAAACCTCGCCAAGACGTTTTTTCTGTTCCTTGCCGAGAGCAAGCGCCTTAGTTAGCTGCTCCTCAGATATAATGCCCGCATCTGTTAAAATTTCACCTAGTCTTCTATATTTCATAATTTATTCCTTGCTTATTTATTATATTATAATTCATTATCTCATCAATAATACACCTCCCAATAATACACCACAATGCACCATATAAACCACATCTTCACACTTTGAACACTCAATTAGGAACTACTGCCCAAAAGAGTATTTGGCCTGAGACTCCAAACAAGGTTTCGTTGACATAGCTGAAAAAGCTGATAAAAGATCCCTCAGGCTATTTTTCAAGCCATCAGTTCAAGCCATCAGATTGATTAATTACAGAGTCGAATATTTTTAGAATATTTTTTCCTGGGCCTTCTTGACACATTGATTCTAAAATAGTAAAATCATTAGACGTGTCACTAAGTCTGGAGGTGTGCTTATTCTTATGTATTCTGCGCCCAGCGGACTATTGCTGACGATCTATTATCTGCTTAAGTAAAGATGTGACCATGAAACCTGCTCGTACCGGTTATGGTAGGGCAGGTTATTCTGCCGTCACTCCAGTCGGCTGTGCCGATTTAGTCGTAAGGTGATCGTTGATGGTAAAGCCCGTTCAGTATGGACGAACCGAAAGAGTTTCTTATTCAAAGATCGACGAGATTATTGATATCCCCAATCTGCTGGAGATTCAGAAAGAGAGCTATAGATGGTTTATTGAAGAAGGCCTGATGGAAGTCCTGAAAGAAGCTTCTCCAATTACCGACTTTTCAGGCGATATTGAATTATCTTTTATCGGCCGTGAATTTGATATTAACAACCCTACCTATTCTGTCGAAGAATGCAAAGAGCGCGATGCCAATTATGCTTCAAAACTGTATGTGCATGTCCGCTTACATACCAAGGTCAATGATGTAATCAAAGATCAGAGTGTATATATTGGTGAATTCCCGGTGATGACGGATACAGGCACCTTTATCATCAATGGTGCTGAACGTGTCATTATCAGTCAATTGGTGCGTTCGCCCGGCGCTTACTTCGGTACGGAAAAAGACAAGAACGATGCCCTGTTATATACCGGTCAAATTATTCCTAACCGCGGGGCTTGGCTGGAATTTGAATCCGATGCCAATGGTTTGCTCTGGGTCAGGATCGACCGCACAAGAAAATTTCATCTGACAATTTTCTTGCGCTCACTGGGCTTTGGCACCGACATGGAGATTCAGGAGATCTTTGGTGATGAAGAAAACCTGATGCGCACGATGCAAAAGGACGGCTGCAGCTCGGAAATGGAAGGCCTGCAGGAAATGTTCAAGAAGCTGCGTTCCGGCGAGGTATATACCCGCGAGGGAGCGGAAAGCTTCCTGCAGAATATGTTCTTTGACGCCAATCGTTATGATCTGGCCAAAGTAGGTATTTATAAAGTCAACAAAAAATTATCACTCGCCGCACGCATTGTCGGACATCGGGCCGCAACCGATGTTATCGATGAAGATGGCGAAATTTTGGTGTTGAAAGATGATATCATCACCAAAGAAATGGCCAAATATATCCAGAACTCCGGTGTTAATCATCTGGATATTTATCCGATCCAAATGGTCGGTGAAAATTTCGTCCAATATGAGCATCAGCTCCGCGTTGTGGGCAACGGCCGGGTGGCTGCACCCCAGTACCTGTTGCGTTTCTTCAGTGAAGAAGAGTTGGCAGAAGTGGATTTCGAGCAATGCGGTATCAGTGAGCTGGTCCGCACTTCAGTGTTGCGTGCCCTGGCTAAAGAAGCCAAGGAAAGTGACAATCCGGTCGCAGCGCTGGCCAAATTGCTCCAAGATCATCAGCGCGAGCTAATTCCTCATCATATGACGGTTGACGATATTATAGCCGCTGTCAGTTATTTCATCGGTTTAAAATATGGAGTCGGTGAGATAGATGATATTGACCATCTGGGCAACCGCCGTATCCGTTCTGTCGGTGAGCTCTTGCAAAATCAGCTGAGACTCGGCTTTTCGCGCATGGATCGTGTTATCCGCGAGCGCATGCAGTCTCTATCCGATAAGACAAATGCCGAGGCTAAGGATATTGTCAATACACGCCCTGTCAGTGCCGCTATCAAGGAGTTCTTCGGTTCGTCGCAGTTGTCTCAGTTTTTGGACCAGACCAATCCTCTGGCGGAACTTACTCATAAGAGACGCCTATCTGCGCTTGGACCGGGCGGGCTTTCCAGAGAGAGGGCAAATTTTGAAGTCCGCGACGTTCACTCCTCCTATTATGGTAGGATGTGCCCCATCGAAACTCCTGAAGGACCGAATATCGGTCTGATCAATTCGCTGGCCACCTATGCTCGGGTTAATAAATACGGTTTCATTGAGACGCCTTACCGTGTCTATGACAAAGAAAAAGGTGTCGTTACTTCGGAAATCCGTTATATGACTGCAGATGAAGAGGATTATTTTAATATTGCTCAGGCCAATGAGCCGCTGACAGATGATGGCAGATTTGTTTCAGATCTAGTTGTTTGCCGTTATTTGAATCAATTCCTCGAATTGCCCCCGGAGCAAGTTGATCTGATGGATGTTTCGCCCAAGCAGTTGGTGTCGGTAGCAACTTCTCTGATTCCTTTCCTGGGCAATGACGATGCCAACCGCGCCCTGATGGGTTCTAATATGCAAAGGCAGGCAGTGCCTCTGATCAAGACAGAGGCGCCGATCATAGGCACCGGCATTGAACACCGGGCTGCCAAAGATTCCGGGGTCTGCATTGTCGCTGAAAATGACGGTGTGGTTGAGTTTGTTGCGGCAGATCTGATCGTAGTTCGGACCGGAAAAGACGAAACCGACAAATATGTACTGACAAAATATGTGCGCTCTAATCAGGGAACCTGCATCAACCAAAGACCGCTGGTCAAAAAGGGTGACACTGTCAAAAAGGGTGAAATTATCGCCGATGGACCCTCGACAGCCAATGGTGAACTGGCTTTGGGTAGAAATGTACTGATCGGTTTTATGACCTGGGAAGGTTACAATTACGAAGACGCGATCCTGATCAGCGAGCGCCTGGTCCGTGATGATGTGTATACCTCGATTCATATTACGGAATACGAGTGTGAAGCCAGGGATACTAAATTAGGACCGGAGGAAATCACCAGAGAGATTCCCAATGTAGGTGACGACGCCTTGAAAGATCTCGATGAAGAGGGTGTCATTCGTATCGGTGCTGAAGTTCATGCCGGCGATATCATTGTCGGTAAGGTTACGCCCAAGGGTGAAACTGAACTGACTCCGGAGGAAAGACTCTACCGTGCAATTTTCGGTGAGAAAGTCCGCGAAGTTAGAGATACATCCGTACGTGTTCCTCATGGTGAATCCGGCATTATTGTCGATGTCAAAGTCTTTACCAGAGAAGATGATGAACAGCTCAAACACGGTGTTTCCAAGATGGTACGAGTTTATATCGCCCAGAAGAGAAAGATTTCCGTTGGCGATAAAATGGCCGGGCGACATGGCAATAAAGGTGTTATCTCCCGTATCTTGCCTGAAGAAGATATGCCGTTTATGCCTGACGGCACACCGCTGGATATCGTACTGAGTCCTCTGGGCGTGCCTTCTCGTATGAATATTGGTCAACTGTTGGAAGTTCACTTGGGCTTGGCCGCTAAAAAACTTGGCTGGCAAGTGGCAACTCCCGTCTTTGACGGTGCAGTGGAAAATGATGTTGTTGAGGCATTCAAGCTGGCCGACATTGATGAAGATGGTAAAACCATTCTCTATGATGGGCGTACCGGCGAGCCTTTCGAGAACAGAATTACAGTCGGCATCATGTACTATCTCAAACTACTACATCTGGTCGATGATAAGATTCACGCCCGTTCGATCGGACCGTACTCGCTTGTTACACAGCAGCCGCTGGGCGGCAAGGCCCAGTTCGGCGGTCAAAGATTCGGCGAGATGGAAGTCTGGGCACTGGAAGCCTATGGTGCGGCTTATACATTACAGGAAATTCTGACAGTCAAGTCAGACGATATCCAGGGTCGCACTAAGACCTATGAGGCGATTGTCAAGGGAGAGAATATCCCTGAACCCGGAGTTCCGGAAGCCTTCAAAGTTTTGGTCAAGGAACTTCAGTCTCTGGCATTGGATGTTCGGATTATCGATGAAAAGAACGAACTGGTAGAAATCCAAGATAACTCCAACGAAGAGTCGGAGACTGCCGCAGGCGTCATTAAGGATCTAACCGATCTGCTGGGAGATACACCCCTGAGTGCCAGTGAACTGGCTGCAGCCGGTTATACTGCCGGCGAACTCACTGCCGAGGGTGAAGTTGAATCAGTAATGACAGAAGAGCTGGAAGCAGATGATGCGGATGCAGAAGAAGAGATGTAAGTTCTAGATGAGGGATAAAATGTCAGAAATTAACAATTTTGAAGCAATTGGTATTGGTCTCGCTTCTCCGGAGAAAATTCTGGAATGGTCACATGGCGAAGTCAAAAAACCTGAAACAATCAATTACCGTACCCTGAAGCCGGAACTGGACGGTCTGTTCTGTGAAAAGATTTTCGGGCCGACCAAGGATTGGGAATGTCACTGCGGTAAATATAAAAAGATCAGATATAAGGGTATCGTTTGCGATCGCTGCGGTGTCGAAGTGACCAGGTCTAAAGTCAGGCGGGAAAGAATGGGTCATATCCGTCTGGCAGCACCTGTTTCTCATATCTGGTACTTCCGCGGTATTCCCAGCCGCATGGGCCTGGTTCTGGATATGTCACCCCGCAATCTGGAAAAGATACTCTATTTTGCGGCCTATATTGTGATTGACCCGGGTTCTACCGACCTGAATAAATACGATATCATTAACGAACGCGAATATAGGGAATATGTCGCCGAATACGGCCGGCATGATTTCGTAGCCAAAATGGGTGCGGAAGCGATCAAGGATCTGCTTAACCAGATCGATATTGATCAACTGGCTGAAGATCTGCGCGAACAGTTGCAGCAGGCAAAAGGCCAGAGAAAAAGTCGTCTGATCAAGCGGCTGGAGGTCATTGAAGCCTTTAAACTCTCAGGTTTTGAGCCCGGCTGGATGATTCTGGATGTGTTGCCGGTGCTGCCACCGGAGCTGAGGCCTATGGTTCAGCTGGATGGCGGTCGCTTTGCTACTTCTGATCTCAATGATCTTTATCGCCGTGTGATCAACCGCAATAACCGACTCAATAAATTATTGCAGCTGGGTGCTCCTAATATTATCGTCAGAAATGAGAAAAGAATGCTGCAGGAAGCAGTAGATGCCCTGATCGACAACGGTCGCCGCGGCAGAGCGGTGACCGGTGCCGGCAACCGTGCCCTGAAATCACTTTCTGATTTGCTCAAAGGCAAGCAGGGTCGCTTCCGCCAGAATCTGCTCGGCAAACGTGTTGACTACTCCGGCCGCTCTGTCATTGTTGTCGGCCCTGAACTGAAGATGCATCAGTGTGGCTTGCCCAAGGAGATGGCCCTAGAGCTATTCAAACCCTTCGTGATGCGTGAGATCGTCAAACATGAATTGGCTCAGAATATAAAGTCGGCTCGCCGCTTGGTTGAGCGCGGCGGCGATCTGGTCTGGGATACACTGGAAAATGTTATCAAGGACCATCCGGTTCTTCTCAACAGAGCGCCGACATTACACCGTCTGGGCATACAGGCCTTTGAGCCGGTTTTGGTTGAGGGCCGTGCCATTCAGCTCCATCCGCTGGTCTGTACCGCTTATAACGCTGACTTTGATGGCGACCAGATGGCTGTCCACGTACCTTTGTCTACGGAAGCACAGGCTGAAGCGAGATTCCTGATGTTGGCATCCAACAATCTGCTCAAACCGCAGGATGGTAAACCGGTTGCGGTACCGACTCAGGATATGGTCCTGGGTATCTACTATCTGACCATTGACAAGGAGCCGGATGATTTTGATCCGGCAGCCCCACTCCCGGCTTTCAGCGACTTCAACGAAGCCAATATGGCCTATGAGTTGAAGATTATTACTCTGCACCAGTCAATTAAGGTGCGGCGGACGATTGAAGTTGACGGCGAAACCATCAGCGGTGTTATTACCACTACCATAGGCCGCATGATCTTTAATTCGATCATCCCTCAGGATCTGGGCTTTGTTGATCGCTCTCAGGGCGGCAAAGATCTGCTCAAGCTGGAATGCGATTTTCTGGTCGGCAAAAGGCAGCTGGGCGATATCATTGAGCGCTGTATCCATATTCATGGCATTACTAAGACATCCAAGATTTTGGATGAGATCAAAACTATGGGTTATCACTATTCGACGATCGGCGGCATTTCGATCGGTGTCTTCGATATGGTAGTGCCCGATGTTAAAGAAACTCTGATTGCAGAGGCGGAAGTCCAGGTGACTGAGATCAATCGCCGCCATCAGCGCGGCCTGCTCAATAATGAGGGTCGTTACCGCGCTGTTATCGATATCTGGCGCCGGACGACGGATGCTATTACTGAAGCTCTGAAAGATAATTTGGGTCGCTTTAACCCCGTCTATATGATGTCTCAGTCCGGCGCGAGAGGAAATATCAACCAGATTAAGCAGCTGGCAGGAATGCGCGGCAATATGGCCGATACAACCGGCCGCACGGTTGAAATCCCGATCAAGTCCAATCTGCGTGAAGGCATGAATGTTCTGGAATTCTTTATTTCCTCACACGGTGCCCGTAAATCTCTGTCGGATACTGCTTTGAAGACAGCCGACTCCGGTTATCTGACCAGACGTTTGGTCGATATTGCCCAAGATGTCATCATTCGCGAGGAAGATTGCGGAACTGAGAATTATATCGAAGTATCTGCCATTACGGTAGGCAGCAAAAATAAACGCAGAAGTGTCCAGAGACTATATGACCGCGTCCGCGGCCGCTATGCCGCTGCTGATGTAATCAATCCGCTGACGCAGGAGATCATCGTCAAGGCCGGTGAAATGATCTCCAACAATCAGGCTCAGATTATTGAGAATTCAGGCCTGGAGAAAGTCAAAATCAGAAGCAATCTGACCTGTGCCTGCGTCTCCGGCGTCTGCGCGAAGTGCTATGGCATCAATCTGGCGACAGGTGAGCCTGCCGTAGTCGGCGAAGCTGTAGGTATTATGGCTGCCCAGTCTATCGGTGAGCCCGGTACCCAGCTGACAATGCGTACATTCCATACCGGCGGTATTGCTTCCGGTGACGATATTACACAGGGTCTGCCACGCGTAGAAGAACTGTTTGAAGCTAGGAAACCTAAGGGTCAGGCCGTAATTGCCGAGCTCGAAGGAGTAGTCTCCATTGTTGAGACTGATAAGCGCAAACGTGAAGTTACTATTACTTCGGCTGAGGGAGAGAGTATAGTCCATTCGATACCATTATCGACACCCGTTATTGTTGACGAAGGCGATTATGTTGAGATTGGCGATCTGATCACGGACGGTTCGGTTAATCCGCAGGACATCATGAAGCTCAAGGGTGCGGAGGGAGTCCAGAAGTATATTATTACCGAGGTGCTCAAGGTCTATAAGAACAACGGTGTTGAGATCAACGATAAGCATGTCGAGATTATTACCCGCCAGATGCTGCGCAAATGCAAGGTCGAAGACTCCGGTGATACCCATATGCTTACCGGTAGTCTGGTAGACATGTTTGACTTCGAAAAAGCCAATGCAGAGGCCGAAGCACTGGGTCTTCAGCCGGCCGAAGGTAATCGTGTTCTGCTCGGCATCACTAAGGCTTCACTGGCCACGGATTCTTTCCTGTCCGCTGCCTCTTTCCAGGAGACGACAAGAGTTCTTACTGATGCAGCGGTCAAGGGCAAAGTAGATCCTCTGCTGGGCCTTAAAGAAAATGTCATCATCGGCAAACTGATTCCGGCCGGAAGCGGTATGCAGCGTTATCGCAATATTACCGCGATACCGGTGGTACCCGAGAATCAAGAGCTGTTGGAAGAAACTGCGGCACAGGCAAAAGTCTCGGTCTAAGTCTGATCAGGCTGGGAGGGAAGACAATTGTTAGAATTTGATTCCAAGGGCAGGCAGGTGGTTGCTGCCCTGCAGACACGCCGGGAGTATTTCTGGTTTAATCCGGAAAGAAATAAATGTAACAAGTCAGATATTAAGCAGGTCCCGGCCGGTTTGGCGGAGATGCAGGAAGCTGCAAACAGGCTCAAGCGCTTTGCACCCTGGATCGCACAGGAATTTCCCGAGACATCCGGCAGCGGCGGTCTGATTGAATCGCCACTGGTACGTATTGACCATATGAAGCGAAAATTAGATCCGGCTGCCGGAGTGGCCGGACAATTATATCTGAAGCGTGACGATATCTTGCCTGTTTCAGGTTCGATCAAGGCCAGGGGCGGCATCTACGAAATTCTCAAACTGGCAGAGAGCATCGCTTTGAAACATGGCTTAATCACTTTGGCTGACGACTATTCCGTTTTGTCCGCACCGCACAATAAAGATATTCTCTCACAGTATGCGGTAGCGGTTGGATCAACGGGCAATCTCGGCCTTTCCGTCGGCATTATCAGTGCCAAGTTGGGCTTTCAAACTGAGGTTCATATGTCGGCTGATGCCAGGCAGTGGAAGAAAGACAAACTGCGCTCTTTAGGAGTTAAGGTTATTGAGTACGAAGATGATTACAGCAGCGCAGTAGCCGCTGGCAGAGAAGCGGCTGCTGCAGATCCGAAATGTCATTTTGTTGATGACGAGACATCAGAGGATCTCTTCATGGGATACTCGGTAGCGGCTCTGCGCCTGCAAAAGCAGTTGGAGACGGAAGGAATCAGAGTCGATGCCGAACATCCGCTCTTGGTCTATATTCCCTGCGGTGTAGGGACGGGGCCGGGAGGAATTGCCTGGGGTTTGCATCAGCTCTACGGCAATAATGCTTACGTTTTCTTTGCAGAGCCGGTCGAATCACCTTGTGTCTGTCTCGGTTTGGCTACCGGATTGCATGAAAATATATCTGTACAGGACATTGGACTGTCAGGTAAAACGGAAGCTGACGGTTTGGCTGTAGCCAGAGCATCCGGTCCTGTTTGTCAAAAAGTCGGTGCTTTTCTGGCCGGCTGCTTTACTGTAGAAGATGAGCATCTCTATCGGTTGCTCAGCCTGCTGAAAGATAGCGAAGGGATTTCCCTTGAGCCATCAGCTTTGGCCGGTATGCCGGGGCCGTTTGCATTAACGACTGAGGCGGCAGGAAAGACTTGGCTGGCACAGCAGGGGCTGACCGGTAAATTGGCAAATGCTGCGCATATAGTCTGGGCCACCGGTGGCAGTATGGTACCGGACACAGAGATGAAAAGCTTTATCGAGCGCGGTCGTAACTAAAATTCGACATCAAACAGCAAATAAACAAGCCGATATGGCAAACTCAAAAGGATGTCTTAACCTTGAAAAATCTGTTTCCTTGTTAAGACATCCTTTGTCATGTATGATTTATATGCTCAGGTAGAGATATTTAGTAGAATATTTCAACAAATATCAAACTTAGTGAATATTTTAGTATTGGAGGTACAAATGCTGAAGTTTAAGAATTATATCACCTGTATCGACGCTCATACCGGAGGTGAACCCCTCAGAGTTATCACCAGCGGCTTTCCGCCTATCCCCGGAAAGACTATTCTGGAGAAAAGAAAGTATGTCAAAGAACATCAGGATGACATCCGCAAGATGATGATGCTGGAGCCGCGCGGTCACAGTGGCATGTATGGTTGCATCATTACGGAAGCTGTCACGCCGGACGGAGATTTCGGCGTACTCTTTACTCATAATGAAGGTCTCAGTACTATGTGCGGCCACGGTATTATTGCTGTGACAAAGGTTGTACTGCAAACCGGAATCATTCCGCCTCAAGAGGGTCTGAATACGGTCAAAATAGATTCCCCGGCGGGTAGGATTACTGCCTTCGCAAATGTTAAAGACGGATGTGTAGGTGAAGTATCCTTTAACAATGTCCCTTCTTTCCTTTATATGAAAGATATCGAAGTTGATGTCGATGGCATCGGCACCGTAGTCTGCGATATCGCTTTCGGCGGCGCTTTCTATGTCTATGTCGATGTGGCCAAAGTCAATTCGACAGTTGATCCCGCCAATCTGGAATACCTGATTGATAAGGGCATGGAGATCAAGTACAAAGTAATCGACAAATATAATGTAGTGCATCCTGAAGAACCCGGCTTGAACAGCATTTACGGTACAATCTTCATGGACAAACTCGAATATGGCGATAAGAAAGTAACATCTAAGAATGTCTGCATCTTTGCGGATGGACAGATTGACCGTTCGCCCACCGGCACAGGTACCGGCGGACGCATCGCTCTGATGCTGGAGAAGGGACAGTTGGATAAGGACACTACACTGGTTAATATCAGTGTCATTGATACTGTATTTACCTGCAAGATCGTCGAAGAAGTAAAAGTCGGCGATCTCCCGGCAGTCGTTCCCGAGGTCACCGGCAATGCTTTTATTACCGGCTTCAATCAGCTTGTGCTCGATCCGGACGATCCTCTGCCCGAGGGCTTCAGAATTACCGGAGGTTAATCCGTCGGCTGTAATCAACAATTTGTTATACGAGGTGCTATCTCACTGAGATGCACCTTTTTTATCAATTGAACAGGAGGTGTGTAGAGTGGATGGCCTGAAGTTCACTTTTCAAAAAGGCGGTGTACTATATGCCCGCTTTAACAAACTTAGCGCAAAAACCAAGAAGAGTATTCTCGATATTCTGCCATGTGAGACAGTTATATCTCATACCAGATGGTGCGGCAGAGAAATCTATGCCAATATCGAGACAAAAAACAGACCGCCAAAAGAAAATCAGACAACTACTGTCAGTAAATTCGATATGACTTATTGGCGTGATTGGGACCTTGATAGCGAAGATATTGCTGCTCAGAGCGGAGCAATTTCTCTTTTCTATGGTTCTGAACTACTTAGGTTTCATAATGGTTTGCTACATGTAAATGTCATCGGCAGAGTAGATATTGAACAGGAACAACAACTGGAGGAGATTGGTTTAAGAATTTGGCAGGAAGGTTTTGAGAAAGTAACTGTTGAATATCACAATTTTTAGAAGAATAGTTTTGCATATGTATTAATGCAATATACTTTTTCTACGCATTTATAGCTATTTATACTTATTTATTTGTTTATTTAATTTGACAGACTAAGCTAGATTATACTATGATCAAGTCAAGTAAAAACGGTATTAATGCCAAGTAAAAATGGATTTAATACCAAGTAAAAATGGTTTTAATATGGCTGGTGCAAACCGATTCTGATGGCGAAAACTAAGCTAGCAAAGGAGGAAAAATATTTTTTGTAAGCTGCATTATCAGGAAGACTGGGAATTGCGGTTAAAACAGCTTATTTTCTATCATTGCATTGGTTGGCGGCCATAGTTATATCTATTTAGCAATGAAAATTTCTGAACGGAGGGAATTATGAGAAAAATTTTAGCACTACTACTGGTTGTTGTTTTGCTGGTAGGACTAGTAGCCTGCAGCACGCCTAAAGGGAGCGATGATAAAGCTGCCCCGGACAAGCCGGAAGAGACACAGGCTGACACACCGGATGAGCCGGATGACACGCCGGATGCTGATGAGCCGGATGCCGATGAGCCGGATGCCGATGAAACACCTGAGCCTGCCGGGAAGAAGATTTACCGCTATGCTCTGGCTGCTGATCCGGAATCTTTCGACCCCTGCCTGGCTCACGGAATACCGTCTGCTACCATTTGCTACCATATTTATGGCAGCCTTTATCTTGATGATGTAGGCGATATTCGTCCCGCTCTGGCTGAAAGTCATGAACTGGCTGAGGATCAGGTGACCTATACCTTTAAGCTTCGTGACGGACTGCTCTGGAGCGATGGCCAGCCTTTGACCGCTCAGGACTTTGAATATGGCATTAAGCGTTTCGTCAATCCCGATACCGCATCGCCGATGGGCTATTTTGCCAATATTATCAAGAATGGCGAAAAAGTTAACAAAGGCGAGCTGCCTCTGGACGATCTGGGTGTAAAAGCCCTTGACGAAAAAACACTGGAGATCGTGCTTGAGCGTCCGGCCGGATATTTCCTCGGCATGCTGAGCAAGTCTTTCTTCTCCCCACAGCGTCAAGATATAGTGGAAGGATACGGCAAAGATTATTGTGCTACACCGGATAAGCAAGTCTATAGTGGCGCTTTTGTCGTTACTGAATTCGGTGAGGGCAAGATGGTCCTGGCCAAGAATCCGAATTATTTTGAAGCCGATAAGGTCAATCTTGACGGCGTTGAAATTTATACAGTTGCCGAAGCTAATACCCAGTTGTCCATGTTTGAAAATGGCGAGCTGGATATGGTCGTTCTGTCCACTGATATGGCTCCTCAGTATGAAGGCCAGAGCCAATCGTACTTCGACGGTGCCAATGACTTTGGCGGTCCGAACCTGAGAAATAAGTATCTGGCGAATAAGGACTTCCGCCTGGCACTTAACTTTGCTATCAATCGCGAAGAGTATATCCTCCTGGGACACAATGGCCTCTATACGCCAAATCTGCGCTATGTCCTGCCTCAGGTCAGCGGTGTAGAGAAATCCTATGGCGAAGAGTATCCCTATGAGGCTTTCCCGCTCCAGGGTGATGTAGAGAAGGCTAAACAGCATCTTGATGCGGCCATGGCCGAACTGGGTGTTGCTGATCCGTCCGAAATCACCTTGAAGATGGTTACTACGGATGCAGAGACTGCCAAGAAAGAAGCGGAAATTCTCCAAAATCAGTGGAAGAACAATTTGGGCATTAATGTCGATATCAATCTGGTTCCCTATAAGACCAAGAACTCCATGTTGACACCGGGTAGAGACGATTTTGATCTGATCATGAGCGGCTGGGTACCCGACTACTCAGATCCTTATGCGTACCTGGAGCTCTTTGAGAGCGACAATGCCTACAACTACATTAATTACCACAGTGATGAGTTCGATGGTTATATTAGGAAATCCAAAGAAACCACCGGCAAAGAGCGGATGGACAATCTCTTTAATGCAGAGAAGACGCTGCTTGAAGACGGTGCCGTCATACCGCAGCAACTGAGAGAGGTTCACTATCTGGTTGCAGACGGTGTTACCGGGCTAGAAGGATACTTTGTTGGCTTTAACTTCAGCTATCTCTATCTCGACAAGAATGCAGAATAAGCTTAGGCATATTTCTGTGTAAGTCAGTATTGATCCCCGGCGGGCATTTGTCCGCCGGGATCGTTATCAATCAGCAGAAGGAGAGTGAATCTGCATGGGTAAATATATCGCTAAACGCATAGGCATCTCTCTGCTTACTGTTCTGGTTCTTGTGACTGTAGTATTTATTTTGGTCAGGCTGATGCCGGGAGACCCCTTCAGTGATCCGAAGATGACTCCTACGGTCAAAGAGAATTTAAATGCCTATTATGGGCTGGATAAGCCCGTGCTTCAGCAATATACAACCTTTCTGGGCAATCTGATACGGGGTAATTTCGGTTATTCCATGAAATATCAGAATCAGACTGTCAACAATTTATTGCGGCAATCATTTCCGTACTCTCTTGATCTGGGAATTCGTGCTCTGGTGCTGTCACTATCTTTAGGCCTGGTTTTTGGCATTGTCTCTGCTCGCAACAGAGGCAATAAGATCGACCTTTTCTTTGTTATTGTGGCGGTTATCGGTACCAGTGTTCCTGACTTCATTGTCGGTGCGATTCTGCAGTATTTCTTTGCGGTCAAGTGGGGACTCTTCCCTATAGCTCAGTACAAAGGTTTAGCGCATACTATTTTGCCTTCGATCGGCCTGGGGTTCTATACAATGGCCTCGGTTTCGAGAATTATGCGGGCCAGTATGCTTGAGGTGGTACAGCAGGATTATATTAAGACCGCACGTTCCAAAGGAATCTCAAATTTCCGCATTACTTGGAAACATCAGATCCGCAATGCGATCATGCCGGTTGTTACGGTGCTTGGTCCTACGGTAGCATCTGTTCTTACCGGTACCTTTGTGATTGAATCGATCTTTGCCATACCCGGCATGGGCAAGTACTATGTTGAAAGTGTTCAAAATCTGGACTATTCCATGATTCTGGGGCAAACGGTTTTTTATGGCATTTTCCTGGTTTTCGCCAATATGATCGTAGATATTGCCTATGGATTTGTCGATCCGCGCATTAGGATTGCCAAATAAGGGAGGGATACGAATGGCTACAAAGAAGATAGAGTCACAGGAGAAGGTCATTACCGCCGATCTCTTCCGCACTGTCGGCAAAAGCGTAGAGGAGATGGAAGCAATTTCCCGCCCCAGCCTGACTTTCTGGCAGGAGGCTTGGCTGAGAATTCGCAAAGACAAGGCGGCATTTATTGGTTTGATTATCCTTACTGTATATGTGATCTTGGCAATTTTTGCTCCGATGGTCAGTCGCTATGAATTTGATCAGCAGGATGCCTATGCCATGAAACAATCATTTTCGGCCGAACACTGGTTTGGCACCGATTCTTTGGGTCGTGACCTCTGGGTGAGGATTTGGGTCGGGGCTCGTGTTTCGTTGTCCATCGGCTTTATTGCGGCATTTATTAATTCCGTAATTGGCACGATTCTAGGTGGCTTCAGCGGTTATATCGGTGGCAAGTTCGACATGATTCTCATGCGGATCATCGATATTATCTACGGCATTCCGGCCCTGATCGTGAATATTTTGGTTATGGTGGTTTTGGGCCCGGGCATCAAGAGTTTGATTATCGCTATGGTTATTACCGGTTGGGCAGGAGCCTGCCGGTTTACTCGCGGTGAAGTCTATCGCCTTAAAGAGCAAGAGTTTGTGCTGGCGGCTCGTGTTCTGGGTGAATCGACTTTCATGATAATTGTCCGCGAAATAATTCCCAATCTGATGGGATTGATTATTACAAATCTGGCTATGGCCATTCCCGCAGCTATCTTCAGAGAGGCTTTCCTCAGTTATATCGGGCTGGGGATTGCTCCCCCCAATGCCAGCTGGGGTGTGTTGGCCAAAGAAGGAACAGCCATGATCAGATTGTGTCCGCATATGTTGTATGTTCCTGCCTTCTTTATCTGTACAACAGTATTGGCTTTCAATTTGTTGGGCAATGGACTGCGTGATGCTTTTGACCCGCGTATGCGCGGTACGGATTGATAGGAGGGTTAGCTATGCCGGAAGTTATACTGGAAGTTAAAAATCTTGAATTTTCGTTCCGCACTTATGGTGGCGTAGTCAAGGCTGTGCGTGACATCAGTTTTGAGGTCAGGAAAGGAGAATTGCTCGGTATTGTGGGCGAATCCGGCTGCGGCAAGAGTGTCTCTGTTCAATGTATTCTGCGGCTGAATCCTGAACCGCCCGGTTTCTTTGAAGGCGGCGAGATCCTTTACGAAGGTAAAGATATTGTTAAGATGTCTAACCGCGAACTGCGGAAAATCAGAGGTGTTGAAATCGGCTTCATTTTCCAAGACCCGATGACATCGCTCAATCCCACCATGCGTGTCGGCAAGCAGATTGAAGAAATCTTTGTAGGGCGGAAAGAAGTTTCCCGCGCCGAGGCCAAGGAAAGAGCGCTGGAGATTCTGAAGCTGGTGGGTATCAACGAGCCGGAAAGACGTTATCGTCAGTATCCGCACGAGCTTTCCGGCGGTATGAAACAGAGGGTTATGATCGCCATTGCGCTGGTCGGGCAGCCCGGCATCATTATTGCGGACGAGCCGACCACTTCACTTGATGTCACGATTGAAGCGCAGATTCTGGATATTCTTAAGGAATTGCAGGAGAAGTTCATGACCTCAATTATCCTGATTACGCATGATCTGGGTGTTGTAGCTAAAATGTGTGATCGAGTTTTGGTGATGTATGGTGGCAAAATTGTGGAAGAGGGCCCGGTTAATGCGATCTTTTATGAAACGGCACATCCTTATACCTCTGGTCTGATCCAGTCCATAGCAACATTGGATACCAGCCGGGATGAAGAGCTGGTGCCGATAGAGGGCACACCGCCTGATCTCTTCTCGCCTCCTGCGGGCTGTCCTTTCGCCGCGCGCTGTGAGTATGCGATGGAGATCTGCGGCATGATGATGCCGGATCGGACACAGGTAACGCCTGAACACTACTCTGCCTGCTGGTTGCTGCACGAATACGCACCGGATGTAAAGTTGCCTGCTGTGGCCCGAACTATGGAGACCGATGAGGAAGCGCCTTCGCCTGAGCAAGTAGAAATGGAGGAGAGGATATGAGCAATCAAACAAACCGAGAAGTATTGTTGGAAGTCAATGACCTCTCCCAGTATTTCCGCATTTCGCGAGATAAAGTACTGAAAGCGGTTGATCATATCAATTTTAAGATCCACCGCGGTGAGACTGTCGGTCTGGTCGGTGAATCCGGTTGCGGCAAGTCAACAACCGGGCGCACGATCCTGAAATTATATACTCCTAACACGGGCAATGTATATTACGGCGGGAAAGATGTTTTTACTTTTACGCCGGAGGAGGATATGCAGTACCGTAAGCGGGCGCAGATGATTTTCCAGAATCCGCATTCGTCTTTGAATCCCAGGATGACGGTCAAAGATATTGTCGGCGCGGGTATGAGGATCCACGATCTGGCCAAGTCCAGCGAGCTGGATGATCGGATTGAAGTCCTCCTGCGCAAGGTGGGATTGAATAAGGATCATATGTCGCGTTTTCCACATGAGTTCTCCGGCGGGCAGAAGCAGCGCATCGGTATTGCCCGCGCACTGTCCGTGGATCCGGAGTTTATTGTTTGCGATGAGCCGATTTCGGCGCTGGATGTGTCGATCCAGGCTCAGGTTCTGAATATGCTGAAGAAGTCACAGCAGGATCTGGGTCTGACCTATCTGTTCATTGCGCACGATCTCAGTGTGGTGAAGTATATTTCCGATCGGGTGATCGTGATGTATCTGGGAACGATTGTAGAGGAGGCAGTGTCTGAAGAGTTATACCGGAATCCCCTGCATCCGTATACGCAAGTTCTCCTGTCGTCAATTCCGATTGCCGATCCTGAACTGGTCAGGCGTAAAAAGCGCCGAGTAGTGACCGGCGAGGTCGCCAGCCCGATCAATCCGCCTGCTATCTGCCGCTTCGTCAGCCGCTGTCCGCTCGCGGATCAGGTCTGCCGCGAACAGATGCCGCCCCTAAGGGAAGTGGCACCGGGCCATAATGTGGCCTGTTTCAAAGTCTGAACCGCAGCTGTATAAAGAAGTTGAACTGCATAGGGCCGCCTATTAGCCAAAAGATTGAGCGAAATAGGCGGCCCACGGTATTTTTTTCAGGCGGACCGTTTACAAGACGAATCGCAAATGTTATACTGATTTTCCGTTCGCCTGCCCAAGGCAGGTTTTTGAGTGCGTAAAATTCTGAACTTCAGTGAGCGCAACGAAGGCGGTATTTGACTATTATGAAAGGAGGTACAGGGATGCCTACGTTCAACCAGTTGGTGAAACAGGGACGCCAGAAAAGGACTTTTAAGTCCGGATCACCTGCGCTGCAGGTAGGGCTGAATACGCTGAAGAGGCGGACCAGCACATATCCTTCACCGCAGAAGCGCGGAGTCTGCACAGTTGTCAAGACTACCACTCCCAAGAAGCCGAATTCGGCGCTGCGCAAAGTAGCCAGAGTTCGTTTGACAAATCAGTTTGAAGTGTTCGCTTATATACCGGGGATCGGCCATAATTTGCAAGAGCATAGTGTGGTACTGATCCGCGGCGGTCGTGTTAAGGATTTGCCCGGCGTACGTTATCATGTCGTGCGCGGGACGCTTGATGCGGCGGGAGTGAATTCGCGTCTGCAGGGCCGTTCCAAGTACGGCACCAAAAAACCGAAGGCTGCCAAGACCAGGTAAGCAGTCTGTATTCGGTTGGACTTATGTGTTCGGTACACTCCTTGTCTCAGACAAGCGTGACTCGGCACAACACGGTCCAAATCGTGAGTACCTGTGATTTCGGGTGAAAGACCCGCATAATCATGAAAGGAGGGAAGACAAGTGCCAAGAAAAGGTCACGTGCCTAAAAGAGAGGTACTGCCCGATCCTGTATATCATGATGTTCGCGTCAGCAAGCTGGTGAACAATGTCATGTTAGATGGGAAGAAAGGGCTGGCTCAGCGCATTGTCTACGGAGCTTTTGACCAGGTCGCCGAAAAATCCGGTCAGGAAGCAATCGAAGTTTTCAACAAAGCACTGGAAAATGTAATGCCAATGCTGGAAGTAAAAGCGCGCCGTGTTGGCGGTTCAAACTATCAAGTTCCGATTGAAGTTCGTCCGGAACGCCGTCAAACGCTGGCTTTGCGCTGGATAGTAAATGCTGCGCGCGCACGCAGTGAGCGCACGATGAAAGATCGTCTGGCAGCTGAATTGTTGGATGCTTTTAATCAGCAAGGCGCTGCATTCAGACGTAAAGAAGAGATGCATCGTATGGCAGAAGCCAACCGTGCTTTTGCCCATTACAGATGGTAAGAGGCTGAACTGAAGACCGTAACGGTTCGGGCCGACTGCTACAAGATTAAATGATTATATCAGCAGGCTGAACCGGAACCACAACGGTCAAAAATATGAAGAAGTTTCAGCAGGATAAGAAGGAGTTAACACGCAATGCCAAGAGAATTCTCATTAGAGAATACACGAAATATCGGCATCATGGCGCATATAGACGCTGGTAAGACCACCACTACGGAGCGGATTCTCTACTATACAGGCAGAATCCACCGTCTGGGGGAGACCCATGAGGGAGCTGCCACCATGGACTGGATGGAGCAGGAGCAGGAACGTGGAATCACAATTACGTCCGCTGCTACAACCGCCCAGTGGAAAGGCTGTCGAGTCAATATCATCGATACCCCCGGCCATGTGGACTTCACAGTTGAGGTAGAGCGCTCGCTGCGCGTGCTGGATGGTGCGGTCACAGTGCTTTGCGCCAAAGGCGGTGTTGAACCACAGACCGAGACAGTTTGGCGCCAGGCGGACAATTACCATGTTCCGCGCATGGCTTATATCAATAAGATGGATATGGTTGGCGCAGATTTCCACAATGTCGTCGCCATGATGAAAGAGCGTCTGGGCACCAATGCCGTACCGATCCAATTGCCGATCGGTATTGAAGATAGTTTCCGCGGCATCATCGATCTGATGAATATGAAAGCCGAAATATATGCCGATGAGGATCTTGGCGTCACTGTTACCGAGTCGGAAATTCCGCAGGAATATCAGGCAGAGGCCGTAGAATGGCGTGCAAAGATGGTTGAGGCCATTGCGGAAACCGATGATGATCTGGCCAACAAATTCCTGGGCGAAGAAGAGATCACGGTCCCGGAGCTGAAAGCTGCCCTGCGCAAAGCAACCATCGCCACCGAGATTATTCCTGTCACCTGCGGCTCATCCTATAAAAACAAGGGTGTGCAGCTGGTGTTGGATGCGATCGTTGACTATATGCCGTCTCCACTGGATATTGCGGATGTGATCGGTACTCATCCCAAGACAGGCGAGGAGGAAACCAGGCCTGCAGACGATAAGGCGCCATTTTCAGCTTTGGCCTTTAAAATCATGACCGATCCATATGTTGGCAAGCTGGCATTTTTCCGGGTCTACAGCGGCTCTTTGAAATCAGGTTCATATGTACTGAATGCCACTAAGGGCAAGAGAGAACGCATTGGCCGGATTTTGCAGATGCATGCCAATCACAGATCAGAACTGGACGAAGTCTATGCCGGAGATATCGCCGCCGCCGTCGGGCTGCGCGATACATCGACCGGAGATACACTCTGCTTTGAGCAGGAGCCGATCATCTTGGAATCCATGGACTTCCCGGAGCCGGTCATTTCGGTAGCCATTGAGCCGAAATCAAAGGCCAGCCAGGATAAGATGATAGTTGCTCTGGCTAAATTATCGGAAGAGGATCCGACTTTCAGAACTCATACTGAAACAGAGACCGGTCAGACATTAATCTCGGGCATGGGCGAGCTCCATCTCGATATCATTGTTGACCGCCTGTTCCGTGAATTCAAAGTTGAGGCTAATGTCGGGAAACCACAGGTCGCTTATCGTGAGTCAATCACCGGCAGCGGCAAGGGCGAGGGCCGTTTCGTCCGTCAGAGCGGCGGTCACGGTCAATATGGCCATTGTGTCATTGAAATCGAACCCAATGAGCCCGGTGCCGGCTATGTATTTGAGAACAAGATCGTCGGCGGCGTTATTCCCAGGGAGTATATCCCGGCTGTGGATGCCGGCATCCAAGATGCTATGAACGGCGGCGTTATTGCCGGTTATCCTGTCGTTGATGTCAAAGTCAGATTGCTGGACGGCTCATATCACGAGGTGGACTCATCTGAAATGGCTTTTAAGATCGCAGGTTCTATGGCATTCAAGGAAGCCTGTCTCAAGGCGTCCCCAATCATCCTCGAGCCGGTGATGAAAGTCGATATTACGGTGCCCGACGAGTATTTGGGCGATGTGCTCGGAGATATCAGCTCACGGCGCGGACAGATCACAGGCATGGTGGCACTGACCAATGCACAGCGCATCTCCGCCTTTGTGCCCCTGTCCGAGATGTTCGGCTATGCGACATCACTCCGGTCACGCACACAGGGTCGCGGCGTCTTCGTCATGCAAACCAGTCATTTCGAAGAAGTTCCGGCCTCTGTATATGAACAATTGGCCAGATAAGGCCGTATGTAGATCCCAAGGCAGCCCGCAGGACTGCCTAAGCGTTGCTAATTAAGAATAATCGTGTAAAATAGTTAGTGATGCACATTTATAAATAATACTTAAAACCATTAGGAGGATTAAATAGTAATGGGCAAAGAAAGATTTGAGAGAACAAAACCCCATGTTAACGTTGGAACAATTGGTCACGTTGACCATGGTAAAACAACTCTGACAGCTGCCATCACAAAAGTGCTGGCCATGCAGGGCGGAGCTGCTTTTACCGACTATGCAGCTATCGACAAAGCACCGGAAGAGAGAGCCCGTGGTATCACAATTACCTCGACCCACGTTGAGTACGAAACCGAAAATCGCCACTATGCTCACGTCGACTGCCCCGGCCATGCTGACTATATCAAAAACATGATCACCGGTGCCGCACAGATGGACGGCGCAATTCTTGTTGTATCCGCTGCTGATGGCCCGATGCCTCAGACCAGAGAGCATATCCTTTTGGCTCGCCAGGTTGGTGTCCCGGCCATCGTCGTGTTCATGAACAAATGTGACCAGGTCGATGACGAAGAGCTTCTGGAGCTGGTTGAAATGGAAATCCGTGACTTGCTGAACGAGTACGAATTCCCCGGCGACGATACACCGATCATCCGCGGCTCCGCGCTGTTGGCACTGGAGAGCAGCTCTGAAGATGCCAGTGATCCGGTCTATGCTCCTATACTCGAACTCATGGCAGCTGTTGACGAATTCATCCCGACACCTGCCCGTCCGACCGATCTGCCCTTCGCCATGCCGGTTGAGGACGTCTTCACCATTACCGGACGCGGTACTGTGGCCACCGGTCGTGTCGAGCGCGGTGTGGTCAGAATCGGTGACAATGTTGAGATCGTCGGTCTGAGTGACGAACCGCATAAAACCGTTGTCACCGGCGTTGAAATGTTCAGAAAGATTCTGGATCAGGCAGAGGCCGGCGACAATATCGGTCTGCTGCTGCGTGGTGTCCAGCGTTCAGAAATCCAGCGCGGCCAGGTTGTAGCCAAGCCCGGTACCATCCACCCCCACTATAAGTTCGAGGGTCAGGTCTATGTTCTGACCAAAGATGAGGGTGGACGCCACAAACCGTTCTTCGACGGCTATCGTCCGCAGTTCTACTTCCGCACCACCGACGTTACCGGCGTTGCCAAGCTGCCCGAGGGCGTTGAAATGTGTATGCCCGGCGACCACGTCACCATCTCTGTCGAGCTGATCACACCTATCGCCATTGAGCCGGGTCTGAAGTTCGCTATCCGCGAAGGTGGCCGTACAGTCGGTTCCGGAACCGTTTCCAAGATCCTCGACTAAGCTGGTCGCGGCATTACATAAACCGTTTGATCACAGCCGGCACTGCGCGCTGCCGATCAAACAAAACGTTTGCATAGGGGGCTCATATGAGTCCCCTTTTTTATCGATATTTACTATTCCGGCATTTTCTAATGGTATAATGTTCTTCCAAAGAAGCGAAAGTATAGGATTTGACATTATTTGTTTCTACCGAGGAGCAATTATGAAAGACAACAAAGAAAACAATAACGAGAAATTAACAGACCGAGATCCTGCAATTGAAGATAAATCCGGCAGTGACGAAGGCGGGAAGGTTAGCCCCGGCAACAGGCCCGGGGGAACTACTAAAATCAGCCAGGTAAAGAAGATGAGCGCTCTACCTTTGATTCCTCTGCGGGGGATTATTGTCTTCCCCGGAGTGACCGTGTCGCTGGATATCGGACGCGCAGCATCCGTTGAAGCCTTGAGAGAAGCTATGAAATCAGGGCAGGAGCTAATTCTGGCCATGCAGAAGGATATGTTGAAGGAAGATCCTAAACAGGATGAGATTCATCGTATTGCGATACGAGGTCGTGTCCGCCAACTTCTGGAGCTGCCGGACAATATGTTCAAAATCCTGGTCGAGGGGCTGGAAAGAGTTAAGATCATCCGCTATAACAAACTGACTCCGTATTTCAGGGCTGTCACCGTCCCATATACGGATCTGCCCACCGAGGAAGAGAGTGCCAACTGGAAACTGGCAGCGGCCAGGAGTCTAATCAAGCGCTTCAGCAACTATGCCGAACAGTCCGGCAAGATTGCACCGGAACCCCAGGCTATGCTGGAGGAATCCTCCGACCCGGATGTTATTGTCAATCATCTCAGTCATCTTTTGCCGCTGAGCGGTCAGGAACAGCAGGGCCTGCTGGAAAGCAACAATTTATCCCAAAGAGTGGAGCTTATGCTCAATTATATCCAGCGCGAGAGCGAGCTAAGCAAGATCGAGCGGCAACTCGACGAAAAGGTCAAAACGAAGATCAACCGCAGTCAGCGCGAGTATTTCCTTAGAGAGCAGATCCGTACCATCCAAAGTGAGCTGGGCGGAGACGATGAAACCGAAATGCTTGACGATCGCAATGAAATGCTTAAGAAATTAGAGCAGAGTCAAATGCCGGATGAATATAAAGAAAAAATCCGCAAAGAGATCGACCGCTTCAGCAGAATTCCACCTAGCTTTCCCGAGGCCACCGTGCAGCGCAACTGGATCGAGCTTCTGCTTGAGTTGCCTTTCGGGCGCATTGATGAAGAACATCTGGATCTGAAAACGGCCAGAAAAATACTGGATCGCGATCACTACGGCATGAAAAAGCTCAAGGAGCGCATCATGGAGTATCTTGCGGTCAGGAAGCTACAACTTGATCGGCAGGATCAGGCGGGGATCAGAAGCCCGATTCTGTGCTTCGTTGGGCCGCCGGGAACAGGAAAAACATCTATTGCCAAGGCGATTGCCGAGACACTTGGCCGCCGCTATGTGAGCATGTCATTGGGTGGCATCAAAGATGAGGCTGAGATTAGAGGGCATCGCCGTACCTATATCGGTGCTATGCCCGGCAGAGTGATCCAGGGTATTCGCCAGGTCGGAACTGACAATCCGCTCTTCCTACTGGACGAAATCGATAAACTCGGATCTGACTACAGAGGAGATCCCTCGTCAGCATTGCTGGAGGTTCTGGATCCTGAACAAAATAACAAATTCCGCGATCATTATGTCGAGTTCCCCTATGACTTGTCTCAGGTGCTGTTTATTACTACCGCCAACAACGGCGACCGTATTCCCGACCCTCTGTACGACCGGATGGAAGTGATTGAGGTCTCGGGCTATACCGAAGAGGAAAAAATTGAGATCGCTCGCCGTCATCTCTTGCCCAGACAGTTGGAACAACACGGTCTGAGTCCAAAGCAGGTCCATATGACCAGAGGAGCTATCGCCAAAACGATCAGCTGGTATACCAGAGAAGCGGGAGTCCGTCAGCTCGAACGCGAACTGGCTCATTTGTGTCGCCGGGCCGCCATTGAAATTGCTGAGACCAATGCCGACTGCATTCGGATCACACAGCAAAAGCTGGAAGAAATGATAGGCACCAGACGGTACACCTATGATGTCATAGACCGCCGCGACCGGGTAGGCATGGTGACAGGTCTGGCCTGGACTTATGCCGGCGGCGATACCTTGACGATTGAAGTAAACGTCCTGCCGGGCGAAGGCAATTTACAGCTGACCGGTCAACTGGGCGATATTATGAAAGAATCCGCTGCCGCCGCGCTGACCTATATTCGCAGCCGCAGTGAGGAACTGGGCCTGGAGCCGGACCAGATCAGAAAGTCGGATATCCATATCCATATCCCGGCCGGAGCCATTCCTAAAGACGGTCCTTCCGCGGGCATTACTATCGCCACTGCGCTGGCATCGGCTCTCACCAAGCGAGCAGTGAAATACGATTTGGCCATGACAGGCGAAATCACTTTGCGCGGCCGGGTACTGTCAGTCGGCGGACTGAAGGAAAAGGCGGTCGCAGCCAAGCGAGCCGGCATCAAGACGATCCTGATGCCTGCAGAAAACAAACGCGACCTGGAAGAAATTCCGGATACGGTACTGAAGAAAATGAATATTGTCCTAGTCGACCATATGGACCAAGTTCTGGAACAGGCACTATTGCCTGCCGCCGAGACCAAAGAATAAGTGCACCGATAGTCATAGGAGGCCGGTGAAATTGCTGACGAAGAACAATTATCCGGACGCCAAGCCAAGCCCATCTTCCCTGAAGCTCAGGTTCAATGAGAGAGTCATTGGCTGGCTTTTATTTTCCTATTCTCTGCTCCTGCTCGTGACCGGCCTTCTAAGCGAATCACCCGGCACTTTGATATCCGGTCTGCAAAGAATCTTCTATGCCCCATCTGCTCTGCTCACAGATTATATGGAACTGGCAAGTCCCGGCACAGCCCTCTTCAATGCCGGTCTGATGACTTTGTTCTACTTGCTGGTTCTGAAATTGTCCGGCATACGCTTGCGCGGCACTGTTCTGGCTGCTTTTTTTATGTTGTCGGGCTTCTCGCTCTTTGGCAAAAATCTTTTCAGCGCACTGCCGATTTCACTGGGAGTTCTGCTATTTTCTCTGGTTTTCCGCCGTGATTTCCGCGACCTGGTATTGCAATCTCTATTTGGAGCCTGTCTGGGGCCGTTGGTATCACAAGTCGCCTTTCATTTTGACCTGCCGCTCTGGGCGGGTCTTATTTATGCCTGTCTGCTGGGTGTGGCAACAGGATTCATCTTGCCGTCGCTGACTGCAGTCATAGGAGACTTCCATCAGGGCTACAGCCTGTACAATATGGGACTTGCCGCCGGTCTTTACAGCGCGGTGGTTGTTTCGATATTGAGCTTTGCCGGCGCCGATTTTATACGGCCGCAGATAGTCTATGAGATGAAGTCGCCGTTTTTGATTATCTGGCTGGCGGCTGTGCTGCTGGCTTTGCTGATACTAGGTATCCTAACCAGGTTTTTGGCTCCGACGGTTGAGCAAGAACGGACGCCGCAAGGGCAAAATGAAGATCAGGACGGTCTTGTTCCGACCTATGGCCGGTTACTGAAAGCCTCAGGGCGACTGGTTAGCGACTATGTGGATGATTGCGGCATCGGTTTGACCCTGATCAATATGAGTCTTTCCGGCCTGGCCGCTATGGCCTATGCACTGCTCATCGCCGGCTATCTCAACGGCCCGATCATGGGTGCCATACTCAGTGTGGTCGGCTTTGCCGCCTATGGCAAGCATCCGCGCAATATCCTGCCTATCATGATCGGCGTTCATTTGACCATTCTATTGTCCGGCGCCGATATCTTGCCCACCAATGCTGTTATCTACGGTCTGCTGGGCACAAATCTGGCGCCGCTGGCCGGCCATTTCGGCTTTATCCCTGGTGTGCTGGCCGGCATGATCCATATGACATTCGTAGGCCGGGTTTCTGCGCTGCATTGCGGTGTCAATCTCTACAATAACGGCCTCTCCGGCGGCCTGGTGGCCATTGTTTTTGTGCCTATGCTCAATCTGCTGGAACAAAAAGAGATGCTGCCCCGCCAGCTCTGGCGGCGGATTCGCCGGAACTGACCTGATCTATAAAACTCAACTGCCGAGAAAATGAATCAGTACCCCCGCTGCGCCCGAAAGCAAAATGGCCGCAATCGGCTTGATCAGCTTGGTGCGCAGCAGGATGAAAGATCCGGCCAGGATGGCCAGGGCCTGCCGGTCCAGATTGCTCAGGAGCAGATCAGCCTGACCGCCCCAGAGGGCAGTGATGATCAGCGAATAGCCGGCAACCGCGATCAGTGCGACTACTGCCGGTCGCAAGCCGCTCATAATACCTTGGATCAGTCCTTGATCCCTATACTTAAAATAGAACCAGGCCAGAAAAGAAATGATTATGGCAGAAGGCGTTACACAGCCGGCCGTAGCTAAGATTGAGCCGGGGATGCCGGCCATCTTAGTGCCGACGAAACTGGCTGCATTGATGGCGATCGGGCCGGGGGTCATCTGAGAGATGGTCAGCACATCGAGATATTCCGACGCCGTCAGCCAATGCTGATTGCGCACTATTTCCTCTTGGATTAAAGGTAAGACCGCATAGCCGCCGCCGAAACTCAACATACCTATTTTGACAAAGCTGAGGAAAAGCTGGAGATATAGCATCAGACTGGCTCCTTTCCCCGCCGGCGGTTCTGCCAGAGGAAGCGGACAGCTCCGATCACTCCGCAAGCCAGAATGATATAAGAGACGGAAATTCCGGCGACCAGGGCGGTGACAAAAGCCCCGGCCATGATCAGATAGTCGCCCCAGTTCTTACCTTTAATAATACTGCTGCCCATTGTCAGAACTACATCTGCGATAATAGCTGCCACTCCCGCCTGCATACCGTACAGAGCGGCAGCTACAATCTGATTGGTACGGAAAATCTCATAAAAATAGGTAATGACCGTGATGCTGAACAGGGGTGGCAGCACAGTTCCCAGCAAAGTGATCATAGCTCCGATAAAACCGCGCAAACGATAACCCAGCAGCAGGGAAGCATTGACAGCTATTGCTCCGGGTGCTGACTGGGCAATGCAGATAATATCCAGCATCTCCTGTTCTGCAATCCAGTCCAACTCCTCGACGAAACGTTTGCGCATCAGCGGCACAATCACATAGCCGCCGCCAAAAGTAAAGGCGGACAGCATCAGAGTCGAAGTGAATAAAGTCAGATAATTCTTATCCTTGCCACTATGTTTACCGGGGTTTTTCTGTTGCATGAGAAAATTGTATCACATAGTGAAATCGCCCACACGGTAATGAAGCCAGGAAGTCATGACATCCAGATCAAAACTCCTAGGAGACGTATTGTAATTAAAATGTAATCTCACAGACAGCGTTTTGCTACGAGTTGTTGTGGTTTTTATATCGTAGACCACAAGATATAGTGGTAGGATATTAATCACATTCGGAATTTACCTGGTAAATGGTAACCTTTTTCGATTGTAATTTTTTGATTATATCAATGATAATTTTGAGGATGTTGAGAGGATTAATTTATGAGCGATCTCAGTAAGCGAATATGTCGCTACTATACCAAGGAACTAGAGGGACAGACAGAAAAAACGGTCTACGATCTCTTCGACTGGGAAAAACGCGATGTCGTGATCAAAGATTACAAGTCGGGACGTATACTTACAGAGCTCTACGGTCTGGAATTCCCAACCCATTATTCCCATAGCGCATCAGATATTATTGCTTCTAAATATTTCCGCAAGGCCGGAGTTCCTCAGCCGGACGGCGGCACCGGACACGAGACTTCGCTGCGCCAGGTCATACACCGCATGGTGGCCTTCTGGATTGCTTCTCTGCTCGATGAAGGCATGATCGAAGAGGGAGAACAGTCGGAGATTCTCTATGATGAACTGGCTTACACCCTGCTGAATCAAATGTGGGCGCCCAATTCGCCTCAGTGGTTCAATACGGGCCTGAATCTTGCTTACGGTATCAAGGGCGGCAACAGCAATCTCTTCTACTATGATGAAGAGCAGGGCAAAGTGGTGGCCTCGCCGGATACTTACACCAGAACCCAGGCCTCAGCCTGTTTTATAATCTCAATCGAAGATAAGCTTCTCGGCCCGCATTCCATATCGGAGGCTTATGTTACCGAGACCAAGCTCTTCAAAGGCGGTTCCGGCACCGGCACCAATTTCTCGACCATCCGCGCCGAAGGCGAAGCCCTGTCGGGCGGCGGCCAATCCTCAGGCCTGATGAGCTTCCTCAGAGGTCTGGATCGCAATGCCGGCGCCATCAAATCCGGCGGCACGACCAGGCGTGCAGCTAAAATGGTCTGTCTGGATATCGACCATCCGGAGATCGAAAGCTTCGTCAAGTGGAAAGCGCTCGAAGAGGACAAGGTGATCGCCTTGGCCAAGATGGGCTATGACGGCGATATCGACGGCGAAGCCTATGCCACGGTTTCCGGCCAGAACTCCAACAATTCGATTCGTATCGACGATGAGTTCATGAAAAAAGTCGACAATCTGGCCCGCAATCCGCAAGCTACACATAAGCTGGTGGGCCGCCTTGACCCCAGTGTCAACCGCGAAATCTTAGTCCAGAGCCTATGGGACGATATCTGCCAGTCATCCTGGCGCTGTGCCGACCCTGCCCCGCAGTTTACAGACACCTTCAACGCCTGGCACACCTGCCCGGCCGGTGAAGACGGTCAGATAGGCGCACATCACAACCGTCTCAACTCCACCAATCCCTGTGGCGAATACGCTTTCCTGGACAATACCAGCTGCAATCTCGCCTCGATTAATATTTACAGCCTGCTCGACGAGGAAGCCGATCATTTCGATCTCGAAGGCTATCTGCACCTGATCGACCTCGTGCAGCTTGTGCTCGAGGCCTCGATCCACTGGGGTCAATTTCCTACTGAAGAAATCGCCAGAAAAACCTGGATTTACCGCGCTACCGGACTCGGCCTTTCCAATCTGGCCTCCCTGCTGATGAGCCAAGGTTTGCCCTATGACTCGGATGCAGCCAGAAATCTGGCCGCCGCTCTGAGCGGCATCCTCACCGGCGAAAGTTATTATATCTCGGCCCTGATGGCCGCCAAGCTAGGTGCCTTCAGTGCTTATGATCTAAACCAAGAACATATGCTGCGGGTCATCCGCAATCACTCCCGCGCTGCCGGCGTCCGCCGGGATCATCCCGAGGGTATTCACTACAACTTGCCGATAGTTGACCATCAGCTACTGCAAGATCTCGGTTATGGCGATTTGGCGAAGGCGCTGCAGGTAGTCTGGCAGGCTGCGGAGAAAGAAGGCATGGCTTCCGGTTATCGCAACGCTCAAGTGACCGTAATGGCTCCGACCGGCACGATTTCCTTTGCCATGGACTGCGCCAGCACATCAATCGAACCGTTCTTCTCCCATGTCAGCTATAAGAAGCTGGTTGGCGGCAGCTTTATGAAATTGGTCAATCCGATGCTGGAACAGGGCCTGAAAAAGCTGGGCTACAGTGCGGATGAGCGGAAACAGATAACAGACTATATAATGCAGGAAGATGAGCATGGCATGGTGCTGGACGGCAAGATCGAAGGTGCCCCCGGATTGCGGGAGGAAGATCTGCCCGTTTTCGATACGGCGAATCAGTGCGGCAGCGGCAAACGCTATATCCATTACCTAGGCCATGTGCATATGGTGGCAGCGATTTCGCCCCTGATTTCCGGCGCCATCTCCAAGACAGTGAATCTGCCCAACGAAGCGACGGAACACGATTTCTCCAGTGTTATGATCGAGGCTTGGAAGCTTGGAGTCAAAGGTATAACTCTGTACCGTGACGGGTCGAAATTTGCCCAACCTTTAAATATCAAGTTATCGCCCTCTGAAAAAGAAACAATGCCCCTGGAGGATCTTAATTATCATGATCTATTGGAGCGAGCTAAGAAAAATGAAGAGCTGCTGCTGAAATATCAAGCCAGGGCTTCCAAGCCGGTTCGTCAGCGCATCAAGCCGCATGGCATCCGCACCGGTACAACGCATCCGGCTCAGATCGAAGATATCAAGGTCTATATCACGGTCAACCGCGATGAGAATGACAAGATAACAGAAATCTTTATGACCACGGACAGAGAGGGTACTCTGATTACAGGATTGCTGAACTCCCTGTCCAAAACGATCTCCGTCATGCTTCAATACGATATCCCGACCGAGCAAATCTCCAAAATGCTGCGCGGTCAGAAATTCGAGCCCTATGGCTTTGTCCAGCGCCATCCCAATATCAAATACTGCACATCGGTATCCGACCTGATCTCCAAAGTGCTGGATATCGAGGGCGGCGACTTCTCCCGAGTGCAGGTCAAGCCGACCGTGGAAGAATTGGAAGCCAACCATGGGCTGCGCTACGCAAGGACCGCAGCGGATAATAATGGGGAAGTCAGCAGGCCGTCCTATGGTCAGATCGGCGTTGATGAATATGTACATGAGAAAGCCAAGGAGGCAGCGCAAAACGGGACGCGGCTATATGATGGCTCAACCTGTTCCAACTGCAGCGGCACCAGAATGGTAACAAACGGAACCTGCAAGGTCTGTCTCGATTGCGGTGAAACTACCGGTTGTTCATAAAAAAGATATCTAGGAGATAGAAATGGCAAAATCGAAACTGGGTCTGATTCATATTTATAGCGGCGACGGCAAAGGCAAGACAACAGCCTGCGTGGGTCTGGCGGTAAGAGCTACCGGACGCGGGCTAAAAGTCTGGTTTGTACAATTTCTCAAGAGCGGGAAATCAGCGGAAATTGAAATGCTGGAGAAGCTGGGTGTACATACAATATCCGGTCAGCCCACAAATAAATTTACGTTTATCATGACACCGGAAGAACTGGCCGCGGCTAAAGAGTTCAATACCAAACGCCTGCATGAAGCGGCCGCTGCCGCTCATGCCGGAGAAATGGATCTGCTGATACTGGATGAAGTCATGGGTTCTATTTCAGCCGGTATTCTGGAAGAGCAGGATGTACTGGACTTCCTGAAGAGTAAGCCCGAGCATCTGGAAGTAGCCATGTCCGGGCGCGGTCCTTCGCCTGCCCTGCAAGAGATCGCCGACTATCATACGGAGTGTATGATGAGGAAGCATCCTTATGAGACTTCGGGACTAGGCGGCAGAGCCGGCATCGAGTTCTAACCTATATTGGATAGTCTTTTTAGCTCATTTGCTGTATAATTCCTTGTGACCATTACTAATAATTAAGTAATTCGGATTGAAGAATCTTTTTACAGTGCTGTCTATCGTTATTTGCAGCAGCCAGAAACTATGCAGCGGTAGAAATAGCTAGAAAGGGAGTAATCTATGACAGAGGAAAGAAGATGCAGTCAATGCGGGGCGGGCTTAAATCCCGGTGCCGTATTTTGCACTAACTGCGGCGCTCGTGCCGATCTGTCGGAGAGTGTAGGCGATGCAACAACAGCAGCTGCCGATTCTCCTGCCCAGACCGCACCACCGGCCGGCCAAGCGAGTTATCAACAACAGACGCCTCCACAGGCGCCACCACAGGCACCACCACAGGCGCCCTCTGGTATGCCTGCCGGCCATTATCCGGAACAGCAGGCTCCGTACCAGCAATATGGTCAGCCGCAGGCCGGACAGGGCGGACCGCAGCAGCCTTATCAACCGCAACAGTACGGCCAACAGCCCTATCAGCAGCAATATGGCCAGCAGCCTTATCAACAGCAGCAGTACAGCCAACAGGCCTATCAACAACCTCAATACGGCCAGCAGCCTTATCCGCAGCAAGCCCAGTATCAGGAACAGCCACAAGCTAAAGCTCCCAAAGCAGCGAAGAAGGTGCGTTGGTGGATTCCCACACTTGCTGTAGTCTTAGTGGCAGCCATTGCTTTCGGTGTCTGGTTTTTCTTTTTCAAAGGCGAGGGCAAAAAATCTTTTGCCAATGACGAAGAAGCTTGGCATGCCGCAGAAGAAGAGGCTTTGTTCGGCGAGGATAATTTACTGGGTAATCTGTGCTCATCGGCCAATAAATTTATTGAATCCGGCAAGCTTGGCACCAGTGCGAACATAGGTTTTATCATCAATTCAATGCCCGATCTGGGTATGTCCGGACAAGAAGCGGTTGTCCTGGACATGCTGAAGAATGTTAAAGCCAATTGGGAGACTAAGCTTAATTTGGATGAAGAGTCTCCGCAATTCTCCTATAGCATTGGACTGGCTCGCAAAGACGCCAATGAAAATGCAGTGACACTGAATATTTACAATATCGAAGAAGATATCGTAGTGTCGGTTCCTGAACTGCTGGACAAACCATTGGTTCTGAAGAAAGAAGCCTTGAATGAAAAGCTGGCCGATGCGATGGATACCGGTTCTAACGCGCTCCTGTCTTTGCTGGGAAGCGGGCAGAATGCATTAAATCTGTTCTCGGAAGAAAAGCTCGATAAGATAATATCTGATCTCCGGGACATCTATTATGAATATACCGGCGAACCAACCAGGGTTAAAGACTATGACTTGACTGTCGGTGATGTAACCGAAAAGGTCGATTATTTTGAGGCCGTGATACCGGCGGATAAATTTGGCGACTTCGCTAAAGAAATTTTGACCTATATCCGGGACAGTGAAGATATTAAGACCTTCTTGGATGATATCAGCAAGGCCTTGCCGACCGGGACTATGAGCGACAATCCGCTTGAGGAATTCCAGTCCGGGATTGATCAGATGATAGCCGAAATTGACAACAGTCCGGAAAACTTTAAAGCCGAGTTCAAGCGGATATTGTATGTTGACGCCGACAATAATCCCCGCGGCGGCTCGTTTACTTTTATTAACAAGGCCGATAATGCCGATGGTGAAGAGATCACTTTAGAGAGTGTCACAGCCAGGGACGGTGACAAAGGCTCGTATAAACTCAGGTTCTCGGGTGTCGGTTCGGACGCCCTAACTTTCACCGCTGATTACACGGAGAAAGATGATCTGGCTACAGGCAGTTACAAATTGGCAACTCCTAAATTTGAGCTCTCAGGCACCTATACGGATCTTGGTCTTCATACCGATAATGACTTATTCTATCCGGTCGGTGAATTGAGGATTGATCTTTCCGGCCTGCAGCTGTCCGAGTTAAACAACGGTGAGATTATTTATAACGGCAAGGTTGAGAATGACCATCTGCTGGCCACAATCGTCTTCCAGGGCAATGTCCAGGGCTCGCCTATCGATCTGGGTCTGGAATTTGATCTCCATGAGATGAAAGATAGCGATATCACATTTGAGAGCTCTTTGCCCTCAGACTATATAGATATTACGGATGAGGCAGCCCTCCAGTCTCTGATGACTGACCAGTCTATGATGATGAAGGCTATGACGATTTTCAAGAATTTAGGCATCAATGTTGCGGACTTTATGAACTAGAAAAGTGACACATACATTAGAATTTAACAACATTTCATGCTCAGGTCTTCGAGTTGAAGACCTGAGCAAATCATGGCGCGAACACCAGGTCTTTACGGGGATTTCTTTTTGCCAGCCGCTGGGAACCATCTATGGCATTTCCGGCGATAATGGCGCCGGCAAGAGTACTTTGCTCAAAATTTTGGCTTCGGTTCTGTCAGCGGATTCAGGGACGATTAGCTTTAATGGAGCTTCGCTCCAGGACCTCCCGGCCTGGCGTTCCTTGATCGGATATGTGCCTCAGGAATTGGCTCTGGACGGTCAGCTGACGGTGCGGGAGAATGTGAAATTCTGGAGTGCTTTGCGCGGCCTCGATGCCGACATCGTCCGGGGCAATCTGGAGATCGCAGCTAATGATCCTTTGGTTGCGGATTTTCTCGACAAGCAGATCAGAAAGTGCTCGGGCGGTATGGCCAGGCGAGCCAGCCTGGTTGTCGGGCTGCTCGGCGCCCCGCAGCTATTGCTTCTTGATGAGCCCTTTGCCGGAGCCGACAAGGGCAGTCGGGCTCTAATGTTGGAAAGACTGGATGCTCTACGCACTGGTGGGCGCACTATATTAATTACCAGCCACGAACAAGGGACTTTGGAACAGATATCTGACCGCATTCTCTATCTACAGCAGGGACAGATTGTTGAGCAGGCATGAAGTCTTCCGCCGCTAAAAAGCCAAGACAACAGCTGAGCGCCTTCGGTGCTTATTTTCGGCATGAGTTGAAGAAGAATCGACGGGGCATGATCATTATTTTACTGATCTTAGTTCTGGCAGCGGTGTTGGTTGTGTTCATCATTGAACCGATCTCCGATGAGGACGGCAAGCGCAAATCGCCGGTGATTCAATTTGCTTTTTCCCTGATCGATGAAGATCAATCTATCATCGGTGAAGTTTTGACTGAGAGCTTTCTCAAAACCAAGTATATCAGCGCTATCTATGATGACGATCTGCCAACGGCTCTGCGGCGCCTCGATGACGGTGAGACTGCCATGGCGATGCGCATTCCCTCGAATCTATTCGAGGATGTCCAGCATGGCTCCGTACAGCCGGTCGATATTTGGCTCTCGCCTATAATGAAGACAGATGTAGCGCGTTTTTCCAGCCTGATCCGCCAGTACGCACTGTCACTCAATCTGATCCACAGCACCGCATTCGGTTTTCAGAGAGTCTATCTGAACTTGACCGGTGATGAGGATGCCTCTTGGAAAGAGACTAGCCGCCATGCTGTTGATACTATTACCAGCTTGATCGAACGCGATAGCTTCTTAACTGAGGATTCAGAGCCGCCGTTTCGACTCTTTGCTCATGCCAGCGCCGGCATTATGATCCTGGTTGCACTCTTACCCGGTATTGTCATCCTGGTTCAGACCAGTCGTCTGAACAATACGGCGCTGGAGGACCGAATCCTCTTGTCCTGCGGTTCAACGATTCCCATTATTTCCAGATTGCTGACCGGGTTTATCTGGTGGCTGGTCCTAAGTGTGCCGCCTCTGATCACGATGAAAATAATGGCTTCACATCTGACTATTTATCCGGCTGCAATTGTGTTGGTTGGCATCTTCCTGGCCATGTCCATGGCAATGATCGCCCTGGGTAGAGCCGAGATCCCGACAGTTACAGTCTTTCAGCTGGGCTGGGGCATCTTTTTTGCCCTGGTTTTAACCGGCGGTATATTATATCCGACCGTGCTATTCCCGGACTGGCTGCGTACCGCTTTCTCTTTCTCCCCGCTGTACTATGCGATGCGAGTTGTCTACCGTACAGTTATGGCCGTGCAGGTCACAACCGGGGATGTGCTGCTGGCTCTCTGGTCCTTGCCGCCTGCATTGCTCTTATGTGTTATTAAGGGCAGGAGGCGCGTATGAAACAGTTGCGTATAATTCTGACCCTAACCGGTCTCAAGTTGCGAATCATAACCAGAAGACCTTCAGTTCTGGCTGTCTGCCTGCTGCTGCCGATTTTACTGACTTTGTTGGCAGGCAGCACTACTACCAAAAACGATTATTCCGTTCTGGAGGCCGCTTATGTGGATCAGGCCGAGAATTTCGCCAGCGGCGAACTCATTTCACTATTGGATAAAGGCACGATCAGTTGGTCGGAAATGCCGCAGGACAAAGCCGAGCGGGAACTGCAGTTGGGTCGCTTAGACGGTGTGGTGATCATCCCGGCCGGTTATGGTGAAACTAACGACGAAAAAGACGCTGCGCAGAATACATACAATTTCATCTATCTGGATGGTGACAATGATATTACCACCGGATTGGTACGCGAAAGCTTGATGGTTTCCGCGGCTACGGTGGCCAGCGAAGCCAGACAATTGGAATCGTTGCGGACTCTGCCGGAGGCGGCTGATCTCTCTCTGTCCGAGTTGCGTGAGATGTTACGACAGGATACCAGGAGAGCGCGGGACGACGGCGCCAATTTGACTGTCAATTTCATCGGCCAAACAGAAGTACCCCTTGGTCAGATCGTCGAAATACCTGACTTTTCGGTCGAGGTGCTTTTTCTCTCTGTTTTCTCACTGATCGGCAGCCTGATGCTGAACGAAACCGATACCAGACGCCGTTTACTGTCGGTAGCAGGCGGTCCGGCACGAGATTATCTGGCGACATTGCTGGCTCTGGTGTTCAGCTGTGTTGTGCAGCTGTCACTGATGACCGGCATCACTACTTTGCTGATGCCCGGTACTTCCAGGCCCCCGGGCTATGTTTTCTATATGTTTATTCTCTTACTGATGATGCTGGCCTATGGTCAGATCGTCGCCCTGATCCCCGCCGAAACTCGCATCATGCCGGCCTCACTCGCCATGCTCGTTTCTGTTGTTGCCGGCGGTGCCTTCCTGCGCTTGCCCGCACTCTGGATCTCCAGTTTAGGCCAGCTCATCCCCCACGGTTGGGTAATGGCACGCCTCTCCGGTCTCGATACTTATGTGCCGCCGGTAGTCGTGATCTTGATTTCTATCGCCGCACTGATTGTTGCTTACTATCTCCAGACCAGCACCAAGCATCTTTCCCCGTAGTGCGGTAGCGCAGTGTTTTCTCGGTATTGGCTTGCTGCCTGGTGCAGCGAATCTGTACCGGCCGAGGCGCAGCGGGCGACCCCAGGCGCCTTCGTCATCATATTTTTCATAATCGTGTTTTTCCACAGTGTTCTGCTGCCGATGTTATAATGGCGGTAATATATTTTCAGGAGCGACCGAACCCATGATCCACGACAGAATTATCATCCTTGATCTCGGTAGCAACGAGAATACCGACATTGCCCGCACTCTCAGGCGCCTGGGCCTTTACTCCGAGATCCTTCCCCACGATATCACCGCCGCTGAACTAAAGCAGATCGCCGGACTCAAAGGCATTATCCTCAACGGCGGCCCGAATTGTTTTGTCGAAGGCGTCAAAATCAGTGCCGCACCTGAGATCCGGTCGCTGGGAGTACCGGTCCTGGACGTGGACTATGAGGGTGCCGCACCTTGGCCGGTTGCGGAGGATGACCGAGTAGCGCTGCTCGAGCGCTTCGCCTTCGATCAATGCCAAGCCAAAGCCGATTGGCGAGTTGAGAACTTCATTGCTGAGAAGCTGGAAGAGATCCGGGCGCAGGTGGGGGATGGCAAGGTATTGCTGGCTTTGTCGGGCGGCGTGGACTCGTCGGTTCTGACGGCGCTGCTGCACAAAGCACTGGGGCAGAATGTGATCAGTGTCCATGTCGATAACGGTCTGATGCGGCAAGGCGAATCGGAGCAGGTGGTTAAGATCTTCCGGGAACAGTTGGGGGTCAATCTGGTCCATGTCGATGCCGGCGCAAGATTTTTACAACGGCTGGCCGGGGTGTCCGATCCGGAGCAAAAGCGCAAGATTATCGGCACTGAGTTTATCCGCGTGTTCGAAGAGGAAGCGCGGAAGCTGGAAGGTATCGGCTTCCTGGCCCAGGGCACGATCTACCCGGATATTGTCGAGAGCGGCACGAAGACCGTCAAAGGCGTCAAGAGCCATCACAATGTGGGCGGGCTGCCGGCGGATATGCAACTGGAGCTGGTCGAACCGCTCAATACGCTGTTCAAGGATGAGGTTAGGGCAGTCGGGCTTGCGCTCGGCCTGCCGGAGGACCTGGTCTACAGGCAGCCGTTCCCCGGGCCCGGCCTCGGCGTGCGCTGTCTCGGCGCTATTACGAAAGAGCGTCTGGAGGCGCTGCGCGCATCCGACGCCATCCTGCGCGAAGAATTCGCTCTAGCCGGACTCGACAAAAAAGTCTGGCAGTACTTTACCGTCGTACCGGAATTCCGCTCCGTCGGCATCAAAGACGGCCGGCGCTCCTACGAATACCCCTGCATCATCCGCGCCGTCAACACCGTCGACGCCATGACCGCCGCCATCGAGGAGATTCCCTACACCCTCCTCCACCGCCTCACCCACCGCATCACCAACGAAGTGCCCCACATCAACCGCGTCCTCTACGACCTGACACCGAAACCCACCGGGACGATCGAGTGGGAGTAATTTATGCGATAGCTGAAACCCCTGTAGGCAGGCGCTTTGCGGCACTTCACTGATCCGAATGGCAACGTTTTGGCAACAGCAAGTTCGTTTTCGCTAAAAGCGGACTTATAAAAAGAGTTAAGAAGTTATAAGACGAATTAACTCTTTTTTGTTGCGCAAAAGTTGTGCAGAAATCATTTTTCCTTCTTTACTTCTTCTACAATGTAGTCGCTGATTTCCTGCGAGGGCACTTTTACCCAGATTTGTGTGGT
>JGI24712J26585_10000010_pt1 | contig 155232 bp, 129 predicted proteins | sample BioPla3DNA2_FD_26585 | JGI IMG/M metagenome (IMG submission 26585) | reverse complement strand
AACAGATGAAGAATTATTTATACCGTTCAAACAACATCCCTATGGCGGTGCTTGGTTGGAAAACACCCTCTCAAAAGCATCGCGAACTCGGCGGTCGCTGACGCGCCGAATTTAGTAATGTTTCCGTTCGGGGCTTCGCCCCTCTCTTCAACATTACTAAATTCCTTTCTCTACTTTTTCTTCTCAATTGCTTTTTTTCGGTCTCACATCATTGACAAATGTACATAAAAGCTAATCTTTCTTTTTTTCGGTTTTTGATTTTAAATAATTCACAAAACCACATTAAATCGAAAATTACACTAGTAACACCGGAAAAGTCATTTCAAAATCGAAATATTAATTAGCATGAAAATATATGATATAAAAATCAACCGCTCAAAAAGAGCGGTTGATTAAGGATTATTTATACGGTTAATCTGCATTGTCCGGTTCGGCTTCAATCAGATCCGGAGTGGTTGCTTCAGATACCGCTCCCACAGCTGAAACATCTGTCATGGGTATTCCCTTTTCCCAAAGCGGATATGGGCAAACCGGTACTTTGAATACAAATAGCGCCGTATGCAGCATATAGCCTTCGGTACATCCGGTGTTGCCGACAAGACCGACAATATCGCCTTTATTAACGACATCTCCCACGGCGACCGATATGGTACTCAGATGTTCATAAGTGCTCTTGAGTCCCCATCCGTGCTCAACCACAACAATTTTACCGGAAGTTGTAAGTTCTCCTGTATAGATAACTTTTCCGTTGGCAACGGCAAGTACGGAACTGCCGGGAGCCGCAATATAATCGACGCCGGTATGGCGAACGGTTTGACCGGTAGCGGTAATTGTTCTATATAGTCCAAAACCGGTACGGATAATTCCTTCCGGACTCGCCTCAATGAACGCGCCTTCCCAGTATCTGTTGGGTTCTTTATTATTGAGCGCATCGGACAATGAGTTTTTATATTCCTCGATTGCCGCTTCACTGTAGGTTGCATTTATCAGCTGTGCGCTGAAATCAAGATTCTGGGCTTTAAATGTCTTTTCGTTTACTACAAGCGTCAGGGTTGTTGAAACTCCGGCAGTAGTAAATGTCATGTCTATCGCTACATTTTCGTCAGGAATATCGTTGTCAGACATTGCGGCGATTTCCGGAATATTGACATCGACAGGTATCAGCGCCCTTACACAGGTGCCGTCTCTGAAGAATACTGGAGTAAAGCCGATATCCGGAGTACTGGCAAACTTTATATTGGCAACTTCAGTTACATTGAAACCCGTTACCGAGACAAAATCGCCGGGGAGCACCGAACTTTCTCCGAGATAGAATAACGGTTCGGCGGTAACCTTGGAATTGAAATTATATGTCGCTTCTCCTCGATAGCTGCGGTCGGAGGTTTCATACCATTTGGCGGTTACAGTTATTGTAGCGTTGTCGTTTTCTTTAAGATTGATATTGCCTATGTTTTCATAGGTGTCGTCAAATACCGTACTGCCTCCGGAAACAACTTTAACATTAACTGCGTCCGGTTCGACTCCGAAAGTAATACTCATCCGCCCGCCGACAAGCAGGTATGTTTTCATTTCTGAGGTTGTATTGTCTATATCAGCTGCAGTAATGAAATTGTTGCTGTAGCTGCGGTATTCCCATTTCATTATCCTGGGTTCTATCAGCTGATCATCCATGATCATATCCGGCACGACGGAACCTGAATATAAGCTTCTTGCATAAATACAGTCAAGGAACTTTTTAGCGTGATTAGATGAAATCTGAAAGATATTTCCGTCACCGTCAATAAACCATGAATTATCTGGCCCGTCGCTGAAATAATAACGATAGATTGATTCACGGTCATAACTGAAGATGTTAGCCTTGAAATATGTATTAATATCAATGCCTTCGGGAATCGTAGCCTGAGGAGTGGCTTTCGCGTTCATATCCATAAAAAACGCAAGCATATTTTCTTCGATATTATCTTTAAGTTTTTTGTCGGTTTTCTCGAATTCGAAGGTCTCATCGTTGAGATCGGTAAGCGTCATTTTATTAACCGATTTGACCTCTACCGGAGCGTTTTGTATTACCTTATAATAAGCGATGGCTGCATATGTTGGAATAAACAGCAACACCAACGCAAGTATGGCAAAAATCCTTTTTTTCATTTTGTTTCGGCGCTCCTTTCGGACTAATTTTTCTGTTTTTGGCGCGTTGGTTTTAAGCGTTTTGATTGTTTTGAATTGATGATTGCTTGTCTTCGTTGTTTTCCTCTGCCGGCTTTGTATTACCTACAGCCTTTATTTTTATATATGCCAATGTCTTTCCGGCAACATAAAAGGTAAAGGTTAATCCCGCCAGATAAAGAAGGGTGTCAGATGTAATTTTCATCTTTCCAATAAAGCTGAAAACAGATAAAGGAATAAAAGACATTGAGCAGAGAATCAAAGCTGCGCCGGCTGATGCGATATATCTTGACGGCATTGGACTGCCGAGCAGAAATCGTACCTCATATAACATATAATTCATTGCGGACAGCAGAGCAATCATTCCGATTATTCTCGGCGGGGAATTTAGAGGAGTGTCAATACTGAAATATGTATCAAATACCATCAGAGCCAAAAATGCGATGAAAAAGTAAATGAAAATTGTGTTTTTTCGCTTTAAAGGTTCTTTCGATACTGAGGTGATTATAAAATAAATTCCGCCTAATATGGCAAGAGGGGCTGCGATAAATCCCCAGACATTATATTTGATTCTGAATATATAGCTTCCTGACAGCGCTTCGTATAAACGATACAAGCCAAAAGCTGACATCAAGAAACCCGTCATAAGAGAAAAGAAGGCAGTAAACTGGTCGGGCTTATTTTGAACAGATGAAAGCTTGTTATTTTTAAGAACAGTAAAGGCGGATATAACGAGAACAACCGAAACGGCGGTAGTTATATGAAGTATAGTTGCCGGGAGAGAATATTCGCGGGAGAAATAATGCACATCCCAGTCATATCCGCGGAGCATTAAAATAATATCGACACTGGTTAAAATTATAGCAATAACACAAGCCAGACAGATATAAACTGCGGCTTTTTTTGACGAAAAAGACATGTGAGGCGGATCCTTCTTATATAAATACAGTTATAAGCAATGTGACAATAAACATACTTTATATCATTATACACCATAAAAAGTATCTTGTCAAGAATAATAATTTATACCTGGTCAAAAAACCGAAATATGTTGCATTACTGTCTGAAATATGCTATAATTACGTTGCGGTATATATTCGGCGAAGATTTTTTTGATTTTCAGAAAGAGAGGTATTTTTATGACTGTTAAATTAGGAGTATTAGGATTTGCCCATGGTCATATTATGTCATATGGCAATGAATGGCTAAACCATCCGGAGCTTGGAATACAGTTTACCAAGGGCTGGGATTGGAACTCGGCGACAAAGAAGAACTGCTGCGAAAAACTCAAAATGGAAGCTGCCGAGTCTGTTGAGGAAGTTCTTCAATCCTGCGATGCTGTCGTAATATCCTCGGAAACTGCATTTCATACAAAACTCGTTGAATTGGCGGCAAATGCAAAAAAAGATATAATCTGTTATAAACCAATGGCTCTTTCTCTTCTGGAAGCCGATAAGATAGTAGAAGCGGTTGAGCGCAACGGTGTTAGGTTTACTATGGCATATCAGATGAGATCCGACCCTCAGAATATAAAAATCAAAGAGCTTGTTGACACCGGAGCAATCGGCGATATATATCAATATCGTCGCCGCCACAGCCTTTCGACACATCTATGGGGGAATTTTGAAGATACCTGGCATAATGACAAAGCAATGAACCGTGATATCTTCGCAGATGACAGTTCCCATCCGATAGATATGTTGAACTGGATTTTTGGTGTTCCGGAAACGGTAAGCTGCGAACTGACGACTATGTCGAATCCAAAGGTGAAAAACGACGGCGGCGCAGCATTGTTTAAATACAAGAATGGAATGCTTGCGACAATCAGCTGTAATTTTGCTTCCTGCACAACAGAGCCTACTACTGAGGTTTACGGTTCAAACGGAACAATTTTACAATATTACGGCGACGGTGTTTCCTGTCACAACCTTACCCGCAGCGGTCCCGGACTTAAATGGCACATAAACGGCGACAAAGATTGGACTGTTTCTGACATTGATTCCCCTTCCGGTCACGGGTGGAGAATCGCAAATCAATACATTGGTCTCGGCGAATTTTTAAGAGGTGAAAGAGGCCCTCTCTGCTCGGTATATGAAGGCCGCGATTCGCTTCGTATGGTACTTGCCTGTTACTTGTCAAACAACGAAGGGCGTAGAGTCAGGATAGATGATCCCGCCATATATAATATCTGATAATGTATCGAACCGGAGAAGCAACGATTGTTTTACTTCTCCGGTTTTTAATAAAAAAATAATAATTCACACTTTGTTTAGAACATCTTGGTTGTCATTATCTTTACAATATGCTACAATATAATGCGTGCTTTGGAGAAGTACTCAAGAGGCCGAAGAGGCGCCCCTGCTAAGGGTGTAGGTCGGACTATAACCGGCGCGAGAGTTCAAATCTCTCCTTCTCCGCCACAAAAGAGCTGTTTATAAAGACAGCTCTTTTTTGTTGAATATAATTGAATATAACAGAAAAACTGACTTCACCTAAATAGTGAGGTCAGTTATATCAAAACAAGTAAAATAATTATTATTTTATGTCAAAGTCATCGCTTGAAGCGTTGGCATTTAATATGATGGGCGCATTGTCTACCACAGCCTGAGTTTTGATCTTCGGCTTTTCCTCAACGGAACTCTCCTTGGGAGTTTCGCTTTTGAAACTGGCTATTGTTTTTGCGATCAAATCTTCTGTCTTATTTTTTCTCGGAGGACGAGAACCGCTGCCGGCTGAACTGTTGCGTCTGTCAGGTCGCCTACTATCTTCCCTTCGGCTTCCATCTCTTCTTTCTCCGCGTTCACGACGTTCTCCTCTGCTTGAATCGCGGGAAACTTCCTCTTCTTTAGCATCTGAAGTCTCCGGGCGTCTGTTGCGGCGGCGATTTTTCTGGGCATTAAGAACAGCAAGAGCCTCTGTTCTGCCTGCATCATCCGATACGCTTTCACTTTCAGAAATCGTATCATTGCCCGGTTGTTCGCTGGTGCGATTAGATTCAACCTTATTAGATTTCTTCTTATCACGGCGTTTTTTTCCACTACGTGATTTTGTTTCAGAGCGGCTTCTGCGAGCTGCTCTATCTTTTTCGGCTTGTTCTGATGTTGCCTGAGCCACCTGAGAAGCTGTCGGCTGACCGTTTTCGGTATAGAAAATCACCACACGACGGCTCGAATCCTGTCCGATCGATACAGTGGAAACATTTGTTATATTTTGGACCTCTGAGTGAATAATCCTTCTTTCATAAGGGTTCATCGGTTCAAGTGTAATGTTTTTCTTATATTTTCTGACTCGGTTTGCCATGCTGCGGGCTAACTGACGAAGTGTTTCTTCACGTTTTGCCCGGTAATTCTCTATATCGACTACAATTCTCGTATAACCATCACCGTTTTCATCTTCGCCGCCGCGGTTAACGGCAAGGTTTACAAGGAATTGAAGCGAATCAAGTGTGTCGCCGTGATGGCCGATTAATACTCCTGCTTCTTCACCGGTTATGTTTATCATTCTGTCTCCGGAGCTTGACAAGGTACGAGAGATCTCAGCCGTAGCATCAATACCCATGTTTGATATAAGCTTTCTTATGAAGCTCAAAGCTTCGTCTTCGGGACCTATTTGATAAATGACTTTAACCTTTGCCGGGGTTTCACCGAAGCCAAGGAAGCCTCTTTTCGGGGTTTCGATTATCTCATATGTGACGCGATCGGTTGTCGCATTTAATTTCGCCGCTCCGGCAGAGACAGCGGCTTCGACGGTCTTTCCTTCAGCTATCGTTTCTTTTTTTACCATAAAAAACCTCTATTATTCTGTGATTGCCGTTTAATCTTCCGATAAATTGTCTACCGATTCTTCTTCCTTTTCTTTCTTGTCATCTGTTTTTTTATCGTCTGCGTTTTTATCTGATTCATCTTTTAGTTCAGCTTTGGCTATCAGGTTTGACTTTTCTTGTTTGTTCCGATTCTTTTTACGCAGTTCGTCAGGAAAATCATCGTCGTCGATACGATGCAGCGAGCGCGGCTTGTCAGCAGCCGGAGTTCTTTGAACCTTACCGTTGTATTCTTTCTGAGCCTGCTTTATTTCCTCATCGGTATATTTCGGAATAGGATAAAGTTTTGAAAGCAGAACCTGTTTTAATGCGTTTAAGATGTTTTGATAAATCCAGTAAAGACCGACAACGGCGGGGACGGTAAAGGTTATCCAGACCGAAATCAACGGCATGGTGAAATCCATTATTTTCATAGATTTCATCTGATCTTCGTTTCCCGGAGCCTGATAAGTGAATTTTCTGGTTATCTTCAATGAGGTAAATACGATAATAAAAGTCGCAATCGGAATGATCCAAAGCAGAGAGGGCTCTTTTAAAGCAGGTGTCTGTCCGAGGTCGAGATGTCCGAATATGGAACGGAAATCCGGCAGGCTGTTTTCGGTAAAGCCCTCGGGAAGTATTGACGTAAAGCTCTGGAAATTTTCCCTGATGAATGTGACCATTTTTATCTGGCTCATATTCGCCGCGCCGCCAAGCTCGGTAATCTTTTCGGTTATTGCGGTTATAACATCGGCGCTGAGCTGGCAAAGATATTTCAGCGGACTTGTTATAACGGAATAAAGTGCCCAGATGATAATAAGTTCAACAGCCATAGGAAGACAGCCGCCCATCGGGTTGAATTTCTCCCTCTGGTAAAGCTCCATTACTTCTTGCTGAACTTTTTGTTTTGTCACATTGTCTTCACGTCCGGCGTATTTTTGCCGGATAGCCATTTCTTTAGGGCGCAGCTTTGCCTGCATGACCTGATTCTTCTGCTGCTTAATACTGAGCGGCAGAAGCAGAAGTTTAATCAATACAGCAAAAATCAGCAGTGCAATCGCATAGTTATGCGTAAAGCTGTAGCAGAAACGTACGACATAACCAAAGGGGACACTTATAAAATCAAAAATAGATGACATATTTAATTGCTCTTTTTGTTTTTGTTGTTATTCTTCATAGTATCGCGTTTTAGAAAGGAAATAAGCTTGCCTTTCAGCCGGTTTTTCGGTACCGGATCGTATCCGCCCCGACCAAAGGGGTTGCAGCGAAGTATCCGCCAGACAGAAAGGCCCGTTCCTGCAATAATTCCCCATTCATATAATGCATTGACGGCATATTCGCTGCATGAGGGGGTAAATCTGCAGCAAGCGGGTTTCAGCGGCGAGATATATTTTTGATAAAGCCTGATAATCCATATTAAGATGTGTTTCAAGAAACACCTCCGGCGGTATAAAAAACAGCGCCGCCGATATCGATTCAGCAGCGCTGCAAGATACATTTTGAGCGGCAAAGACGGCGTCAGTCAAATTAATGCCATTTTCTTCCGCAGCCGCTTTTCAGCCGCGCGTCGCGCGCTGAGATATAAATCGTTCCACTTGGCTTTTAAAGCCAATCAATAAATGTTTATGATATGGCATCAAACATATCAAGTTTTTTGCAGGCTTTTATCAAATCGTCTTTAATATCTTCAGTCTTTGCAGTCACAGCACTGTCGCGCGCGACTATTACGACGAGAAAGCCGCATTTAAGCCTGTATTCCATATTAACGAGCCGCCAGCCTTCGCGAATAATCCGCTTAACACGGCTTCTTACAACGGCGCCGCCGATTTTTCTGGTTACTGTTATTCCGAGGCGATTAATTTTTATTTTTTCGGGGTTAGATTTTTTTAAAGCTGTCGCTTTTCTGTCCGGTAATATATAGAAGACAATACATCGCCCTACAAATTTACGCCCGTGTTTGTAGACCTTGGAATACAGATGATTTTCACTGATTGCTACAGGTTTCAATATCCTAACCTGTTATGTTGTTCAAACGAATCTAAAATACGATTAATTAATATTCCGCATACAGATTACGGAAGAAAAATCGTATCAGTGGGTAAGACGCTTTCTGCCCTTTGCGCGTCTTCTTGCAAGCACCTTGCGACCATTGGAAGTTGACATGCGCTTGCGGAAGCCGTGCTCCTTTTTGCGCTGGCGTTTTTTGGGCTGATAAGTTCTAAGCATTTTGATATACCTCTTTATCTAATAGTCATAATAAGCATTATAGAATATTATACGATATTTAAGCCGGGATGTCAAGGGAGTGTTCAAATAATTTACTTTTGTTCACGTTAACTTTATGTTAAGGAAGAAAACCGGCGTATTTTTTACTGTTTTATACATTTTTTATTGTTGTAGTATACAACGGTAAATCTTACGAATAAAAAATCTGCCGGAAACCAAAAGCTTCCGGCAGGTATGCATATTTAATTATCTTTGTTCAGATACGTATGTCTGAACCCGGCTCTGGATCAGCTGCGCGCATTCTTCGGCGGTTTTGGTGCCGGCGAAGAAGACGCTTGTTTCTTCGGTCATGATTTTATTGATCGTCTCATCGGGTCTTGAGTAGACATTTACTTTGGAGATATAGCTTGTTAGGTAATCTACTTCTTTCTGGGTGATGCGTCCGATATCGATTTGTTCGTTTCCGACATAATATGATGTATCATCGTAATAATCAACAGCTACTTGTTCAACTACTTCTTCTCCGGAAGAAGTAGAAGCGGAAGAAGTTGAAGTAGGTGGAGTCATGGCTTTATCCGCAAGCTTATTAAACGAGCTGCGCTTTATCGGGAGCATCCATTGTACTGAATCCTGATATTCATCGGAAAGGAAATACTTGATAAAATTCCAGCCGGCGTCAATAAATTTCGAAGATGAACTCAGAGCAAATTCAAGGTTGCTCTGGAAAGAGGCGCCGTTCTTTCCTTCGCAGGGATATCCGATAAGAATCATATCTCCGCCGAAATCTCCTGCTTTGACTCGCCAATAATCTCGGATTTCATATATATAAGTCGGACCAAAAATGCTTTCCTCATTGCGGTATCTTAGTTGCATATCCGTCCAGAAGCTGTCGTCGACGGTTTCCCAGTCAATATCATCGTAGATAGACTTTGTAGGAAGTGTTTCCGCGAATTTAAGCAGATCTATAAAGTCCTGAGAATCGAAGCTGCACTTACCGGTCTCCTTATCTATAAACTGATTGAGAGTATAATATATCAGCATAGAGACAAAACTATCACGTGTAGAGTCGGAGAAGGCGGTTGCATCCGGTCTTGTTGCAAGAATCTTATTGAAATCTTCCATGTTAATCCCTGAGATATCGGATGTTCCCAGCGCTTCTTTGACTATCGATTCTTTAACCGCAAGGGTTAAAACGGAGAATGAGGGGATTATACTGTAAAGATGTCCGTCATATGAGGTGCTTTCAAAGACATTTTCGAAATAATCTTCGCGCTTAAGACTCTCGTCGGAGTCGAAATATTTGTTAAGATCGACGAAAACACCCTTTGAAACATAGCTTGCATACGGCATATTCGAGGACAAGACTATTATATCAGGTGTGTTGCCGGATACGATGTCCGAGTTCATCTTGGTACTGGCGGCGTTGTAGTCGTTTTCTGTGTTATATTGAGAATAATCTTTTACCGTTATCCTGTATTCCTCATTTTTTCGGTTGAAGTCAACTATAGCGGTGCGAAGAGCAGTGTCCATATATAAACAGCCGAGGGTCAGCATATATTTCTCGACATTTTCGGAATCGGGCCGCTTTGTCATAAGGTAAACGGATGGGGTATATTCGTTTGTCTGAGGTACTGCAAAAACAAACAGTCTGCCGTCGTCCAAAACCTGATAGCTGTTTACATATTCGGCATCGAAGTCGGAGTTCAGCCAGTTACACAGCTCGGTTGCCTCGGTATCGCCTATATTGCATCCAAAAAGAGCCGTATTGGTATTATAATAAAAGTCATATTCGAAGCCGGATGTGAGATTGTAAATATTAGTTTTGGCAGATTCGGGGATGTTGGCATTTTCACCGAGGGTTTTTGTTTTAGGATCGTATTTTTTAAGAAATATCTTGTATTGTTCGCCCTCGCTCGCATAGTATGCGACATAGAGATTCCCCGATTTATCGGCAACAATACGATTGATATATTCTAATCCGAGATCGTTTGAAGAATCCAGTTTTCCGTCGATTATCGAAAATACTTTCGGACCGGCGCTGAAATAAATATCACCGGTTTTGGTGGCTAAAAGATAATCGGCATAGTAGTCGGTTGAATCCGAGAAATCAAACGATGCGATTTCGGTTCCGTCAGGATTTATGTTATGGATAACCATTTGAGAGGTATATTCTCCGGTGGATTCGTCAGAACTCCACATCTGCTCGACATACCATACCCCGCCGTTACTGTCAACGGTAAAAGTGCTTATATAAGAACCGCTGTTTTCCGTGTTTTCATTTGTTTTGAGCGGGATGCTTTTTATATCGCTTCCATCCATATTCATCGATTCGAGGAGCATGGAATATTCGCCGTTTTCTTTCATGCCGTAATACGAGTAATATATTCTGTCGCCGCTGTAAAAGACACTGTTTACCCCGTTTTGCTGCACACTGTCAGGAAACGAGACTTTCTCGTAGTTATAAACATTTGTAAGTATTGTTTTCTGCGCTTTGGATTTGCCGCAGCCGGTCATAATGAGCAGCGGGAGCAAGCAAAATGCCGCAAGTGCCAAAGCGGTGACGCGTTTAAAATGTTTCATAGGTATTTCTCCTTAATAATCAACCATTATATTTATTTTTATATTTTAGAATCGAAATCGTCGTAAGTTTTATTTTTAGCCGGCGTTTTCGTCAGGTAAGACAGCTCTTCAATGTGTTCAACGGCTTTGTCTTTGATTTTTCTGAATTTATGTCTGAGACATGTAAAGATGATAATTATACAAACTACAACGATAATGCCTGCCGCCGCTCCGAATATGGTTGTCAAAAGCAGCAAAGCGGCGCAGATATCGGCCGTTACCGAGGCGCTGTTTTCCCAGTATGGATATACCACCCTATCGGTACGAACCGATCTTCCGAAAAATGTCGCCAGTCTTTTATAAAGCGTGAGCGGTTTGAATCTTGCCGTGTTGTCAATATAAGCCGCTTGAGGCGGACTTAAACCGAAGTTGTTTTTAACGATATCAAAAGCGAAATTAGTTACCGGTGATGGCAATATAATCTCATAACAGATTATCGGTTCGCCTGAATGGACATCAAAGCTATTCAAGGCGCTGTACGCTTCATAATTCATATATGCATGCGGTCCGCCGCCGTATGCCTCTTCATAACCGCTGCCCTGTTGCGGCAAGACGACGCCGGAAACAGTAAATGGTATGTCGTTTATAGTCACGGTCATTCCGGTAATGTCAGAGCCGCCGAAAAGTTGCCACGCGGCGGTTTCATCGAGCAGTATCGCTTCCTTTCCTATTTCATCGTCGTTGAAATACCATCCGCTTTCAAGCGGAAGCTGATGGAAATAGAAGTAATCTCCGCCGACGGCATAAACTTCGACATTTGAAACATTGGCGCGATTACTCGATATTCCGGCGCTGCCCTTTGCCGACCAACAGTCGATATACATCCTCCCAGTTTCAGGCGCGGTGATAGAGGCTTCGTCAAGCTTGTTCTGGAGGGTCATCCGGAAGGTGTTGATATTGTTTTTGTTGACTGAGGCGTCCGTGTCAAAGAATGCGGATATCATATCGTAGCGGGTTTCTCCGCTTCCCTTCCATTCTTTTGCCATATATTGACAATCTAAAGCTGAGCGGGTTCGCCTGTAGTATGATAAGCCCGTCAGCGCTAAGCAGACAGCTGCAAGCGCCGCCGCGCAGACAAACCAAATCACAAGCCTGCGTGATATAACATTATTCATTTTAGCTTCAGTTATTCACAAGCCGAACCTGGTCGCCGGCTTTTATCGGTTTTGTTGAAGCCGTGATAATAAATTCATTTCCGAAGAAAGAAGTGGATAGCGCAGATTGCGTATCGTCGGATGCAAGAACCTGGACATCTATTCGGACGGCTTTATATCTTGTGCCGAGCGGTGTTGATTTGCTTTCGACTGCGAGTACAAATTTACCGTTAGAGTCCTCGCGTATCGCGCTGTTCGGCACAACGGTCTCATATTCTGCGCTCCGATCGCCTAAAGTGAAGCTCAGCGATTGTCCGACGGTTACATCGCCGTCAACATTAAGCTCGATTATCCGGTTCTGGGCATTTGTAAGATCAGGCTTTATCGCGGCTACAGTCGCGTTGCATTCTCCGTACCAGAAATACTGAGCTTTTGCGATATCTCCGACATGAATTCGGTTTGCCTGCTCCTTTGTTACGGTGAATGTAACCTTATATCCTCTTTCTGCGACAAAGATTGTGCAGAGGGTGTCAGCTTCTCCGGTTTCGGCGCCGGCTGTGACATTTACCTGCGATATGTTTCCTGCGATAGGAGCTTTTATAACGGTATCGGTAGAATTTGATACGGCTTTTTCCAGCTCTTCGTTTTTAGTTTCAAGGTCTTTGTTGGCTTCATCGAGCGCATTCTTTTTGTCTTCAAGTTCTCTTTCGGCTTTTGAAACCCCCTGATTTTCTTGATACAATCTGTTCTGTGCATCGAGAACCGCGGATTTAGCGCTGTTGTAATTATTTCTCAGCGTCTCGATATCCTGATTTGTATTCAGCTCATCATACTGCTGTTTCTTTTCGTCAAAGCTGTCCTTTGCCTTGTCTGTCATGTCGTCGAGCACATCGGATAATATATCCAGCAGCTCGACTCCGGCTTCAAGATGAGCTTTCTTGGCTTTTTCAAGAGCCCGGTCGGATTCGGTTTTTCTGTTATCAGCGTGATTTTTTGCTGTTTCAGCTGCTTTTACCGCATCTCTGAGCGCAAGTCCTCTGGCGTCTCCGAATGAGGACATCATGATGTCGTAATCTTCCTGCTTCTGATCTATTGAGATTTGCTGATCTTCTATGGCTCTGCGTTTTGAAAGTTCTGATTCGTAAATAGAACTTAGCGAATTTATGTATGTGTTGTATGCAGTATCGAAAGCAATTCTGGCGTCGATATTGCTGTCTTGGAGATTATACATTGTTGCTATTTGTTCAAATGAAAGTCGTGCGTTCTGAATCGAAATATTGTTTGCATTAATTTCGTTCTGAAGATTGAAGTTAGCAGCTTCCAAAGCTTGCTTTTCATAAGGATTTGAAGTATTTGATATTATTTTATTGTTATAATCTATTTCATATTGCTTTTGTCTGTTTTCTATAATTAGACAAGCGGTTGTGTTCATATATAGTATATAAGCATCAATATAAACAGTTGGAAAACCGCTTGAGTTGGTGATGAATTCTTCAACTGCTTTCTGATAAGCAAGTTCAGCACTTTGACGCTGTAAAACATTATCTGCAATCAGCTTCGCGTAATCCTCATTCAGTCTTTTCATTTGAAGCCTAAGGGATTCAAGATCTCGCTGAGCCGCTAAAATCTGAGCGTCGGTTATATTGGTGTTTGTGTGAGATTCGTCGTATTGTGTCTTTGCATCCTGCGCGTCTTTAAGGTCCTGCTCGGCTTTTATAGCGGCGCCGGCAGCGATTTCCTGCTCGGTTAAAGCAATATTATATGTTTCAAGCGAGGTATTGAAGATGGATTTCGCATCGGCGTAGCTTTCGCCGGCAATATCTATTACGCCTTCAATATCGAGTTTTGAAATATCCTTTTCATCGATTGCCTCGGTAGCGGCGGTTGATTTTAATGTATCAAGCTTGGTTTTCTTTTTCAAAAGATCGTTGTAATAATCTTCAGCCGCTTTATATGCCGCCTTTGCGGCGCTGACGGTACCGGAACCGGCTTGCGCGTTGTTCAGTTTCTTTTGAGCTTCATTAAGGTTCTCCTTGGCTTGTTCAAGCGCGAGAACCGCTGTTGATGTCGAAGGATTTACGCCTCTCAGAGATTCATCGTAAGCGGTCTTGGCGTCTTTTACCGCATTTTCAGCATCTCTGACGGCTTTTTCCGCGTCTTTCACAGCCTGCTGAGCTGTTTTTACCTCTTCGCTTTCGACATCTTCAAGCTTGAATAACACATCTCCGATGGTAACTGCGTCTCCCTGTTTTATGAGGACTTCTCTTATCTTTCTTCTCTGTCCGATGCGAACTTCGTAATTTGAATTAGCCTCAACGGTTCCGGAGCCGCGGATTCGGGTTGTTATCGTTCCTCTCGAAACGTATTGAGCCGAGACTTCCGGAAGCGAATAGTTCATTATAGTGTTTGAAAAGAAAGTAAGAACAAGCAGAACTGCCAAAAAGACTATGGCAACGGTTTTAATAATCGATTTTTTGCGGTATGATTTTTCGTTGATATACGAATTCATCTTATGCCTCGTTTTAATATTTTGAATATGCTGCGGGAGATTGTTGTCGGGAATTCCGTCAGCCCTTTATTCCGCCTGAGTAGGTTATGCCTTCGATTAAATAATCTTCGGAATAAAGAAAGACAAGCAGGGTCGGCACCATATAAAAGGTAGCGACTGCAAAGGCGAGACCGACGTCTTCGCTATTAATTTTAGAGAGGAAAACTGACAGCGGATATTTTTCCTGATCGCTGAACATAATAAGCGGCTGCTCAACCATGTTCCAGTAGTCAATGAATACAAGTACCGCGACGCTCCAGATTACGCTGCGGCAGAGAGGAATACAGATTTTTGTAAATAACTGCCATTCCCCGCAGCCGTCGAGCTTTGCGGCTTCCATTATCGCTTTCGGTATGCGTTTCATAAATTTAGTGAGAATGAAAACGGCGTAAGGGGAAAATATACCCGGAAGGATAATAGACCATCTGGTATCTATGATATGCAGCCAGTTTGCGACAAGATAGTTCGGAACAAGCGTTACCTGATACGGCATAAGCATCAGAATAATATATGAAAAGAAGATAAGCGATCTGAATTTGCTGTCAAAGCGGGCGAAAGCGTATGACGCCGCTAAAGCGACAATAATCTGGAAAACCATTATCGGAACGACAAGGATAACCGAGTTCCAGAATTTCAGAAGATAGTCGGGTGATTTTATTAAAGCGGTCGAATATTGACTGAAACTCACCATATCCGGGATAAGCTTGAGAGTAACTTTTTCTGCAATAAAAGTACGACTGCCGGTAAGGGATGAAAAGACCTTACCATAATTAGCGGCAATTTCCGTTTGGCTCATAAATGAGTTGGTTATTGTAAGCACAATCGGAAAAAGGAAAATTATCGATACAATAAAAAGGAAAGTGCAAACTACTGCGCAGTAGATTCCGCGCTTTATACGCTTACCACGATGAATCGCTCTGTTACGTTTCCTCTGCCGTATCAGCTCTTCCGGGGGGGTGAGCGGTTCATTAATGTTATGATTATATTGTATCAATCGTCTTCACCCCCGCTGAAACGTCGGTCAATGGCGAACAACAGATTGATAAGCAAAACCATCATTATACCGATAATAACCGCGGCGGCAGATAGTTTCTGATAATCGAGCGATTTAAAAGTGTTGTTCATGAAATGCTGGAGCATATAAAGAGCGTTGGGATAATCGCCGGTAAGCAGATATACTTCCCGGAAGACCTTGAAGCTGTTTATCAGAGATAAAATAGTAACGAACATTATCGTCGAAATTAGATATCTGAGCTTGATATAAAAGAATTTTCTCAGCGATCCGCAGCCGTCAAGAGTAGCTACTTCGAGAATTTCAGTCGGAATATTCGAAAGCGCGCTCATGAAGAGAATCATGTTATATCCGAGATTTTTCCAAAGATAAAGCGCGACTATTACAAGATAAGCGTGTTCGCTTTTCAACCAGTCTATAGGCAGGACGCCGAAGCTGGCAAGAAGAGTGTTGAACGCGCCGTTGTAATCGAAAAGCACCTGAACGATAAGGACGATTGAAGCGACCGGAACCATCAGCGGAGTTATAAATACCGTTCTGAACTGAGTTTTAAACGGTATATTTGTGTCAAGAAGAATCGCAAGCAGAAGTGAAAGCAAAACAACCAGCGGAACGGCAATAATCGAAAATTTGAGGGTATTCCCTGCCGCCTGTTTAAAAGCGGAGTTTGTAAAAACCTGTATAAAATTATCGAAACCGACGAAATTCTTCTGTATCGGATTATCTATTAAAGAGTAGTATATAACTACCGCGAACGGAAGTATGTAAAATAACAGCACACCGGCAAGAGACGGTATCAAAAAAGGCAGTGTGTTTTTGCGTTCTCTTAATTCGATTTTAGTGTATTTTTTTATTTTATCGTTTTTTTCTGCCTGTATCTGCTTATTCATGCTGTGAGACCCGGAACGGTTAGCATCATCATGGATTTATTCCCTCGTATTAATTTAAATGACGAACTATATTATAGCACATTTTGCTTGCTTTATCAATAAGCGTCAGTTAATCTTAAGATAAAATTAATAAAGCTTTTTCCTTACTTAGAAATATATAAATCTATGACGATTGCTATCCTGAATATGTTCCGACAAACAGCTAAATATTTTTTAAAATATCAGTTTTTGCAAAAGCCAAAGAACTCCTAAATGTCCCGGATAAAACAGATACCAAAACCATGAGGGGATTGTATTCCCTCTTTTTCCGTTATACATCAGAATCAGCGGAAGGCTGAACATTGCAAAAAGCTGAATCGGATAACCAATAAAGGTTGAATACAAACAGTATAAAAGCAGGAAAAGAGAAAAAACAGCGAAACGCACATTCTCGTCTTTAAGAAAATACGCGGCGTAAATCATTGCTGCTGCCCAAAGCCCGTAGCTGAAATCAAAAGCCGAGAAAACACCGGATATTATGATAATAACCACCAAGGCAGCGATTAAAACAGAAGAACTTTTGTCTTGTCCGGATAAGCACAGTCTTTCAGCAGCCCGTTCGAAAAGCATAATTGAGCCGACTGCCGCTGCGTATGTCAGGAGTATGTTGATATAGTTATCGGCAGCTCTTGAAAATATTATATATATCAGCTGACATACGGAGCCGAGAATAAAAAGTCTTGAAAAATACTTTTCCTTGGATTTTGTATGACGGCATCCTTCGGCTATCAAAAAGGCAAACAACGGCATGGATATCCTGCCGATTGCTCTGAGTATCGCAGCTTGCGGAAAAAGTAACGCGCCCGAATGATCTATTAACATTGTTGCCGAAGCAATAATTTTAATTGATTCGGAAGAAAGAGGACGTTTGAATTTCATTTTTAACTTACTGTAAAAAAAGGCGTTGAAAAATCAACGCCTGAATTCAAGATGGAATTTAGATTGCAGCGGTTTAGTTGAGTTTAATGACTCCCGCCTTTTTAACTGTTACTGTACAGCGGGCGGAACCTGCGTGGCTGTCGGTTACCGTAATAATAGCGATTCCGGGTGATATCAGAGTCACAAGACCGTTCTGATCGACTGTTGCGACGCTTTCATCGCTTGATGTCCATTCGATATTTGGGTAATAAGGAGTGACTACCGAGCAGTTCAGCTGTTTTGTTGTACCTTCTCTGCCGCTGTAGTTTTCGATATCGATCGTGCAGCGGGTGTTGTTATAAAGCAGGTACAGAAGGTAGTTGAAGTAATAGTATCCGGGAATTCTGATGTTTTGATAAATCGGACCGCCTACCGTAAATCCGCCGGGGCTATAGTTAAGATATCCGCTCTTTCCAAATTCTCCGGTTAAATAATAAGGATTGGAGAGATCGGCTTTAGCCTGTACATAAACGCTAAAGCTGCCATATGGGCAGACAATTATTTTGTTGAGCAAATCAAGGGTATACGTACCGGCTGTATTCGCGGAAACTATATATCCCGAATCGACCAAATAAGAATCTCCGTACCAAAGCTGCCAGCTGTAACCGTCTGCGCCCTCAACGGCAGGCCAGCTTACCACGCCGTATGAAACAACGCTCCAGGAAGGAGAGGGAGTTCCGAGTTTTATGAAACCGGCTGCTGCTGATGAAACTCCGAGAGCGGCTGCAATAATGAAAGCAAGCATCAAAGCTGCCGCTCTGCTTTGGATTTTTTTCGTTTTCATAGTTTTATCACCGAGTCCTTTCTTTTTCTTATATTATACACCTTTTCAAGCGGCAATACAATATGTTTCGTGAAAAATATTTATTAAATTGCTGATTTTTATAAATTTTATTATTTATCAATACTATTCTCTTGGCGTTGTAAATAATATTTTACTTGACATGGCAATATTATTATTGTATAATGAATATATGAAGCAATTTACGAACCTTATAATACCATTATAATACCATTAAGATTTAAGAGGAGATTAAAAAATGGGTCTGATTTCTGCTGCGTTAAGCACTGTGGGTGGAGCCCTCGAAGATTCATATCGCGATTATTTTTACAGCGACTCGATTGATAATGATGTGCTTGTAATTAAAGCCCAGCGGCGCGCATCAAGGCGTTCACAAAATAAAGGCGATCCCGAAATTATTTCAAACGGGTCGATAGTATCGGTAGCTGACGGTCAGTGCATGTGCATTGTTGATCAGGGCAAAGTTGTCGAATTTTGCGCTGTTCCGGGTGAGTTCATTTATGATACTTCTACCGAGCCTTCACTTTTATACGGAAATCTCGGTGATAGTATTATAAACACATTCAAGCAGATAGGCAGGCGTATAACCTTTGGCGCTGACACCGCTCGTGTCCAGCGTGTTTATTACTTCAACACGAAGGAGATTATGGGCAACAAATACGGCACTGCCAACCCAATCCCCTTTAAAATAGTCGATCCGGATACTAATTTTAGATTTACTATTCGTATTCGCTGCCACGGAGAGTATTCTTATAAGTTGGTTAACCCGATACTGTTCTACACAAACGTAGCCGGAAACGTAGCCGACAGATACACCCGCGACCAGATTGACGGTACTTTGAAGACCGAACTTTTAACCGCGCTTCAGCCTGCTCTCGGTAAGCTTTCAAGAATCAGCTATGAAGAACTTCCCGGACATACAATGGAAATTTCGGACGCATTAAACGAGGTGCTTTCCGAAAAATGGATAAATACCCGCGGAATTTCCATCGCCTCTTTTGGCGTTAGCTCGGTAACTGCAAACGAAGAAGACGAAAAACGCCTGCAGGCAGCTCAAATTGCCTATTTCAACAGCAATCCCAATATAGCTGCCGGAACCCTTGTCGGCGCTCAGGCAGAAGCAATGACTGCGGCTGCAAATAATCCAAGCGGCGCCGTGAACGCTTTTATGGGTGTAGGAATGACCCAGGCAGCCGGTGGAATGAATGCCGCTAATCTGTTTAATATAGGTCAGCAGCAGACAGAGACTCCCGTCGCTGACGGATGGGCTTGTCCTAAATGTGACAAGCAGAACACCGGTAATTTCTGCGCTTTTTGCGGCGAGAAAAAACCGGAACCGAAGCCGGCGGAAGGCTCATGGGTTTGCGCGAAGTGCAGCAAGGAAAATACAGGTAATTTCTGCGCGGATTGTGGAGAAAAGAAGCCGGAGGTAAAATCCGGATGGACTTGTCCTAATTGTGGATCGGTAAACAAGGGTAAATTCTGCGCTGAGTGCGGAGAAAAGAAACCCGCAGACGAGCTTCTTTATAAATGCGATAAGTGCGGCTGGGAGCCGAATGATCCTGCCAATCCTCCGAAGTTCTGCCCGGAGTGCGGCGATGTTTTTGACGACAAAGACGTTACGAATCAGTAAAAGATATTTTTCAACGCGGATTGTTTTAGACATTCCGCGTTTTTGAGTGTCTGAAAAATATGATAAAAAGGACTTAACATGAATAATAAAGTTTTATTGATAATCTCTGACGGCGTTCGCCCGGATGCTATCGGCGCAGTCACCGGTAAGAAAGACTTTTCTTTAAGATTGCTTCAAAGCTCATATTATACGATGAATGCAAGAACAGTTATGCCTTCGGTTACCCTTCCCTGTCACATGTCGCTTTTCCATTCGGTTCCGCCCGAAAGGCACGGTATTATGACGAACACATATGTTCCTCAGGTAAGACCGGTCAAAGGCCTCTTTGAGGTACTCAGAGCAGCCGGGAAAAATGCGGGAATTGTATACGATTGGGAGGAGCTTCGCGATCTCGGTCGTCCCGATTCGATAGGAAACGGAATATATATGTCAGGCCATATTTATGACTATAACAACACCTGCGTCAAACTGACGGAAAAGGCTATCGAATATATAAACGAATGCTCTCCCGACTTTGTGTTCTATTATTACGGACTTACAGACGCAGCGGGTCACGGCCACGGATGGATGAGCGACGAATATATGTCCGCTGTTTCAAAGGTTTCCGGCTGTATCGAGCATATGCTTGACTCAATCAGCGGTTATACAGTTATATTCACAGCCGATCATGGCGGTCACTCCCGCGGGCATGGCTCGGATATTCCCGAAGATATGACGATTCCGATAATTATCTCGGATCCATCCCTGGAACAAAAGGAACTTGGCGCTGCTTCGATTCTCGATATCGCTCCGACTGTGACCGATATTTTAGGAGTTTCTCCCGATCCGGAGTGGGAAGGCAAAAGTCTTATTAGATAGTTTGATATAAGTCCAATCATATGATTATTAATCCCCGTTTTTTTATTCGGGGATTGTTTATTTAATTATTGCAAATACTAATAAACTATGATATAATGAAGACATAAATTAAATAACAATTTATTCAAAGAGGTAACAAAATGGAAAAGCTTAAGCGCGCTCTGCATATCGATTTTCACACGATGCCGGGAATACATGACTTTATGAGAGAAATCGATCCCGCAGATTTTGCGGAAACTCTGTCCGATGCACATATTACCCTGGTTAATTTATTCGCTCAATGCAATATCGGTTTTTCATATTATAAGACCGATATAGGAATACCATATCCCGGTATGAAGGGCGATATGCTTCCGGATATGATCTGCGAGTGCCATAAGCGCGGAATAAAAGTCGTCGCTTATATCAACGTAGGCTTAAATCATGAATATGCAAGAAAGAATTATGGTAATTGTCGCATTAACAGCGAAGGAAAGGTTATATTCGGCGATACCTCCGGAAACTTCTTCCGAGCTCCTTGCTACAACAGCGAATATGGTGAATATCTGCTTTCCGTTATCAGAGAAATATTCGAAAAATGTCAACCGGACGGAATATTTTGCGACTGTATGTTTAACATGGCATGTTACTGCAACAGCTGCACCGAAAAGATGATATCCGAAGGAATAGACATTAAAAACGGATCTGCGGTATACGAGTTTCAGCACAAAACCATGAAAGACATCTGCCGCAAGATTAAGGATATCGTTCCGGCGGGAAAGCTTTGTTATTTCAACGGCATGGAATGGACCGATGTGGAAAATTCCCATCTTGAAGTCGAATGTCTTCCTTCGGGCGGCTGGGGATATGACTACTTTATTCCCCGTTCGGCATATGCGAGGATGCTTAGCGATAACGTAATATATATGACCGGACGTTTCCAGGCTTCATGGGGAGATTTCGGCGGATATAAGGGATTGCATTCGCTTGAAAACGATATCCAGGACGCGATGCTTCAAGGAACACAGTTTTCCGTCGGTGATCATATGCATCCCGCAGAAGGATTGGTTGATGATATTTATCGTGATATAGGCAAAATATACCGTAAATACGAAAAATATGAGAGATGGACCGACGGCTGCAAATATATATCCGAGATCGGCATTGTAATAAACCGCGGCAATTTCACGAATTCTCATAAAGGTGTTTCAAGAATGCTTTCCGAGCTGAAATACGGTTTCGATATCATTGATGAAACGATGGATTTCAGTAAATATCGGCTGCTTTTGATTCCCGATGATACCGTTCCGAACGATGCGTTGCGTAAAAAACTTAAAGATGCTAATAAAAACGGGATAAAGCTTATTTTCTGCGGACGCAGCGGAGTCGGTAAAGACGGCTTCTGGGCTGATTTTATAAAGGACGTAGTTGAATTCAAAGGCTATGACGATACCGACAATGGGTATTACAAACTCAAAGAAACTTCGGAAGATACGGCGGATATGCCATACTCAATGTATACCGGCGGTATACTCATGACGGCTAAAGACAAAAAAGATGAGCTTGCAAGCCGCGTAAAGCCTTATTTCAAAAAGCATTGGGACGGTCTTCAAGGATATTTCTATACTCCGCCGGAGTGTGAAGACGGTTATTCCGCAGTTATACTCCGACCGGATTTTGCTTATATCTCGTTTGATCCGTTTGTATCTTATTTCAGCGAAGCTGCATATTTCCACAAAAAGCTTGTTGCAAAGCTTATATCAGCGCTGATGCCAACGCGGCTGATCGAATGTGATCTTCCGTCAACTTCCCGCGCAACACTCACCGGATGCGATAATTATCGGCTACTGCATATAAAAGCCACCTATCCCGAACCTCGCGGGAAAGTTAATATTGTCGAGGAACCGGGCGTGCTGCCTGCCAGACATATTGTTTCGGTTGAGGGTGAATTCCGCAGCGTTAAGCATCTGCCTGGCGAAAACGAGGTAATGTCAAAGATTAAGGACGGAAGAACAGAAATAACCCTCCCTCAAATCAGCGGTTATGATATGTTCTGTCTTTACAAGTAATGAATGAGGTACTTACCCATGAAAAACATTTCTTTTGATAATGTCAATCTCAACAGTGGTTTTTGGGCTGAAAAACAGAAGCTTATTCGTGAAGTCTCAATGAAGAATGTCTGCAAAAGATTCGAAGAGACGGGGCGTTTTGAAGGAACAAAACTTAGCTGGAAGGAAGGTCAGCCGAACAAACCCCATGTTTATTACGATTCCGACATTGCCAAATGGATAGAATCCGTTGCGTATATACTTACAAAACACGATGCACCGGAGTTGAGAGAATATGCTTCGAATGTTATCGATGCCATTGTCTCTTCTCAGGATGAAGACGGATATTACAATCAGTATTATCAGATATTCGAAAAAGACAAGCGTTTCACCGACCGCAATGCGCATGAACTGTATTGCTTGGGTCACCTTATCGAAGCTGCGGTAGCATGGTATAACGCGCTCGGAGAAGACAAGTTGCTACGTGCAGTCGAAAAGTATGTCGACTATGTAATCAAGTGCTTCATTACTGATAAAACCGCGAAATTTGCTTCTCCCGGTCATGAAGAAATTGAGCTTGCGCTCGTAAAACTTTATGACTTGACAAAAGAAAAGAAATATCTTGATCTCGCTTTGCACTTTATCAATATAAGAGGAACTGCGGAAGACCCCGGTGGTTATATTAATATTCAGGCGCATATTCCGGTAAGAGAACAACGAACTGCAGAGGGGCATTCTGTCAGAGCAGTCTATTTATACAGCGCAATGGCTGATCTTGCGCTGCGTACAGGCGATGAGAGTCTGAAAGAAACCTGTCTTGATATTTACAGGAATATTACGACCAAAAGAATGTATATTACAGGAGGCATCGGTTCGTCCGCCTCCGGTGAAATGTTCAGCTATGACTATGACTTACCCAATATACACGCATATGCAGAAAGCTGCGCTAACCTTGGCCTTGCCCTTTTCTGTCGGCGTTTGAATCTGCTTGATGAAAGCTCGGACTATGCCGATACTATCGAGCGGGTAATATATAACGGCTTTCTTTCAAGTGTTTCTCTCGACGGCAAATCCTTCTTCTATGAAAATCCTCTTGAAATAGACCCCGCATTATTACAGCGCCGCGGAGAACAATACCCGATAACACAAAGGCTTGAAGTTTTCGGATGCTCATGTTGTCCGCCGAATATTACGAGGTTCATTTCTTCTATCGGCGACTTCATATATAATGTCGATGGAAATCGAGTATATATAAACCAGTTTATTTCAAACTCAGCGGAATTTGATTTCATGGGAGAAAAAGCCGAAATCTCGATGGAATCGGGATTCCCGTATGACGGAAAGGTAAAGATTGTTTGGAATGGTCCCGAAGCTGAAATTATGATACGTTTGCCTTCCTGGTGTGACAATTACAAAGCGGATGAAAAAGGCTATATCAGGCGGACGGTTCAAAACGGCGATGTTCTTTGCTTTGATTTTGAAATGAAAACCGTCATGTATGAAGCAGACCCCAGAGTTCGTGAAAACGCAGGTCGCTTTGCCCTGACAAGAGGTCCTTTGATCTTCTGCCTTGAAGGCGTTGACAACGGCAGCTATTTAAAAGACATAAGCGTAAAATCAGACGGCGATATTATTATGGGGTATGATAAAAACCTTGATCTTCCGGTTATGATAGTTGACGGGTATAGGAGAAAACATACCGACCGTGAAAAACTCTATCAACCGGTAACAGATGACTATATTAATCTGAAGCTGAAATTCATACCCTACTTTGCATTTGCTAATCGCGGAGAAACCGAGATGCTTATCTGGACTCAGATTAGGAGGGAATGTAAGTAATGAGTGAATTATTAGAAAAAACAAAAGCCACGTCAGGCGCCGATGAGCTTACGCCTTCCAAAGCTCAGTATTTCTCCTGGATAAATAATACAAACGAAGGCTCAACGGAAGCGCATACTCATGCCAACTTCGATTATTTCGAATGGATGAAAGAAAAATACGGAATGCAGCTTGATATCTATGCCTGGGATGCCGGTAATCTTGACGGCGCGAGAGGGACGTATCAATATCTTGACAGTCCGAAAATAGTAAAGCAATTTCCGAATGGCTATGAACCGCTTGCCAAAAGAGCCGCGGAGCTTGGTTTCCGAATGGGTGTATGGTGCGGAGCCGGAGGATACGGCGACACCCCTGAGTCCGAGAAGAAGAGATATGACACTTTTATAAAGCTTTGCAGGGACTTTGATTTCGGACTCTTTAAAATTGACACGGTTTGCGGAAATCTTGACGAATCAAAGCAACTGCTTTTCAAGAAAATGATTGACGAGTGTCGATCATATGTCCCTGAGCTTATACTTTTAAACCATAGGAACGACCTTGGAAAAGCAGAAATATGCGCAACAACTTTCGTTTGGGAAGGTTCTGAGACTTATACAGATGTCTTCTCCGTAAACCCGATAACCGGACCTCATCATCGTGTTATGCCTCTGATCCGCGGATTGACTCCCGATCTTATGCGCCTTGTCGAGGATCACGGCTGCTGTATATCCTCCTGTATTGACTTTTTTGAAGACGATCTCACTGTACAAGCATTCTCAAGATCGCTGATACTTGCGCCGGAAATATACGGCAACCCATGGTTTTTAAGAGATGATGAGCAGGCGGTTCTTGCAAACATTTATAATCTTCACAGAAAATATAATGCGATACTCGTAAAAGGAATAACACTTCCGGAGAGTTATGGCGCGAGCGCCGTTTCTCGCGGAACGGGAGATACAAGAGTTATTTGTCTCAGGAACCCGAGCTGGGAGCCTTTAAATATAAAAATCGGCATTTCTGCCGAAATTGGTCTTGAACCTTGTTCTAAAGCTGTAGTAATGGAGAAACTTCCGTATAACAGATATGTTGGGACTTTCGATTACGGCGACTTTGTCGAGATTACCGTTGCGCCTTTCAGGGCGTCTGTCATTCTCGTGCAGGAAGAATCGAAATTTGAAGATGAAGATTTCGCATTTACCGACTGCACATATGAAACGATAATTCCCGGAAGCAAATATAAAATTATAAAAGCGGAAGAAAAGATCGGAATTAAAGGAAATATAAAAACAGCTGATCTTCCTTTCATCGAAAAGCCGTTTGACCATACTTTAAAGGCGCCGACAAAACTTGGAGCCGGTGTATTAGCAGATGTTCCGGTTGACGCCGAAACTCTGTATGAAACGACTGCTTTCGCTGCCGATACCGATTCTTTTGAAGCCCAATCAGTCAAGCGTTCGGGCAAAACAGAGATTCCTGCGGTAGAAGCGGCAAGAAAAGCATTCTTCAATCAACTCACATATAAATATCGCGGCTGTGAAGCGAGCGCAATGTTTAACGGTCTTGACGATACTTTCTTCGATGCCAATTCAAGGCACTACAGCACCGTAGGAGAAAACAGGTGCTTAAGGGTGGATCTCGGCAAGCATTATCCGGCAGAAACAATTGAGATTGATTATTTCTCAACTCTGGAACCTCGCAGAGAAATACCCGAACAGCTTCCTTTACTTAATGCCGGATATTCTGATAACTTGACTACATGGAAGTATTCGGAACCGGAAGTTAAAAAAATCAGAGAGATAACCGTGCCGGTGGTTGTATTCTCGGTTCATAATATAGAGGAAAACAAGGGCGAACTTTACCGAGTCAGATATTCGGTGTCCGGCGGACTGAGATATTTCAGACTGCCAAAACCGGTTGACCGAATATATCATTTCAGATTGTTCGATGAAAACGGATCGGAAATCATACCGGATTCTCCCCACGCAAACAATATGCTTGGTTTAGTGGAATCCAAAGAATTCAAGTTTGCCTCTGTTGCAGAAATAACATTACCGAACGATCTTTCCGATGACTGCTATATTTCTGCCGCGCTTGACGGTGTTCACGGCTGCGAAGGCGCATTTTGCTCTCTTGAAATTGACGGTAAACTATTTGGCGCATATGACCGCGCTCCGTCATATCCGGTAAATCAATGGGAGCACATCGGCGCCCCGGTTGACAGGAGCTATACCTATTATTTTAAAACCGATGCTTCAATGGCGGGTAAAACAGCTAAAATAACAGCCTTGTTCCGCAATGATGCCGTTCCGCTTAATGTATATCTTTGTCATGAAAATAAACCGAGAAATGGAGTCATGGTAAGTTTATAAGCTTAATTACATAGACGACAAATGTTAAATTAGGAGGTAAATAATGACTAAAATTAAATACGCGAGGCAATTAGACGTCAGGTACAATGTCGATGTTTTTATTGCCGGCGGAGGTCCCTCTGGGATAGCAGCGGCTATTGCTGCCGCGCGTGAGGGAAAGAGCGTCTTCATAGCCGAAGGATTCGGAGCTTTCGGCGGAGCGGCTGTTACGATGCTGATTCCGGCATTTATGCAGTTTACTAACGGAGTGGATTTTCTTGCCGGAGGAATCGGACGCGAAATACATGACCGGCTTAAAGCTGAAGCATATCCGAGATTTCAGGCTTATGCTCCCATCGGAATTCCGGTGGAAACGCTGAAGTTGCTTTACGACAGCATGATTGAGGAATGCGGCGCAAAATTCCTCTTTTACACGCATGTAATTGACGCAGTCAGAAACGGCGCAAATATTGAATATGTCATCTGCGCATCGAAGGGTTCGGTGTTCGCCGTCAAGGCAAAAATATATATCGACTGCACCGGAGACGGCGATTTAGCCTATTATGCGGGCGCAGAATACGAATACGGCGATGAGAACGGCCGGGTTATGGCGACCACTTTATGCGGACTTTGGGATGCCATTGACTGGAGCCGTGTGGTGTGGCCGGACAGCCGGGCGCTCGATCAAGCTTTTGCCGACGGTATTTTTACAAATGAAGACAGGCATCTTTCGGGCATGTTCAGAATAGCAAGCGAAACGAAAGATGAAAACGGCGTCAGCCATCCGAATGGAATCGGCGGGTCAAACGCCGGACATATTTACGATATCGACGGAACAAAATCCGAATCAACAACTCCGGGTATTATAGCCGGAAGGCGACAGCTTCGCGAATACCGAAAGTATTATCAGGAATACCTGACGGGATTTGAAAACACCGAGCTTGTATATTCGGCTCCTTACCTCGGAATCAGAGAGTCAAGGCGGATTGTCGGGGATTATAAGTTAGTGCTCGATGACTTCTTGAACCGCGCTGTGTTTGAAGATGAAATCGGCAGATATTCTTATCCCGTAGATATTCATTCTCCCACCAATGACGACGCTGGATATGCGAAATTCAAAGAGGAATTTACAAAATTCCGTTACGAAAAGGGAGAAAGTTATGGTATTCCCTACCGTGTCTTAACCGTTAAGGGGATAGACAATCTGCTTACCGCGGGCAGATGCATTTCAACCGATAGATATATGCAGAGCTCAATCAGAGTCATGCCCGGCTGCTTTATCACCGGACAGGCTGCGGGTATGGCTGCCGCAGAAGCTATTGACTCAAACTCTTCGACGCATCATATCGATGTGCGCTGTGTTCAGCGGCGCTTAAAAAAGATTTCCGCATTTTTGCCTAATTTTAAAGACTGAAGAAAAATAGAGGGGGACAAAATGAAATACTGTAAGTTATTATCAATAACTCTTGCGCTTATCCTGGTTTGTTTTGCATTTTTATCTTGTGGTGACAGTTCCGATGCGGTTGTTACGAACATAGCAGAAGCTGATATTACAACCGAAGCAGAAATCGAAGCCGAAGAAACTGAATTAAAGCCGGTTCTTCCGGATTTTAATTGCGAAGGCGCAGAATACCACGTACTTACCAAGATGGAAAATGACGAAGCCGGACAGTGGACTGCGCGTGACATTTATGTCGCAGACATGAACGGTGAGGTGGTAAACGACGCAGTCTTCGAGCGAAACCGTAAGATTGAGGAGAAATATAACTGCGAAATAACCCAGACCCGTATGCAGATAGGACCTCAATACAGTTACTCTATGACAAGACAAATTTCAAAGCTTGTAATGGCAGGCGACAGCAGCTACGATATGATTATGCCGACTATTCAGGATGCTGCGGCGCTTGCCCGCGACGGGATGCTTTATGACCTAAACAATATAGGTAATGTTGATTTAACCAAACCTTGGTGGAACCAGCAGTTCAGGGAGGATACCCGTATCGGCGGGCACAATTATTTCGGAGACGGTGATATCTGCACGACTTTTATGAGATCCACTTATGCTATCCTTTTCAATAAACAGCTTTTCGAAGATTATGGTATGGAATCGCCCTATATAACCGTTCGTAACGGTGACTGGACAATTGATTTTATGCGGTCTCTTGCCCTTGAATACGCGCAGGATCTCAACAGCAACGGCAAGATGGACAACGATGACAAGATCGGACTTTTAAGGATTTATAATCAAATTGAAGCTTTATATACCGCATCCGGCGCTAAAATGGTTACAGTTGATGACAGCGGTACCTTTAAATTCGAGGGCGACAGTGAAAAGAGTATAGCCATACTTGATCAGATATTCAAGCTTTTCAATACCAAAGAAGCCGTGCTGTCCTCGGATGTTATCACTTCAAGAAAGATATTCGGAGCGAATAACGCCCTTATGCTGTTCGGAACCATGAATAATGTTCCGGAGATGCGCAGCATGGAAACCGATTTCGGAATATTACCGCTGCCGAAAGCCCTTGATAGTCAGGAACAGTACTACTCGTATGTTCAGACCTGGGCATCCGGCTGTGCGGCTATATACATTACCGCGAAGGATACACAAAAATCTTCGATTATACTTGAAGACATGGCTTTTGAAGCCATGAATATACTTACCCCCGCATATTATGAGATTGCTCTCAAGACGAAATATGCCCGCGATACCGATTCGCAGGAAATGCTCGACCTTATCTATTCGGTTCGTACCTGTGACCTTGGAAATCTTTATAACATCGGAGATGTCGTCAGCGGAGTTACAAACCTTGTAAACAACGGAAAAGATACTTTTGCGAGCTTTATGGAGTCGAAGCTCGACTCCATAAACGTTACATTAGACGAATTGTCTGATATGTATGCAAACTAAGGTAAAAATGATAATATGAGAGAGCTGAATTCTAAAAAGCTTGCGCGGAACATTGAGTCGCGGATCGGCGGAGACATCTCCGCCGGCCGCGTTGGCGGAGCGTTGGTTTCTGTTGTTCAGCACAACAAGATTATATATGAGGGCTCTTTTGGTTCCTTCACACCTGGGGATAATGACGAGCTGCCTATGAACACAATATTTCGCATAGCCTCGATGACCAAACCTGTAACAGCAGCGGCGGTACTCATCGAGGCTTCATGCGGTCGGTTGAGCTTGGGGGATCTTGTTTCTGATTATCTTGACGGATACAGAGATTTGAAGATCGGAAAGATAACTGACGGCAAGGTGACAATAACGGGACGGCAGCAAACCCCGATTAGGATATATCATCTTCTTACCCATACCAGCGGTATCGGCTCCGGCGATATCGGAGACCTTAGATGGGTGATGAATGACGAGCAAAAATCTTCAATGGAAGGCTCAGTCAGCTTTTATTCAACTGCTCCCTTAGGCTTTGACCCTTATACCGCTCAGGCGTACGCAGCCACCGCTGCTTTTGATGCGGCGGCTGCGATAATAGAAAAAACATCGGATATGCCGTTTGACGAATACCTGAAGAAAGAGCTGTTTGAACCGCTTGGTATGACGGATACGACATTCAGTCCGAATGAAGATCAGTTTAAGCGTCTGATAGATTTACACGACCTTAAGGACGGCGAATCAGTCCGCGTGCCAATATTACCGGGTTATGTATTTGCCGACTATCCGACAAGCTACACAGCCGCCGGCGCCGGACTTGCGTCAACTCTTGATGACTACAAACGCTTTGCCGCAATGCTGCTGCACGGCGGACAAGGTATTATCAAACCCGAATATGTAGAAATGATGTCAAGTCCTCAGGTTCCTCAGCTTATCATGCCCGGATCTCAAAGGTGGGGGCTGGGAGTTCGGGTTATTTGTGATTCATCATATCGGCGCCTTCCTGCCGGTTTTTTCGGATGGAGCGGCGCTTACGGCACTCACTTTTGGGTTGATCCGGCAGATGACCTTTATGCCGTTTATATGAAAAACTCATTATATGACGGCGGTTCCGGAGCCATAACTGCAGCGAACTTTGAGGAGGATGTGGAGAGGGGATTTTAGAGAAAGACTTTTCGCAAATTCAAACCGAAAAAAGAATAAATGTTGTAATAAAACAAACGGAGAATACTTATGACAAGATCACCTTTTAAATTACCGGCATTTTTTTGCTGGAGCTGCGGAAAAAGAATAAAGAAAGGCAACACCAACTGTCCTTTTTGCGGAGTTAAATACAAGGGAGAGGAGCGTTATGGCGGACAACCTATCATTGGCGCGGGCGGAATAGGCTGGTCAGACAGAGTTAACGATCAGTTTTTTCGCAGCTATGCTAAAAAGTATGTAATAGTTTCACTTATCTGGATAATTGGCATAAGTATTGTGATTGTAGCGGGATTGCTGATAAGCGGACAGGTAAAGCCGGAGGGAGAAGGGATGGTAATTCTTATCGGCGTTCCTGCTATAATCTGTCTCTTTGGGATAATCTTCTTATTGTATAAATATACCGGAAGAAAAACAATTGAGGGTGTTGTCGAAAGCAAACAGGAAAAGCAGAAGATACGTCATACCGAAGAAGATACAATTCCCTACACCCAATTTATAGTTAATATCCGGCGCGCTGACGGTAAACTGAAAAGGATTGCCAACGATGATAACGCCCTGTTATATATATATTTTGATGTTGGTGACCGTGTTCGCATACATAATTCGGCGTATTTGAAATATACCGAAAAATACGACAAGTCACGAGATGCTCAACTCTTCTGCGCCGCCTGTAATACATCAAACGATGTACGAAACTCCTATTGCGAACTCTGCGGCGCGCCTATGCTCAAAGGAGCTATTGTTTCGCAGCCTGAAATAAATATCGCTCCAAATATAGTTCGCACCTCAAGGGTTGTGCGAAAACCTGCCGATTCCGGCGTAAAAATATTTTGCACGAGTTGCGGTACTGAGCTCAGCGGCGGCGCTTTTTGCGAAAACTGCGGCGCGGCAGTTAATAAGAGATAATAAAAAAAAGCTTTCGGATGCCGGAGAAATCGGTTCCGAAAGCTTTTTTAATCATGAGTTATAAATTCATTAAGGAGACGGAGCTATTTATATAGTTTTTTACTGCCGAAAAGATATCTGTCGATAAATAACTCGATTCTTTTGCCGAAATCAATCATTATCGTTCTCCTTAATCTTATCGAGCATCTTGTCAAGTTTTGTCTGTACCATATCTATGCTACTTGCATATTTTGAAGCGGTGTCTTCGGACTCAACAATGTATAACAGGGCTTCACCTCCGAGTATCTTTGAATAAACATATGTAAACGGGCATATGACATTTCCGAAAATTATGTCGAGCATTCTGCCTGCGACGGGGTCTTGCGCATATTTATTCTTTAAAGCGATATCATAATATTGCGGAACAACATCCTTATATGTCTGATACTGGAGCGCCTCAAGTATGATCTGTGACATTTCGTCATTTGTAACAACATATGGAATCCCGGCAACTTCAGCGGGGATATATGTGATATAGTCGCTTTGCGATTCATCGTATTTCGGCGGCGGAATAATACCGTAGCCGTCCATATTGCGAAGCGCTTCTTTTTCACAGTGATTCAGTCTGTGACATAGGAAAAGAGCGTGACCGCCGGCGAAAGTTTCAATCATAGACTGATACTGATAAGATTCTTTTTCCGAGGTGCTTACTTCCAGATACAAGTCGCTTCCGGAAAATCTCTGAAGTTTTTCGATTACACTGGCTATCCGTTCGGAATACGGCTCTATTATAACGCTTCCATCGCTTTCATGACGTGAAAACCGACAGCCCATGGAAGAAGATAACATTGACATATAGTCATATGTTGAAACCATCCCGACCATATCGGCGGTCGTATATTTACCGTCACCGTCAAGATCGGAAGTTACCTTGCTGCATAATTCACACATCCGGTCGTATGTCCATTTGCCGGTGTCGACCGTATTATATATATCTTCGAGATTATAGTCTTCGACGGTTTTTTTATTAAAGAATATAGGAACTGCCCAGGCGTAGTTTAACATACCGTATGCACCGGCACCGATATAAAGCGAGTTGTTTACCTTAATTTCGTTGTTAATACCCTGAAACCACCATGGCGCTTCAAGGTCTATGTAATCAGACCGATTAAGCTTGGAAAATAAGCCTTCCGGAACAAGAGCGCCGATGTATGAGCTTGAACCGACAAGCAGGTCGTAATCTCCTCCTCCGCTCATTACGCTTGCAGTAAGCGCCTTTTTTACACTATCCATTCCCGCGCTATAACCGTTGAAGATACGGTATTCAATATCAATGCCGTATTTGTCTTCAACATCAAGATTTCGCTTGAAAACAGCGTCTTCGATTATTTCGCCGGTTTCGGTCTCGATATAATAGTAATTTTGCCATTGCTCGGCTGCGGCAAGGATACGGAATGTTGCATTTTCAAAGTCGATTTCGGGAAGCGCGCAGGTGTATTCGGCGGAAGTGGTTTCACTTTCGGTTGCGGCTGTTGTTTCCGCATCGGTTACAGTATCGCTTTTTTCTGCTTCCGAACCGCAGGCAGACAGCGCTGATAGAAAAATCAAAACGGCTAAAAGCATTGCAATTAATTTCATATTGACCCCTCTTTATTTTAAATAATAATAAATTAATTTACGATTCTCATCTTAAGAAAGTATAAGTTCCTTGTTTTAATGTATATTTAGCTATGTTATTGTGTTAATCAGAAAATATCAGAGCTACCGTTTATTCGAAATCATCCTGTTGAACGGCAGCTCTGATTTAATTAAAGTTAAAACGCAAGTATTTTGTCAAGATCCTTTTGAATAGCTTTTTCGGTAGAAGCTATTCTCTTTTCAACGGAAGATGCAATTGCAGTGGAGTCTTTACCGACAAGAGAAGCCGGCAGATCGAAGAGTCCGCCCCAGCCGAACATAATACCCAGTTCATATATTCTCGAACTGAAGATTATATCAAGCATTGCAGAGGATTCCTCATCACGGCTAAGCTTGGTCTTCAGTGTTATTTCGTAATATGCCGGAGTTAAGGTATACATGGATTCGGCGGAAAGAGCTTCGATTATTATACTTGTCCTTTCAAGATCGGTAACGGTTTTGGGAACCGAGAAGCCGTTGCCGCTCCAAAGCGAGATCAAATTGTAGTAATTTGTCTGCGCTTCATCGTATTTAGGTACGGGAAGGATACCGAAGTCGGTTTCCATCGAGCGTAAAAGCGTACAGCGGTTGAGACCGGTGAAATAAAAGAGCAGTCTGTCTTCTTTAAAAGCTTTGTGGAAGCAATCTTCCCAAACATCGGCAAAACCTTTGACATTGTTCGAGAGGAGTGATTTGTCTTTGTCACCGTTGATTTTTGATGCGATTTCAAAAGCCTGATAATATCTTTCGGTATTCATAGAGATATACGGAATGTCATCATCATCTTTAGAGAAGACACGCACTCCTGCTCCGGCGATAAGAGCGCCGTTGTTCCAGGCTTCACCGGCGAGACCCCAGCTGTCATCATAATCGTGGGTTCCGTCTCCGTTAATGTCAGTTGAAGCATTGGCCATACAGGAATACATCAAATCCATCGTCCATTTGCCTTCGTTGACTTGGGCATACAAATCCGGTAGATTCAGGGTGGTCGCGAAATTCTTGTTGAACATTATCGACCATGTCGCATCTTTATCCATAATTACGAGGTCGCCGGTCATAATAAATACTTTTTTGGCAATCGATAAAGAATCCCGGCAGTTATGGTCATACCATGGCCGGTCGAGATCAACAAAAGTAAGATCCTTGAAATCGATAAGCATTCCCTCTGTAAAAAGAGATGTGTTTGAAGAAATACCCATTGCAAGCATATCATAAGCATCTTCACCGGCAAGAATTACCTTTTTTGCAGCTCCGCCCGGATCCGACTGCGAAGCATCTTCAACAACAGTGAAGTTATACTTTTCCGAGACTCGCATATTTCTTTCGTAAAACAGCGTCATTTATCGGGTCTCCGGTAGCTTCGGCTGCATAAATATCCCTGCTGGTCCAGTGAGTGTTGAAAGCTCCCTTGGTCAGGACTCTGAATGAGTAACCTCCGAAATCCTGTTCCGGTAGATCAGGTTTAAGTTGAGTTGTCTCCTCTTCGCCGGCATTGGTTTGTTGATCAACCACAGACGCCGTCGTGAGAGCCGGATCTTTTTTACCGGAATCCCCGCAAGATAATATAGAACCGGCGATTAAAAGTGCGCACAGAGCAAGAGAAAGATAACTTTGAATAGAACGTTTCATTATATACCCTCCATATTTTGTATGTTTATAGCTTTAATGCTTCTTATCGTTTTAAATTATTTTTGCCGTTAATGCATATTCCTTTGATATAATATTTTCTTCTGTCAGGCGGATACGAGTAAGCGATTCGGTTTGCCACTCATTTCTCAGTTTGCTTTCAAGTTTGATTTTATCCGTTGAATATGACAACGCTTCATCATATTCCGCCAATACACCGGCGTTGTTCAGTCTAATTTTACCGGATGCGGTATTTTCCGGTTCTTCTACGCAAATAATTGAAAAGGCGATTTTTCCGGGTTCGTTAAGGGAGATATTATCGGTGCAGGCAAAGCAATTGTCATTAAGAGAAACAGAACGAATATAAGAATTTATACCCGCTTCCTCAGGATAAGCATTTTTTAGTTCAAGAACAAGTTTTCCGTTTTCGCAGGAAATAATATTCGCATGATACTGCTTTCCGTTAAGCTGCTCACAGCCGTTTATTTCGGGCAGGTTGTGATAAAGCGAGCGCATCGTCCAAAGGGTGTATCTCTTGCTTGAGAAGGTATCTTTACAATATTGCTCAACTCCCGCATCAATAAATACCGGTGTTTCACGGTTGAAGAGAATAAAGTTACCGATATCATTATGATTATGGCTTTCAGCGTTATGCCCTCCTTTTGCAGCCAGCGAAAGACCGGATTCGCTTCTGACAATCAAAACTTCAAGGTTCGGGTAAAATATAGTTTCTGGTTTAAGAGGTATCGGCTGGCAGGCAGGATACGGTTCGAATAAATTCTTAAAAGAGCGGTACGGAGTTGAAGATGATGACCAGCTGTTGAAACTCAACTTATTGGCTTTGAAAGCAGCATATCCGCAAAGTTTATCTGATTTACACAGTCTTCCCATGCGTGAAAGCAGCGTGGGACAGCCGCCGCTGAAATGCGATGCGTCCGCAAAGTTTGCATATACGCTGCCGCAGAGATTGAAGTCGACGATATATTCGCACAGCCGTTTTACAAACGGAACATCAAAGAGTGCAACTTCCCCGCCGGTCATGTCTGAAATTATTTCAAGACAATCGAAATAGGAAGCGCCGGCTACCCCCCAATAACCCGGACCTTCATCACAGCCTCCGTCTTCCGGATAATCCTTTGTAAACCGATCAAGAATCACTGAGGATCTTTCAAGGGCATAAATACGCTTTTCGATATCTGTTTCGCAGAGCATAACTGCGTTAAGGACGTTTGATACAATCCAAGGAGTCCAGTTGTTGAGCGTTTCGCCTCTGTCCCCCATCCATCCGTTGCCCTCTCCTTTAACCTCGTAATAAACATGAAAGATTCTGTTTTTAAGCATACTCAGAATACGGGCGCGGATAACCGGGGTCACGGGGTCTAAAATCTCTCCGCCGAGATACCATATCCAGGCGAGAAGCGCGCCGGTTTGAGCGGAAAAAAGGTCGACATAACGAACATCGTCTTCTTCTGTCAGATTAAAGGCATCCGGCAGACAATTCGGCGCATTGCCGTGATTTTGTCTTATATGCGCCGGGATTACCCAGGTTGATTCCTCAAGAATTGCCCAAATGTAATCTATGAGCAGATCGGTGAATCTACCCTGTTTTTCAGTCAGCTCCGCCAAAAGAAGCAATATAGCTGCATCGCGGCGTTCAAAATATGGCTTTTCATATTCGGAACGGTTTCCGTCGCGGTAATATTTCATATAAAGCGTTGCAGGAAGCTGCGGAACCGGTTTGTTGAGCAGTTTTTCGGAATATGCAACTGCATTGGGGCAGCTTATCTTTGCAACATCAAATCCTACGTCGGACATTAACTTCAAATCTTCGATTCTCAGAGTGTGAATTTTATAGTCCTTTATTATTTCATCAAAAAGAGCGGGCATATTGTCCTCCATGACATAAATCATTATTCGAATTCGCTGAACGTCTGTACTGAATATATTTTAACTCAAAAAAGCTTAAATGTCAATGATTTAACAATATTTCTTGATAATTATGGTTATAATTCTAAAATGAATATTTATATAGATGCATTTAATACTTGATTTTGGCTCGAATATGTGTTATATTAATATTACGGATTGCCGATATAAAGAAAAGAGGTAAATGTCATGAAAGTAAAAGTTGATTTTAACAATATTTGCGGACCGATCAAAATAATGAACGCCGTTAACAACGCTCCGGTCTGGAAACGCAACAACGATCAAAACATCAACAATTTTGAATCCTATAAAGCGGCTGAAATTCCTTACGGCCGAACTCATGATGCTTCGATTGACTACGGATACGGTCGAGAACACTGCGTTGATGTTCACGGTATATTCCCGAATTTCGATGCCGATGAAAACGATCCCGCGTCATACGATTTCTTCCTTACCGACGAATACCTGAACCGTTTTTTCCTTGCCGGAACCAAGCCGTTTTACAGACTCGGCAGCTGCATTGAGCACTGGACAAAGAAATACGGCACTCTTCCGCCGAAAGATTTCGGCAAATGGGCGCGTATATGCGAGCGCATCATCAGCCATTACAACGACGGCTGGGCTGACGGACATCATATGAATATTGAATATTGGGAGATATGGAATGAGCCGGACGGCAGCAGCGACGATGCACCGCCAGAAAACAAACTTACATGGGGCGGAACACGGCAGCAGTTTTTCGAGCTTTATGAGATAACCGCAACATATCTCAAGGAAAAACATCCCAACTGCAAAATAGGCGGTCCCGCTCTTTGTTACCCTCATATTGAATGGACAAACGCATTTCTCAAATATCTTACCAGAGACGGAAAAAGAGTTCCCCTCGATTTCTTTTCATGGCACGGATATACAAACGACCCGAAAAAGATGATTCCGGCTGCTCACAGCGCTCGCCAGATGCTGGACGCTCACGGATACACGGAAACTGAGAGTATCTACAACGAGTGGAATTATGTCAACAGCTTTACCGGCGATCAGCTTGTAAAGGACCTTGCGGTTGTGCGCAGCCTTAAAGGCGCCGCTTTTATCGGTGGGATAATGACGGCAATGCAAGGCTGTCCGGTTGATATGCTGATGTATTATGACGCCCGTATGAGCGGATTTAACGGGCTATGGAATATGTATGATAAAACCGAGCTTAAGGGATATCATGCCCTTAAATCCTGGGGTGAGCTGCGTCATTACAAAAACGAGGCAAAGAGCTGTTCGGATGACGACGAGATTTATGTTGTCGCAGGTACTGACGGCGGCAGAGGATATATCCTTGTAACCTATTATACCGATCTCGAAAATCAGCCCGCTAAAACGGTGGATATCGAGATTAGTGGCGCGCCGTCAGAGGTATGGTGTCACTCAAGACTTGACGATGACTATGATTTTGATAATCCCCGTAACTGCAGACTTCATGATGGAAAACTCAGCTTTGTGATGCAGCCGAATACAATGCTTAAAATATTCTCAAAATAAATTACCGCTTATTTCTGCGATTTATGTAAGAAAGGACGCTTGCGTTCTGCGCAAACGTTTAAATATTATGAAGTTATATGATTATCTTTTGAAGCCAACCGAAAACCCGCTTGACAACATTCCGGAAGACGGCGGTTTTTCCGCGATTTTCAGGACGATCGCATGCATCGGTGATTCCCTCTCGTCGGGTGAGTTTGAATCCCGCAATCCGGACGGCTCACGCGGTTACCACGATATGTTTGAATATTCGTGGGGACAATTCATCGCCCGTCAGATCGGTGCCAAAGTATATAATTTTTCCCGCGGGGGAATGACAGCAATCGAATATGTCAAGTCTTTTGCAGAAGCAAATGACATGTGGTCTAAGGAAAAGCTTGCGCAGGCATATATAGTTGCGCTCGGATGCAATGACCTTTTAGGTATGAATCAGACTGTCGGTACTGTTGACGATCTCCGCGACGATTATACGGAAAACCCGGATACCTTTGCCGGGTGGTACGGTAAAGTCATACAGAGATATATGAAGATGCAGCCACGCGCCAAATTCTTCCTTATGACGATGGTCAGGGGCGGAGATGCAGACTACGATGCAAAGGTTGCGGCTCAAGCTCAACTTATGCGGGATATAGCCGCAAGATTTGATAATACATATGTTATTGACCTTGAAAGATACGGACCTGTATACGATGAAGCGTTTCGCGAGAAATTCTTTATGTTGGGGCATATGAATCCTGCCGGCTATTTGCTTACCGCGAAAATGACGATGGCTTATATCGACTATATTATAAGAAGCGATTTCAAAGCTTTTCGGGATGTCGGATTTATAGGGACAGATCTTTACGATTAAAAGCTTTCATGTCGGATATTTTATAATTTAATAATAGGTTAGCATTAAAACATGTTCCAAATTTCCTTTAACCGGAAATCTGGAACATGTTTAGTTGAGTTATGAAAAATGTCCGAATGATTTGATTTATAACTGAAAATCCGCAAGTCAACGCTATATGTTCTGAGAATCAAATTTTTATAATAAAAAGAAAGGGTTTATATATGAAGAAGATAGGAATAGCTTTGGGCGGAGGCGGCAGCAGAGGATTTGCTCATCTCGGTGCGATAAAAGCATTGAGAGAAAAGGGGATTTATCCCGATGTTTTTTCGGGAACAAGTGCGGGTTCGATCGCTGCTGCTCTTCTTGCAGCCAAAAAAACACCGGATGAGATATTTGAGATATTGAAAGACATAAAATTGACCGATGCAACAAATGTTACATTACCGATAAACGGATTTGCGGCACTGGATGATTTAAGGGAAATGTTGGATGAAATATTAGAGGGTAAAAATTTTTCCGATTTAGAACATAAGTTATTTGTATGTGTATCAAATCTTTATACCGGTGGTGTTGAATATCTTACTTCCGGTAATGTGGCCAGAGCGGTTCAGGCTTCTTCATCGATTCCCATCTTATTTACACCGGTCGAAATAAACGGGCAGCTATACGTTGACGGCGGACTTATCGACAATGTCCCGATAGAACCATTGATCGATGAATGTGATTATATAATAGCAATTGATCTTATGCCGGTAAAAATCGTAGAGAAAGTTGAGGGAATATCCGATATCATAGTGCGGATGATACAAATAAGCGCTGCGATACAGGCGGATAAAAAAGAATACTGCGATGTGTTGATAAGACTTGAAGAGGTAGCCGATTATAATATTCTGGATATGAATCATAATCGAAAAATATTCGAAATAGGTTATGAGATAGTAAAAAACATGGATATCAGTCTTTAATTACTAAATATAAAAATGCAATACTGCCGGTATTATGAATTACAATCCGGCAGTATTATACCGTTATGTTATATTAAATTAAATACTTTTCCTTGAGCTGATAAATCAGTTTCCGATCAGCCGGACATAAATCAAAACCGGAGATTTCTTCCGGAATAACCCATCGGATATCGGCGTGTTCTGTAAGGGTCGGTTCACCTGATGATATCATACATTCGTATAAAGTCAGCCGGATTTTAATGTCGGGATATTCCTCGATCGAAACGGCAAGAGGTTGTTTGACAGATATATCGACTTTAAGCTCTTCCCTGCATTCGCGGACAAGAGCGGTTTCGCCGGTTTCTCCTGCTTCGAGCTTGCCGCCGACAAATTCCCATTTCATCGGTCTTGATTTTGAAGCTCCTCTCTGAGCCAAAAGCACGCGTCCGTCAGCTCGCTTAATAAATGCCGCTGATACATCGACAAGGTCGGTTCTGCCGGTAATTCTGTAACCAATGATGTAATTTGAAGCGTAGTTTTTTGGATTCTCAACGCTTATTTTGCCGTTGCCGTGAAGATTATAGGTTTTATAAATTACTCCGTCAGTTTCGAAAGCAACGGTGTGTATCCCCTTCCAAGGGGCGCCGGGATTCCAGTATGATATGATATATTTTCCGGGGTTATTAAGCTCACTTGACTTTATCCTGATATACTTTAGTCGGAATTTTTTCAGCATTACACCCGTAAGAAGAATATTTGAGCCGAAAAATCCCCAGCCGACCATTAAAGCCGAGAGCTGAAACTGTTTTATCGTCTCATATAAAGTCGATTCAATCCCAAAAATCACCTTTATATTATGAATCGAGATCGCTTCGCAGACATTATGCTGCGCTTTATAAAGACCGTATCTGTAAGATTGACCGACTTCGCCGTTTTGATCATTTATTAGTTTGTTTTTAGTTTGAACGAGTTTTTCTGCCTTTTTATTATGACTGTAGTTTGCCGCGGTTATTATAAGATATCCCGTAATGTATGCAGTGAACGCAGCAATGATAATCCGGATCAGCATACGAGACTTTCTATAACCTTTTCAACTTTTGAGGCGAGTGTCGAAAGAGCTCCGTCCTCGAACGGGGAGGTTATTCCGGCTTCGCTCAGCAGCTGCGGCCAGAATTTTTCACCGCCCTGTTTCGACAAAGCCATATATTTTGCAAATGCGTCATCGTAATTTTCAAGTGATTTGAGCAGGAAGCCAAAGGCTGCGGTCTGCGCGAGGCAATAGTCTATGTAATAGAAAGGCGCTCCGTATATATGACTCTGGTATTGCCAGCGGCGTCCGTCCTCAATGAATGGGATACCGTCAAAGCATATGAACGGACGATACTCACTTTCCAGCTCTTTCCAGACGGCACAGCGTTCTGCGGGCGTAAGGTTCGGCTGGCTGTAGATTATATGCTGATAATAATCAACTATCGTGCCATAAGGTATGAAAGATAAATTTTGCAGCGCGTGCATAAACTTATATTTCTCCGAATTTTTTCCGAAGAAATTATCGATATATTTCCACGCAAAGAATTCCATGCTCATCGAATGTGTTTCGGCGGTTTCCATACCTCCGCAGCCTATTTCATCGGCAAAGCGGTTATTGCCGGTAAGATAGGCATTAAGCGCGTGACCGGCTTCGTGGGTCATAACATCGACATCGTCTGCTGAACCGTTAAAGTTGGCGAAGATAAACGGCTGTTTGTAATTCGGAATATATTTGCAGTAGCCGCCTCCGCACTTATTCTTGCGTGCGTCAACATCGAAAGCATCATTTTCGAGCATCATATCGATGAAACTGCCGGTTTCGGTACCCATCGCATGATACATAGCGTGCGTTGCTTTGAATATATCCTCTTTTGTGCCGACCGGTTTCGGGTCACCGCCTTTAACGACAATACCGTCGTCATAGAACATGAATTTATCTATTCCGATCCGTTTGGCGTTTTCCGTGCGCAGGCGGGAGACGACCGGAGTTATAGACAAAAGGACATTTTTCCTGAATTTTGATATGTCTTCAACACCGTAACTTACCCGTCGCATACTGTAATAACCGAGTTCCACAAAGTCTTTGCAGCCCATTTTACTAGCCATTCCGTTTCTGACTTTAACCAATCGGTCGAATATGTCGTCAAGCTGCTCTTTGTTTTCATTAAGCACATTTCCTTGAACCTGATATGCTTCCCTTCTGGTGTCTCTGTCTTCCGACTTGAAGAAACCGGCAAGCTCCGGGCGGCTCATCTTCTTGCCTCGGAATTCATACTCGAGACCGGACATCAGCTTTGTATAATCGGTAATGAGCTTGTTTTCTTCTATTTTATCGGGAATAATCGTTTCCGACATAGCTTTTGATTCTATTTCAAGATATCTGAAATAAACATCTGATAAAGCTTTTTCAAGCTGTGGGCGGAGGGGGGAGTTAAGCAGTGCGGCACCGTAATTCAGTTCAATATTCTGGATTTCCGGGCTTATTTCGTTCCAGAAATCTTTTTCTTTCACATAAAACTCGTCTGCGGTATTGCAGGTATATCTTATCGAGCAAAGCACCGAGGCAGTGGTTAATTCTCTGCCGAGTTTTAGCTTTTTGTCTCTCAGCGCGAGAATTTCATCCACCGAGGTGGATGTTTTAATTTTTTCGATTATTTCGCCCATATCGGAGTTGAATTTTTGGATGTCAGGGCGCTTGTATTGCATATCTTTGATTTTCATTTGCTTGTCTCCTGAAAGTTATTTAATCCATCCGTTTGATGATACATCACTCGGCATACACCATTCACCTCGAGGTGAGAGGGAGATTGAACCGATTTTAGGTCCGTCCGGCAGACATGAACGCTTGAATTGCATGGCAAAGAAGCGTTTTAAAAATACCGTGAGCCATTTGTCGATTACTTCAGGTGTATAAAAGCCGTAGAAGCTGTAATAAGCGAGCCTTCGTATCTTCTCCGGCGCAAAGCCGAATCTGATCGTATAATACAAGAAGAAATCATTGAGTTCATATGGGCCGACGAAATCTTCCGTTTTCTGGGCTATTACTCCGCTATTATCGGCAGGAAGCAGCTCCGGGCTTACCGGAGTGTCGAGAATGTCATTCAATACCGCTGCAAGTTCATTGTCACCGCAGGTATCTGCAGCATAACTTATCAGATATTTAACCAATGTTTTCGGGACAGAGGCATTTACACCATACATCGACATATGGTCGCCGTTATAGGTTGTCCAGCCGAGCGCGAGCTCAGAAAGGTCGCCTGTGCCGACAACAAGAGCATTTAATTGATTTGCTATATCCATCAGTATCTGAGTGCGTTCGCGAGCCTGAGCATTTTCAAACACGGCGTTTTTAATATCAGGGTCATGGCCTATATCGGCAAAATGCTGCTCTACAGACTTTTTGATATCGATATATCTTAACGATACACCGAGTCTTTCACAGAGAATTTCAGCATTTGATTTAGTTCTGTCGGTAGTTCCGAAACATGGCATTGTTATGGCGGTAATGTCTTCGGTTTTCAAATCAACTTCTTTTATGGCTCTGACTGAAACAAGCAAAGCTAAAGTTGAATCAAGCCCCCCGGATATTCCGATAACCACGCCGGAAGAACGTGAAGCTTCAATACGCTTTGCCAGTCCCTTACTTTGAATTGTAAGAATCGTTTCACAATACTCTTTCTTGTCTTCCCTGTTCGCAGGAATAAAAGGCAGTCGGGAGATTTCCCGCGTAAGAGCCGTCTCGTTGCTGTCGAAAGGGATATCGATAATAGCGTAGTCTTCAGATTTGGGCAATGATTGAAAAACTTTTTTTCTGCGTCTGTCATGCGCAAGTCTGCCTGTATCAATCTCTGAAATCAGCAAGTTTGCTTTTTCGGAAAACGGTTCCCTTTCAGCAAGAATTTCACCGTTTTCGCAAATCAGGCCGTGTCCCGAGAATACCATGTCGGTTGTAGACTCACCGTCACCGGCGTTGGAACAAATATAAGCGGAAATAAGTCGGGCAGATTGATTCTCGATAAGAGACCGGCGAGATTTTTGTTTACCGACGGTTTCATTTGACGCTGACAGGTTTACAATTATTGCAGCGCCTGCAGCGGCGTAGTTTACAGACGGCGGTATCGGACTCAGTAAATCTTCTCCAAGTTCAACGCCGATACATATATCCGGATATTTGTTACATCGAAAAAGCAGTTTTGTTCCGAAAGGTATCTTGTTATCAAAACCTTCGACGGTTATTTCCGTATTTTTGTTTTCTTGAAATAATTCAAACCATCGTGGTTCGGAAAAACCGCCGTAATTGGGAAGATTTGTCTTCGGTATAAGCCCTAAAAGTTTTCCGTCAAACAGCGCTGCGGCGCAGTTATACAGTCTGCCCTGATTTTCTATCGGCAGACCTGCAAAAACAAGAAGCTTCTTTCCTTTTGTTGCATCGGCAATTTCCGCAAGCGCCTTTGAGGCGTTCGCGATAAGAGCGGACGATAGAAACAAATCTCCGCATGTATAGCCGGTAACGCAAAGCTCCGGCAATACAAGCAGAGAAACTTTTTTATCATAGGCGGCTTTAATAAGCCGTATTATGTTTTTTGAGTTTGCCGCGCAGTCAGCGACAGAAATTTTCGGGGTGGCAGCGGCAACTTTAATAAATCCGTCTTTCATTTAAATCAAGCTCCGATTGACATTTTTATGCATGAAACAATACAAAACCCATATGCCGGATCATCTTTTATGTTGAAAGTGTAAATGTCACTTACAACGGTTTCTGCGTCATCGTTAATTTCCATAACATTGACATATGCGATATACTTTGATTCGCCATCGGTATCGGTTTCGTCCTCAATTACATCTGTAATAACAATTTGAGGAATATAATTAATCTCTAATTCAGGTAGGGTCAGAGTATCGGATTCACAGTTGTCCGGATTTGTCCAGCCGTAATAAAACAAAGTTCTCAGATTTTTTTCAAGTTCTGTTTTTGAAAGTGTTCTGTCAGCTCCTTTGAAGTTTAACAAACTGCTGAGGGCAACTGAAACGAATTCCGGATCCGACGGCCGATATCCGAGAGTAGTGTCGTTTTTTTTATTAAGGTGTTTTATGGAAAATATTAACGCGCGAAAAGCCGGTTCGAATTCTATCGCTCTATCGATCAGCTGCTCGTCGGAGTAATGTCCGGATTCGGTATCAATTGCGACAGATACAGTGTCGTCACCGACGGTATCACCTTTTGAAGCGCATGACGACATTAAAGTAAGCAACAAAAATGAGACAACGATAAAACTGCGGAAAGATAATTTCTTTTTAAGAATATTTAATTTCACTTAATCACCCGTTCCCCAGAAATGGACAATGTTCAGATCCTCTTCAAGATCCGAGCCGTGAGTTCCGCGTCCGATTTCGTCGTTATGGCAGCCATGGTCGGTTATCCAGGCAAACAGTGATTTATAACCTTCTTTGTTCCATTTGCTGCGCGCTTTTTTAACAAGTCTGTCGAAATGGTCGGCATTGATATCAATCTGCTTAAGGGAAATTTCCGCTTCGACTCCTTCCCCGTGCATTACGCTGTCATAATTTCCTTCATATATGGCATAGAAATCATACCGGTCATCATTCAAAGCTTCAAGCGCGGCGTCAAAGCAAAGGTCGGAATCGTTTGTGATAATATAATCCATTTCACGCTCTTTGAAGATTTTAGACATACTGCATTCTTTGGGAGCGATAATCACCGGTTTCTTTCCGTTTTCTATGAGACGGTCAAAAAGAGTGTCTACTTTTAAAACAGGTTTTTCGTATCTTTGTATACCATGGACAGAGGGCATAACTCCGGTATAAATTGTCGCAAAGCAGACCGGTGTAACGCTGGGCATTACGGTGCGCATCGGCAGCGCCATACGAGTGTTGTTAATGACTTTGGCAAATTTGTCGGTATATTTTTGGTACAGCCATAAAGCGACAGCGTCGGGATTATATATAAGAGCCTTTTCAATTTTTCTGTTAGCTCCGCAATAATCGGAAATCATATTTTCAACCGGTTTGAGTATTTCATCCGGAACGGAAAGTTTTGGCGCTTCGATACCGAATGCTCTTGAAATAGTCGGTGCAACGCTTGTATTTATATAAGAGTTTAGCATTATGAGCCTCGTTTCTTACTGTTTATCTGTCTAATATATTATAGCATCAGCAAAAGCCCATGTCAAGCATTATACGGCAATAATTAACCATATTCACTTGACTGTTTGTATAGAATCTGGTATAATTGACACACGGTGTTTTAAATATTTATGTTTATTTGCAGGTGTGTTTATGAATTCAGAACTTGTTTACAATGTACCGGACATTCGTTCATTTAGAGAGCTGGTCGCTTATTCTACCGAAAAATACGGCGAACGCATAGCCTTTACTTTTTTTAAAAAACCCGGTGATATCGAAACAATCACATATAAAGAAACATATGCAGACATACGCGCTCTGACGGCTTACCTGAATTCAAAAGGATATACGGGAAGTCATATCGGTGTTTATGGAAAAAACTGTTATGAGTGGGCGCTTACTTATCTTTCGGTAACCTGTGGCGTAGGTGTTGTTGTCCCTATCGATAAAGAGCTTAAGGTTCAGGATATTGCAGCGATTGTAGATAATTCCGAGCTTGAACTGATTATATGTCACGATGATATAAAAGACAACTTAGATATGCTTTCAAACCATGTCTGCCGTATGCCGCAGCTTATGCCGATGTCACAGATTGAAGCGGCAGTTGCTGAAGGAAGAAAACTTATTGCGCAAGGCGATTGCAGTTATGAAAATCATCGGGTAGATCCGGATGAGATGTCGGTCATACTATACACTTCGGGAACAACCGGGTCTCAAAAAGGCGTCATGCTAAGTCAGCATAACATCTGCTTTGATATTGTCGCAATGCGCAAACGTTTTATGCTTCGTCCGGAGGATCGAGTGTTGTCGATTCTCCCGCTTCACCACACCTATGAATGCACGGCGGGATTTTTGACCCCTTATTACACCGGTGCATCAATCGCTTATTGCACAAGCCTGCGTCAGATAATGAATGATTTTGCGACCTTCCGCCCTACACATATTGTTGCGGTTCCGTTGCTGCTCGAAAGTTTTCACAGCAATATAGTGAAAAAAGTAAAGAAAACCAAATTAGGCTCGCTGCAATATAATATGGGAATAGGCGCTTCACAGCTTTCCAGCGCTATCGGTAAAATTCTTTTTTCACAGATACACGCGGCATTCGGCGGCAGACTTAGGGGAATAGTATGCGGTGCCGCCGCCCTTTCTCCTGTAATATTTAACGACCTTACATCCTTTGGATTTAAGGTTTATAACGGTTACGGATTGACAGAAACCTCTCCCGTTGTTATGATGCACAACGATTTTAAAAGACGTTATGCCGATGATGTGGGTACAACTCTTCTTGGTGTTCAGGTAAAATTAATGGGAACCGGAGATGACAGCGACAAGGAAGTTCAACCGGGTGAAGTCGGTGAAATCGCGGTTAAAGGCAAAAACGTCATGCTTGGATACTATAAGGATCCTGAAGCTACTGCAAAAGTAATGGTTGACGGTTGGTTTTACACAGGAGATTTAGCGCTATATAATGAGCGCGGCGACTATCAGATAATGGGACGGATAAAGAATGTTATTGTAACCAAAAACGGCAAGAAAATATTCCCGGAAGAAATGGAGGCATTGCTTGAAAAGAACCGTTTTGTAAAAGAATCAGTTATTTACGGCAGTGATTCCGGGGACGGAGATTCTGTTGTAACGGCTAAGATATTCCCTGATTTTGATGAATTGAACAAATATCTCAGACAAAACAATCCCGGTATCGAACAAGATATCGAAACTGCGGAAAATGACTGCGTATATTCGGATAAATACAAAGCTTGTCTGACACAGATATTTAAGAGCGTGATTAAAGATGTTAATCGCAGTGTTCCGCCTTACCGTTATATCCACAAGTTTCATATAAGAAAAAACGAGTTTGTTAAAACTACTACCAGAAAAATCAAACGGAATATTGAGGATACCGAGACGGACTATATTATCCTTTCTTAAGAACACAATAATATTTCAGGAGGTGCTGCATGCCCGCTAAACCTAAACGGGCTTATTCAATGAAATATGAGAAGGAACAACACTCTTCGCCTGTTTTCTCGATTTATATGTTAGATAACAATTAAGGTAAAATATCAATAATGAAATATAAAAACAACAAGAATAAAATACGCTCGTTTGACGGAGCGGTGTTGTATCAGATTAATTTAAGGGCTTTTACTCCGGAAGGTACTATTAAAGCTGCGGAGAAGCTTATTCCCTTTCTTTCCGAAATTGGCATTGATATTATTTATCTATGTCCGATAAATACGGCGGATGATGACAGCGACACTACCGGTTTCTCTGGGCGACAACTGAAAAGCGGTTTTAATAACCCGAAAAATCCATATCGAATTAAGGATTATTATTCGGTTGATGATGAATACGGGACATTAGAGGATTTGGTTTCTTTCTCAAATACGATACATAAGCATAACATGAAGCTGATTCTTGACGCGGTTTTTTATCACTGTGGTCCCGGAGCGGTTTTCATTGATGAGCATCCGGACTATATAATGAGAAAGTCTGACGGAACACCGGATACGGGTGGGTGGCATTTCCCGAAGCTTAATTTTGAAAATCCCGATTTAAGAAAATATCTTATCGGATCGCTTGAACATTTCATGACAAAAGGTGGAGCGGACGGATTTCGCTGTGACGTAGGCGACGGCGTACCTCTTGATTTTTGGATTGAGGCTCGCGCTGCGCTTGAGTTAATCAATCCGAGGGTTATAATGATTAACGAAGGCGTTAAAGCAGAGGCGCTTGAGACTGCGTTTGATGCAAACTATGATTTTTGTTGGTCTGAAGCTCTCCAAGATGTTGCGAATGGTAAAAAAGCTGCCTCTGAAATAGTTTCTTATTTCGAAGCGGAGCAGAAGCGACTTCCGGAGGGCGCAAATGTTTTAAGAGCTTACGAAAATCATGATTATGCAAACGACGCATATTATGATCGCTTAGAAAAAAGACTCGGGCACAGAGCGGTGGAAGCACTTAATGTACTTAACTTTTCTATTAGCGGGATACCATTCGTTTATAACGGTTCGGAAATCGCAGACTCTAATCGCCACAGCATATTCGGAAATCGTTTTACAGCGGGGTGCTGTGTTATTAACTGGTCAAATGCTTTGACTGATTACGGTCGCCGCAGAAAAGGAGTTATCGCTCAACTTTGCAGGATGAGGCACGAAATACCTGCGATTGCTTACGGCAAAACCGAATTTGTCGAGAATGACCGTCCGGTAGAGGTGCTGAGCTTTATACGCGAGGCGTACAATTCCGATAATCAATCAAATGCCTGCATATGTCAAGAAAGCGCCGATGATATTTCCGATGTTATTGCCGTTATAATCAACCTTTCGGATAAACCGTTAACTGTAAAGATTAAGGCTGACAGCAGTTTCGAATCGATTGTCACATGGAGCGGGGTTCACTATGAATATAAAGATGATACTCTTCGCCTCGATATGTTGCCGTGGGGATATATAATAGGCAAAATGTAATATAAAAAAGGGAATCATAAAGTGGTTCCCTTTAATAGTCAGTTAAGACGATATTTCTCTTCGAATGTTTTATAATCATCAGAGTATTGTCCGATTTCGGATTTTCTCACTTTTGAAAGATAACTGTGCTGATTTAAGACTGAAGCTTGAATCTCTATCATACATACCGCGATATTTGAGCAATGATCGGAGATGCGTTCCAGATTTCCGAGAAGGTCGGCTAAAATAAAGCCGAGTTCAATCGTACACTGGCCTTTTTTTAATCGTTCTATGTGCCGCGCTTTAATTTCTTCGCGTAATTTATCTATGACTTGTTCAAGAGGCTCTACCCTTTTTGCCGATTTTGTGTCGTTTTCTATAAAGGCGTTTATTGAAATACTGAGCACTTCACGAAGAGCCTTAATCATTACGCCGATATCAACCCTTGCTTCATCGGAAAAACTTAGCTCCTTGTCTCTCATTTCCTCTGCTATCTGAGCTATGTTAAGCGCGTGATCGGAAATTCTTTCGAGATATCCAATCGTTTGAAGAAGCTTTGTCACCTGGTCGCTGTCATGAATGGTCATTTCGCGGGAGGATATTTTTACAAGGAAAGTACCTAATTTATCCTCGTAGTCGTCTATCATATCTTCACCGGTTTTTACGCTCCGGTATTTTTTCTCATCGTAGCTGTCGAGCAATTCAAGAGCAGTTATGACAGTATCATGCGACAGGCGCGCCATCTTATTTGTAATGTTCTGGCTTTCGATGACGGCAAAAGACGGAGAAGTTAGAAGGCGGTCGTCAAGAAAAACTTTTTGCAGATTATTATCCTTCTTTTCCCTTATCGTTATTTCTGTCAGTCTGAGTATCATTTTTGAAAACGGCAGAAGAATCAAGGTCATCGCAATATTATAAATGCTGTGGAACAGCGCTATGCCTACGGGGTTTATATATTTATCACCAAAGACGCCGTTAGTTATTCTGTTTATAATATAAAGCGTTGGCAGAAAAATGAGGGTGCTTATGATTTTTATATAAGTATGAGCGGCGGCGACCCTCTTTGCGTTGACATCGGTTCCCATTGCCGAGATTAATGCCGTGACGCAGGTACCTATGTTCTGCCCCATTATAATTGGAATAGCAACGCCGACGGTTAAAGTTCCGGTGAGGGAAATTGCTTGCAATATACCGATTGATGCGGCTGAACTCTGGATCAGCGCGCTCAAAACCGTACCCGTAACGATTCCAAAGATGGGATTTTTTAACATTACTAAAAAAACATCGGTGAACCATAATTCATCAGCTAACGGAGTGACAGCATAGCTTATTTGCGTCAGGCCAATCATAAGTATAGCGAAACCGAGAACAATTGATGCAATATCTTTTCTTCTGTTACCTTTTGCAACTTTGATTATTATAACGCATACCAAAGCAATAATCGAAGCGAGAGCCTCAGGTTTCAGAATCAACAAAAAAACATTATTGTTTGTGACACCCGCAAAAGAAAACAACCAAGTCGTAAGAGTTGTTCCGATGTTTGAACCCAATATAATGGGGATGGTCTGTGAGAGCTCGATTAAGGATGAATTTACCAGCCCTACAAGCATTACTGTCATTGCAGACGAACTTTGAATTGCAACGGTGATAACCATTCCGACGGCAATTCCTTTAATAGGATTAGACGTGAGAGATTTTAGCGTCTTTTCAAGTTTGCTGCCGGCCATCTTCTGCAATCCGTGCGACATGACATGCATTCCGTAAAGGAAAAACGCCAATCCGCCGCATAGAATGAAAATATTGTTGAGTCCCACAACATCCCTCCAAAAATAACGAAAACTATTCAATTTATCATAACATAAAGTTATTTGTCATTACAGTTGATTAAAGTAAACACAAAGTAAAAAATATTTAATGCAATCCCCTTTCTTGTTTTATATTGAATTAATTTTATAACTAAATTATGAGGAATATTTATGATTTATAAGCAGATTATATGGGATTTTAACGGAACTATATATGATGATGTCGGTATAGGTATTGAGTCGGTAAACACTTTACTTGCAAAACGCGGGCTTAAAACTATAGATTCTCTCGAGGAATACAAGAGAATCTTCAGATTTCCGGTAAAGGAATATTATAAAGATCTCGGCTTTGATTTAGAAAAAGAAGGATACGAAAACATCGCGCATGAATGGATGGCAGAATATCTGAAAAACGAGGAACACGCCGGCCTTTTTGAAGGTATCGAAGCGCTGCTTTTGGATATTAAGCTCAAAGGAATACGGCAATATCTGATTTCAACGACGGAGATTAAGATGCTGTTAAATCAGTTGAAAAGGCTGAATATACACGAAATGTTTGACGAAATAATCGGAACAGGGGATATCTACGCTCATTCAAAGCTTCAGGCGGCAATAAGCTGGTCTGAGGGACGATGCCTTAAAGATACGCTGTTGATAGGTGACACTTATCATGATTATGAAACCGCGGAAGCGCTCGGAGTGTCTTTTGCGGCGGTATTATACGGGCATGGAGCTGAAAGCTCGTTTCATCCGAGCACTTTGTTTTTCAAAAATGTCGATGAAATCAGGATGTTTTTGAACATCTGAGCTTTATATTTTAGATAGACTAAAAATATTAATAGAAATGACAATTTTTGATTTAATTTTTAAGGCTGTCCCGTTATCTTAAAAGACAAAAAGAACGACTATTATAACAATATAGCGGCAATACCCGCTATACACGGCGGTATTTTATGATTGCAATATCATGTGAAGATATATCTATTAGCTTTGGCGCTGAAACCATACTTGAAAATGTAAGCTTTTCGATTAACGAAGGAGACAAGCTTGGAATTGTCGGAGTAAACGGCGCCGGAAAATCCACACTCGTCAAAATTATTTCCGGTGAATACAGACAGGATACCGGAAATGTATATATATCAAAGGACAAAACCGTAGGATTTCTTGACCAGGACATTGGGTTCGACTCGGAAAACACACTCATAGACGAGATGTATTTTGCGTTTCCGGAATTGATTGCCGACGAGGTGCGCTTAAATGAGCTCCATGAAAAAATCGAAGCCGGCGAAACAGATAAGACGATTATTACACAATACACTTCCCTTCATGACAGTTTTTTATCACGCGGCGGTTATGAATTCCGAAGCAGATGCAGAGGGATGCTGGTAAACCTCGGATTTGACGAAAGCTTCTGGCAGCTTAGAATATCTTCCCTTTCAGGCGGACAAAAAACAAGAGTCGCTCTGGCAAAGCTGCTTTTGTCTGATCCGGATATATTTGTTCTCGATGAGCCGACAAACCATCTCGATACAAATTCTCTTACCTGGCTTGAGCAATATCTTAAAGCCAGCCGGGCTACAATTATTGTTGTATCTCATGACAGGTATTTTATGGATGTAATTACCAATAAAATACTTGATATTGAAAACGGCAAGGCAATATTATATGACGGAAATTACAGCGAATTTGTTGTAAAAAAGTCAACTGACCGCGAAGTTCAGATGCGCCATTACATCAACCAACAAAGGGAGATACAGCGTATTGAGGAGATTATAGAGCAGCAGCGCCGCTGGGGACGTGAAAAAAATATCCGTACCGCAGAGAGTAAACAAAAAATGATCGACCGTATGGAAAAGGTAGAGCGCCCCGAAGACCTTCCGGATACGATCAGGATGAGATTTACGAAAAGCGGCGAAAGCGGTAACGATGTGCTTATTTTCCATGATTTGTCAAAATCATTTCCCGGAAAACCGTTATTTTCCGACCTCGCTTTGACAGTCAGAAAAAACGAGCGTGTATTTATTACCGGCGAGAACGGCTGCGGAAAATCAACATTGATGAAAATCATTTCCGGATTTGAAAAACCGGACAGCGGATATGTTGAATACGGCTACAACGTTGTTATCGGTTATTATGATCAGGAAAATCAGAATCTTAACAACGAAAAAACAGTGATAGACGAGCTTTGGGACTGCGAGCCGGGACTTACCGAAACGCAGGTGCGCAATGCCCTCGCACTATTCCTGTTCAAAGGTGATAACATATTAAAAAAGGTTGAAGTTCTTTCCGGCGGCGAACGTGCGCGGCTGACATTGGCAAAACTTTTAATGAAAAAGATGAATCTATTGGTTCTTGACGAACCTACAAATCATCTTGATATAAATTCCCGTGAAACTCTTGAAAATGCCGTTTCGGAATTTGACGGTACCGTTATAGCGGTATCACACGACCGTTATTTTGTCAAAAAGCTTTCGACGAGGATTCTTGATTTTAATGCGGTAAACGACGGAGAGATTTTTGATTACAAGGGCTCATATTCCGATTATATCGAATACCGGGACAATTATCTTGTCAAGACCGAAACGGAAGAAACGGAAGAAATATCCTCAGGTAAACTCTCTTATCTTGAAAACAAAAAGCAGCAGCAGGAAAAGCGGCGTCACGAAAATACAATGAAGCGAATCCGCGAAAACATAAGTAAAATTGAAAAAGAGATAGAGCGTTTGGATAATATTATGTTCGGGGAAGAGTCTTCAAATGCCGAACTCGTAGCTGAATGTTTCGAGAAAAAAGAAGCATTGGAAGCTAAGCTGCTTCACCTTTACGAAAAATACGATAAACTTGGCGGAGAAATATAAAAAAGCGGAATTTTTCCGCTTTTTTTAATATGCTTGTAAACTTGGCATGGATTTAAAATTGTTTATACCATTACAAGCCTTATTTGTTCTCCATGTAGTCGCATATTGCTTTAAAGGTCTCGTCGCTGATACAATGTTCTACTTTACATGCGTCAGACATTGCCGTGTCAGGATCTACCCCCATCATCGTGAAAAGATTAGTCAATATTTTGTGACGGCTATAAATCTCGGACGCTATTTTCATACCGCTTTCGTTAAGCGTAATAAAACCGCTTCTGTCCATTTCTATATAACCGTTCTCACGGAGATTTTTGACTGCATAGCTTACGCTTGGTTTCGTTACATTAAGATGTTCCGCAATATCAACAGATCTGATATAGCCGTGTTTTTCCTTTAAAATAAGCATTGTTTCAAGATAATCTTCAGCTGATTTACGAATTTTCATATATGTCACCCGATTATGTTTATAGTTATCATTTATACTATTTTAATTATAGCATGAATATTTGAAATTATCATTAAAGTTTGTTGTTTTTTATAAAAAACTCGAAATATTGCTCGCTGTGATTATAACTTTAATTCACTTGACAGATATTCGTTCCTGTGATAAACTTACATCGTTATTTTGTTTCTTTCGGAGGAGATATGACTTTAAACGAATTTTATCAGAGATATTCATCTGATTGTACAGCCGGAAGCGCGAATCAACTGCTGGCAAAATATGATTCAGAAATGACTTTTACCGGACGATGCTATTATAAGCTGTCTCACGGCGGCGAGAATTACTCACTGTTGTTTTCCAATTCGATTGACAGTACTTTTGCGGACGGTTCGATATCCAAGGCAAACGATGTCGGAGGAGAGTGGGAAATTTTATCGATGCGTATCGGAATATGCTGCAACAGTAGTGATATACCTGATTTATGGCATGAAGTAACATTCGGCGGGGCGAGAAGTCATAAGGTCTTCTCTTCTGAACCCTTTTGCACCGACATAATTTGTTTGAATACAAAAAAAGATGATATACTGTGTTATGAAATCACTCTTCGCGGAGCATGTTTTCCTTATCACGAAGAGGCAGTGCTTCCGGTTTGTGTAAAGCAGCCTGACGGAAGTTTTATACCGGATAAACGTGTACCGCTGCCGCTTATGATAGGCTCTGACAGAGAGATTAGTTCCAGAGTCGGCTTTTTGGGGGATTCTATTACCCAGGGGTGCGGAACCGAGGTTAATTCATACACACATTGGGTTGCAAAGATTGCTGATGGGCTTAATAACGATATAAGCGTCTGGAATCTCGGAATAGGTTATGCCAGAGCGTATGACGCGGCATCAAACGGAGGATGGCTTGAACGGGCAAAACATTGCGACACGGTAAATGTCTGCTTCGGAGTGAATGATATTCTCAGGGACAGAACCGCGGAACAGGTTGAAAATGATCTTTATACAATAATTGCTGCTCTTAAAGCTGTCGGTTGTCAGGTAATATTGTTTACCGTTCCTCCGTTTGACATGGTCGGAACAGAGAGAAAAACCTGGTATAGTGTTAATGAAGCAATTCGCAGTCGCTTATGCAGTAAAGCGGATGCTATATTTGATTTTGCCGCTGTGCTGGGCGCGCCGGCTCCCAATCGGCATATTGCTCCTCATGGCGGTCATCCTAATGCGGAAGGCTGCAAGGTGTTGGCTTGCGCATATCTGAAATCAGATATTATTAAAATGCTGCGATACAGGAAGTAAAATATACTGTTTTATATCGTTGGATAAAAACGTTTTTATCCAACGATATAAAAAAACCGGGGAGTTTGATATCCCCGGAAATAATATTTTTAGAAATACAGTCGGCGAATCGCTTCTTTTGCGGCGTAAAAAGCAGGCTTTGGATTACAGTTTACATCACAAATTCCCCAGTAACATTCAGCCGGGCAATCGGGTTTACCGCAATGCCAGCAGGTATGCGCATCGGAGAAACAGAAGATGAAATTACCTAAAACACGCGGATGTGAAGCAAATATTTCAAGCCCTCGTTTAATGTAATCCGCTTGTACTTCTTCGTTATGTCCTCCCGGCATTTCGTTGCCCCACGCCTTGTGGAAGCAGACCGGTTCTAAGTTTTCGGTATTCCCTTCCAGATTCATGAGCTGCTCATGCGTAAGAGTCTTCCCGCGGCTGGAATAACCCCATTCATTTACAAGAATCGGGAGACCGAACGCATCCCAGATAGAATCGAGGACATCCGGCCAGTCATCAATGCTGCCTCCCTGCCATGAACCGAAATATTGATCATTTCCGACATATCCGAACGGATGGTCACCGGAAAACAGCATTTCGCCGACACGGCGGCTTTCCTCTCTCCATGAGGCAAAGTTTGTTCCGCAGACGGCTTTGGGATTGACGTCAAGTATTCCAAGAGCGCTTTGCCGGCAGGCTTCTGCGCAGATATCCAAAGGCACTGAACCGGAAAAAGTCGGAATATCAAGCTCGTTCATACACTGCCAAAGCGGTGCGGCAAGCTCTCCGAGATCGCGAGCCATAAATTCGGTAGACCGTCTGACATTATTATAAAACTCATCGGTTCCGTATCTGCCGCAAATTTCTTCTTTATAACCAAGAATGGTGGGCGTCGACGGCATTACTTTTAGTCCGGCATTGACAGCTTCTTCGAAGTCAGATTTCACCCGGAGCCAGCGGTCACTTACCTGCCCGTTGACCTTATCTTTCCATGGGAATGGGATATTCAAACGTATATGATCTATACTGAGTTCATGGACTAAGTCGTATCTCTTCTCGTTGGTATATGCATATACTATGCCGCGTATTTTGTCTTTTGCTTTTATATCCATTTTACATCATTTTCGGGCTGCGTCGATTTTTGCCATTAGCCTGCGTCCCAACGCTGCCATGAAATTGACCGCGCATTGTATTGTGTCGTCGTCGAAGCGATGGAGGAAATTATCCGCCTCAAAGGTGAAATCGCCTTTATACCCGATCTCTCCAAGCGCCCGAGTTATAGCGTCCCAGTTCATTTTCATATCATAACCGTAAGGTATGGTATGATTATCCGCGCGGTAATTGTTGTCGTGAACATGAAGAGCGCCGAGTCTTTCTGCTCCTAAAACTCGAATAGCTTCATCCGGTTCTTCGCCGACAAGTCCGGAATGACCTAAATCCAGGCAAACGGTGTAAGCTTTCGGGTTATTGAGTTCGTCATAATACTCGCAGAGATCATAACCGAAAGAGCATACATTCGGTACAATGTAACCGCGGCGGCCGTCATAACCCCACATATTTTCAAGGGCGATTTTAATACCGCATTCAAGGGCAACAGGCTCGATTTTACGGAAAAATTCAAAATTGAATGCTTTCTGTTCTTCTGCGCAGGAAGAATAGGAAATCGGGTGAACGACTATTGATTTTGCTCCTAAAACTCCGGCAATTCTTATTGCCTGTTTGATGCGCTCCGGCATCTTTTCGTTATATGCGGCATTTTCTTCTCCGCCTTTCCAGCATGGGAACGGCGCGTGCGCCTGATTGAAGCTGATACCTGCGTCTTCGGCTATCTTTCGTAGCAAAAGTCCGAATTTTTCGGGATCGGCTGAATTCAGGGGGCAAGAATCATCGGTCATGGAAAACATAGAATAGTCAATCGCGTCAAAACCAGCTTGTGCAAACATTTGCACCGCGGTTTCTGCGCCGAAGCGGCGGAAAAGAACATCGGTTTGAGTTGAAAGCAGCATAATATTATTATCCTTTCAGGTATTATATTATAATTAATAATTAATAACGACCGTAGTTTTGTATTGCAGCCATTACAGCTCTCATAGAAGTTAAAAGAGAGCCGTTATTTATTGAGCCTGCAGTAGATATGTTTAATCCCCTTGTGCCGCTTGCTCTAATCATATCGCAGTCGCGGCGTATTTCGGCGACAATTTTGTCTTCATCGTTTGACATGAATGTAAATGGTGCAAGCTGACCGTCGATACGGGTGTTAGGCAAATGTTTTCTTATATGCTCAACAGTGACGGTAGGTCCGAAGTTGCAGCCGGTGAGATTTAGACGGGAAAGTATCGGGACAAGATGACCCATTGCAGAGTCGGAGTGCTGATATCTTTCATCGCCGGGTTCGGGTGAAACATGTTCAAACACCGCTTTTAGTATTGGGTAGCCGAACAGCTCATACATTTCCGGTGTCATCAGATTTGAATCGTCGTCGGCGAAGCTGAAACCGTGATCGAAGTTTGACATGCTCCGACCGGATTCCTCGATAAATATATCGATATATCCAAGCAGCACTTTTTTAATGGTTTCCGAAAAACGCACAAAGAGATCCGGATCGTCGTAATATAGGAAAAGCAGATTTTCGACGCCATAAACCGAAGTTGCAAGAGTGACGGGACCTCTGACGCCGCGAAACTGATACGGTCTTCGTCCGTATTTTTCATATATACGCTTTTTCTCGCTTTCCCAATTCGGAGGAAGGATAAACGAGCGAAGATCCATATTGTCTATTTCATCAAGTTTTCTTTTAAGGTCTTCCGGGGATTCCATTGAACCGCGAAGCCAGGTAGTCTTGCCGTCGAAAACATATTGCCCTCCAAAGACTTCGCCTATCTGACGATATCCCGGAAAATGAGAATCGGCAGGCGGCGGGTCGCTTTCGTTAAGCAGTTTTCTGCCGACGATTTTTAACGCTTTTTCATTATAACGCTTGTTCAGCTCCTGACGGCGAAACGGTTCTGTATAACCCCAGGGTTCGCCTTCTTCGCCGAGTTCCGCGAATACGCATTCGTCGCTCATACGTATTCCCATAGCGACCTGAACTGCATCGGGGTTGAAGCAGTTAAGCTTGTGTGCTTCGCGGTCATCTGCCCAGAAGCGTTCGATATCGAGGTCAAGTTTCATAGCTACCTCCTTTTTCGTCGGGTTAATTTTATCACAGTATAGGGTCTTTGTCAAGCAATGTGCGAAAAACTTGATATTGATTTAAAACTGAATTGACAACGTGTTTTTTGTGTGTTATAATAGCATTAATGTAACTGAAAGGCAAGATTATATGAGCAATTTTTTAGATATCCTTGAAACGACACGACTGATAACTATAATAAGAGGGATTCCGAGTGAAAAAGCGCAGTCAACAGCTGACGCGCTATTTGAAGGAGGGGTAAGACTTGCCGAATTTACCTTTGACTTCAGCGGAAATAAACCCGATGAAGATATAGCAGAGATAATAAGATCTGTTGTAAAATACACGACGGGACGAATGATAATCGGTGCCGGAACCGTAACTACCGAAAAGCAGCTCAAACTCGCATATGAAGCCGGCGCGGAGTTTATTATTTCTCCCGATGTTAATGAGAATATAATCAAACATACAAAAGAACTAGGGCTGTTCTCTGTTCCCGGCGCTTTGACGCCGACCGAGATTTCTTCAGCGCTGCGCTTTGGCGCCGACTGTGTGAAGATATTCCCTTCTTCCGCTTTCGGACCGTCATATTTTAAGCAGGTTACCGCGCCTTTTAACGGAGCAAGGCTGCTTGCGGTAACCGGAATATCTCTTGAAGATGTAAAACTTTATCTTGACAGCGGCTGTTTTGGTTTCGGGATTGGGGGAGCAATAACCGGAACCGACTGGGATTTCGAAATAATCAAGCAAAACGCTTCGCTGTGGAGCACGGCATGTAAGAAATAAACACTTATAATAAAACGGAGGCAGGCATGAAAACAAAATACGGATTTAATTTTTTGTGGATGTTTTCCGGCAATTACGGCAAAACGCCTCAGGAGCCAAATCAGGAAGAACTTGATTTTGTCGCCGGCGAAGGCTTCAACTTTGTTCGTATACCGACTGATTATCACTTTTGGACAAAGGATTTCGATTATTTTAATCCGGACGAAAATATCCTCGGTTATATTGACAGGTATATCAAAGCATGCAACAGCCGCGGTCTTCATGCCTGTCTGAATATACACCGCGCGCCCGGCTACTGCATCAACCGTCCGGAAATTGAAAAAAACAATCTCTGGAGAGACGAGGAGCCTCTTGAAGCCTTTATATTCCTCTGGAAGATGTTCGCCGAAAGATACAAAGGGATTTCCTCGGAAAAACTGAGCTTTGATCTTATAAATGAGCCTTGCAATATACCTCCGACTCATCCCTGCGACAGAAAGGATCACGAGAGAGTCATAAGGAAAACGATAAGCGAAATACGCGCGGTCGATCCTTCAAGAGAGATTGTCATCGACGGATTTGACGGCGGCGGAAGCGCGCTTCCGGAGCTTGCCGATCTTGGCTTACAAAACGTGATTCATTCGGGTCGGGGATATGAACCGTTCCAGGTTACTCACTACAAAGCCGAATGGGTGAGAGGAAACATAGACTGGGTCGTTCCGGAATATCCCGGAGAGGTTGCGCCCGGCAGGATTTGCAATATAGATTCGCTTCGCAAGTATTATAAACCATGGATTGATGTTGAAAAAGCGGGAGTTAAGGTACATATCGGCGAATTTGGTTGCTACAACAAGCTTCCGAATGACCTTGCGCTGCGCTGGTTTGAAGATCTGCTTACAGTATTTAGAGAAAACGGCTGGGGGTATTCACTATGGAACTTCAAAGGTTCGTTCGGAATAGTTGAACACGGCAGACCAGGTACCGAATATGAATACTATAAGGGATTTAAAGTTGATCGTAAGCTACTTGAATTATTGAAACTTGGGTTTTCAGGTAAGTAAATATTTAAAAGGACGCTTTAAGCGGCGTCCTTTATATTTTATTTGAGTTTATTATTAAAAAAACAGGAGAATGACATGGATAACATAATAAAGGTTCTATTTCAAGGGGACTCGATTACCGACGGAATGCGTTTAAAAGACGAGGCAAGCCGTTGGGACAAGAATCATCAAATCGGTCACAGCTGGGCATATATCGTTTCCGCCAAATTGGGTTTAGATCATCCGCGCAAATTTGAATTTATTAACCGTGCGGTTTCAAGCAATACCGTCGTTGACTTAAGCGAGCGCTGGGAAAAGGATGCTGTCGGGATTGCTCCGGATATATTAGCGATTTTGATCGGAATAAACGACGCAAGCAAAATCTGCAAAGACGCATCTTACACAGCGAAAGATTATATTATGGGATATGAAAAACTTTTGCAAAAAAGTCTTAAAGCTAATCCTGAAACCAAATTTATTTTGTTAGAACCGTTTACAACAAGAGATAATTATTTAAGGCAAGCATCGGATACTTTGGCAATACTTTTAAATGAACTTTGTGTAAAATACGGTGCTATGTTTGTTCCGCTTCAAGATTACTTTGACGAGGTGTGCGATAAATACGGCAAATCCTATTGGCTTTGGGATGACGTACACCCTACCGAAGCGGGTCACGGGCTGATTGCCTATGAGTTTTTAAAACGATTCGAGTCTGAATATCTCTAAGGCTATTTTCCGAGACGTTTAAGCGTCTTCTTCAGTCGCTTTCTGTATTCATCCGCTGCTTCCTTCGGTGCGGTGATTGTCATCTGATCGCCGAAGGTAAACAGCCACCCCCAAAAGGTCGGACCGATTCTGACATTTGCGTCGACCGAAAGCAAATCATCCTTAAGGACTGAAACTTCAGTATCTTCCCCGAATTTATCATAAACGGCATTCAGAATCTTTCTGTCAAATTCAAGCGTTACTTTTGTCGCTTCGCTGACGTTATACATGTTGAACACCGATTCCGTATATTCGGCAATTCCCTTTTCTGCTTCTGCCGCTTCAGGGCTTATCGGTTCGTTAGTTTTAACCACTCGTTCCATCCTGTCGACGCGATAATTGCAAAGCTCGTTATATTTTGAACTATAACAAATTAAATAATAGTAATTCTCCGAATAAACGAGGGAAAGCGGTTCGACGTTATATACTTCCCTGTTTTTTCTGTAAACTCTTTCGCGATTTTCGTCAAGGTCAAAATATATAAACTCGGCGCGGCGGTTTTGCTGAATTGCTTCCTCAAGACTGTCGACATTGTAGTAAATCTGTTCGTTGTTATGTTTATGAGTAAAATACCATATCGGTTTGGAGGTTAGAAGATCTCCCTGATAATCTCCCTCCAGAAAAGCTATTTTCCGTATCAGGTCTTGAGTTTTCTTTTCTGTGATAAAGCCGGCTGCTCTTACGGCATCGATCAGGATTTTCAGCTCCGGCGTACTGAATCTTCGTTCTGAAATGTAGTAGCCTTTTTCATGACCTACGAAGACATGCATAATCTCATATCCGTTGGCATTCAAAAGAGCTATGTCTTTGGCTAAAGTGCGCCTGTCGCAGCTGATGCCCTTTTCATTAAGATAACTGATAATTTCGCTTGTAGTCTTTGGGTTATTCTCATCAGAAGATTTAGAGAGCATGTCCGTCAGCACGAGCAGCTTCAGCCGCTGTTTTGCATTGTTTTTCATTTCATTCACCATTTTTTGAAAGCTTTTATAAATACATTATATCATTAAATTCGGCGGTTGTAAAGAATATTAATTATATGTTAATTTAAGCAAAACTATTGCTAATTTATAAATATTATGATACAATAACATTAGGATTGGGGATGGCACCCATCGAAAAAAACGGCATCCTGAAATTCATAAAGATACAGAGGGGGCGACACCCATAGAAAAAAACGTAACTGTTTCGGATGAATTTGGCAATGAATATGAGCCGACCTGGCCCAGACGGGCAAAAGGTCTTGTGAAAAAAGGCAGAGCGCGCTTCGTTTCCGAAAATCACATATGCCTTACTGTGCCGAAAAGCTCCGGTAATTCCGTATTTGAAGAAAGCGGACGGCGCGAGCTGCCGATATACACAGAAGAGGAACAAGCGTTGAATAACGAAATAAATAACGGTGCATTGAACACCGAATATGAAAATCAAGCCGCAGCCGAACCGGTTGATAACGGTTTCAGCCTTTATACCGTAGACTATATGCTTCAAAAGATTGACGAGCTGTCATATCAGACCGAACATCTCGAGCGAGCTTTTGCTATCCTTGAATACAATATAAAGTCAAAGACTTCAGATGATATGCAAGAGCGGACGCCCCGGCAATTCGCCGGCCAATTCGCCGGCGTACCGGGAGCTCCGGGTAATCTCGCCGGACAGGCAATGGCAGATGCCGCAGCCAGGATCTTTGTGGCACGCGAGCAGACAATACGAGAGACGATTAATATGTATCGGAATCTGCTTTATGACATACTTGGTAAGGATGAGACAAATTAAACCGGCATTTTCCAGCTTATGCATAGCTGAATAACTGAATTTTTAACTGACTTCGTTTTTAAAGCGAAGTCAGTTTTCAATATTTCTAAGAAATCATTTGATTTATTTCTAAAATAATTGCTAAATAATTGCTTAAAATAATTGCTAAATATTTTTCTTTTGATTTATAAAATATTCTTTTTAATTTATTGTCGATTTTACACAATCATTACCTGTTATTGATGTTTTAAATATAGTGGGTTCCTACAAAACAATTTACAAAATGCATATATTTTACCAATAATCGCTTTTTATTCTTGTTTTAAAATATAATAAAGGAGAGTGATTATTTATGTCCAGAATGCGTATCATATCAATTCTTGTTGCTTTAATGCTTTTGCTTTCTTCCTGCGCTTTTGGTTCTGACGGCGGAAAAAAGTCTGACTCAAATAAAAGTCGTTTCGGCTCGGGCGGCGAATTATTAAGAATAGTGTCAGGATCGGAAAATATAGAACTCGAACCTTTAATTAAAGCTTACACCGACAATAATAAAGTCACCATTGAAATGACTTATATGGGTTCTGTTGATATTATGAGACAGCTTAAGTCAAATACATCTGAATATGATGCCGTTTGGCCGGCTTCCTCTATATGGATCTCAATGGGAGATAAAGATTTCAGAGTTAAACATACTGAATCTACAAGCCTTAGTCCGGTGGTTTTTGGCATAAAAAAATCTTTAGCCGAAAGTATGGGTTTTGTCGGCAAAAGAGTTTCGATCAATGATATTATGGCGAAAATAAAATCAGGTGAATTAAAATTCTGCATGACTTCGGCAACTCAATCTAATTCGGGAGCCAGCGCATATTTGGGTTTCCTTTCCGGTCTTTCCGGCAATCCGGAAGTTTTGACTATGGATGACTTACAAAACTCAAAACTGCGAGAAGATATAACCGGTCTTTTGCAGGGCGTTGATCGGTCTTCGGGAAGTTCCGAATGGCTCAAAACATTGTTTCTGCAAGGTGACTATGACGCTATGGTCAATTATGAGTCATTGATTATAACCTCGAATCAGGAATTGGTTGCAAGGGGAGACGAGCCGCTGTATGTTGTTTATCCGTATGACGGTTTGTCAATTTCCGATTCGCCTCTGGGATATATTGATTGCGGTAATCAGAAAAAAGAAGAAGCGTTTTTAAACTTTCAGAATTATCTTCTGAGTGAAAAAGTTCAGAGCGACCTGCAGAAATTAGGCCGTCGAACAGGCTTTGAAGGTGTCTTTGATGAAAACAAGGGGGTTTTTAAAGGAGAATGGGGGATAGATACCGAAAGAATTCTGTCGCCGATAAAACTGCCGACTGCCGAAGTAATAATGGAAGCTTTAAACCTCTATCAGAGAGAATTCAGAAAGCCTTCTTTATCAATTTATTGTCTTGATTTTTCAGGTTCTATGTATGGAAAAGGCGAAAGAGGCGTAAAGGAAGCTATGGATCTGATCCTGGATCAAACCAAGGCAAGCGAGCTGTTATTACAGTCGAATCCTCGCGAAATTAATCAAGTTATATTCTTCAATAGCGGTATTATAGACACAGCCATAATTGATCCCAGTACCGAAGAAGCTCTTAACGAATTAAACGCTAAAATTCAAGCTCAGTCCGCCGGAGGTGGAACTGATATATATAAGGCTATGATAAGAGGTCTGGAAACTTTAAAAAGCTATGATTTAGATCAATATAATCCGGCAATTATATTGCTTACCGACGGTGTCAGCGCGGGTTATTTTGAAGATTTTATAATCGCTTATGAGGAATTAGGACAGGATATCCCGGTTTTCTCAATCATGTTCGGCGATGCGGATCCGACTCAGTTGAAAGAAATTGCCGATTATACCAGAGCAAGAGTTTTTGACGGAAGAGAAGATCTGGCTTCAGCATTCAGAAGTGTTAAAGGATATAACTGAAAAGGAATATTTTATGAAAAAAAGTGAAATCCTTCGTGTTATTAAAAGTTTGATAGGGGGATTAGCTGCATTTGCTTTGATGCTTTTTTTCCTGATGCCGCTTCCTATGATTATTTTAGTTCCCATTGCTGTATATATCGGGATTTATTTAATATCTAAACCGGAAATCAAAATCGGTTCCATCAAATTAGATGAGGCAAACGGAGAGGAAATGAAGGCGTTGATGCAGGATGCCTATGATGATTTGGAAACTTTAATCCTTGCAGGCAGAAAGATTGAAAATCAGGAAATCAGACAGCTCGCAAATGACTTGTATCAATCCGGTATATCTATATTCGAGCATTTACATAAGAATCCCGACAAAATCAATTTGGCGAGAAGATTTTTCAACTATTACCTGGATACGGCTGCCGGCCTGGTTGATAAATATCAGAAATTGAGCGCTTCAAAAGTAAAAGGTGAGTCTGTCAAAAAAGCCGAGATTGACGTTACAAACGGTTTGACAGTTTTAACAAAGGCTTTCGACCAGCAGTATGAGCGTTTAATGCAAGGGGAAATAATGGATATAACAACAGATGTTAAAGTCTTGGAACAGACTTTCAGGATGGGAGAATAAATGAAAACAAAATGGATCGGACTCGGCATACTCATTTTGACAATGGTAGCAATTATCGGCTATTTTGTCTTACGTCCGCGACCTGTGGATCCAATAATCGGTTATCTCGGCGGAGAAAAAATCGGTCTTTTGGAAGATGAAGAATTCAAATCTGAAATGGCAGATAAATTCGGTTTGGAATTGCTCTATAAAAAAGCCGGCTCTCTGGATATGGTAAGAGCCGACAAGACGGGAATGAGTTATCTCTTCCCCGCTTCACAAACAGCCCTGGAGCTTTACAAATCGGAGATTGGTTCTCCGATGCGGTCGGAAATAATATTAAATACCCCTCTGGTTCTTTATACCCATACTATGGTAAGAGACAGCTTGCAACAATCCGGTCTTGTTTCCGAAACAAACGGCTCTTACTTTATGGATATGGATAAATTTTCGGCAGCTGTCAAAGAAGGAAAAACTTGGGCGGATATTGGATTGCCGGAATTATACGGCTCTATATCCGTCAAAACAACTGATCCCACCAAGTCCAATTCGGGAAATATGTTTGCAGGACTTATGGCAAATGCAATGAACGGCGGTGTTGTTGTAGACAGTGAGTCTGTCTATAATGTATTGCCGGATCTTAAAGAATTTTTCTCACGAATGGGGTATATGGATACATCTTCCGCCGATCTTTTCTCTCAATTTTTGAAAATGGGTGTCGGCGCTTATCCAATGATTGCAGCTTATGAAAATCAGATTTTGGAATTTGCGGTTACCCAACCGGATACCTGGCAAAAGGTCGGGCATGATTTGTGTATCATTTATCCGACGCCTACCGTATACTCGTCACATGTTATGATTGCCCTGGATATTAAGGGATATGAAGCCATTGATGCTCTAATGGATCCTGCAATACAAGATATAGCCTGGAAGAGCCACGGTTTCAGAACGGGTATTTCCGGCAGTCAAACTGAAACGGAGATATTCGGCGTTGACGGTGTTTTGACTCAGGTTACCGGCGTTATGCCGATGCCAGATTTTAAAACTATGGATATTATCGTAAAAGAGCTGTCTAATTAACTTTTATAGGTGCGGCTATGGAAAATATCAGCCTGGAATTATTACGAAATCAAAGCTTTGACAAAAATGAATCTGCTGCTGAAGGAAATAAAACTTCGGCGGCAGAAATAAATAAAGGAATTTCAGACTTCGGTCAGGAAATAACAGCCGAGGATAGGAAAAGGATCGATGAGATAAAAGCAAACCTTAACCTATTGGAATCCGGTCAAACGATAACATTCGGAGTCGGCGCTCAAAGAAAATTGTCTGAATTTTCCGATATTATTCTGGATCAGATGAATTATAACGATACGACAGAAGCCGGACAGCTTTTAATTGACCTGCTTGGCGCCGTGGAAGATCTGGGAATTGAGGAATTAGGGGAAACCGGGGGATTTTTATCCAGATTTCCCTTTTTTTCGGCTGAAAACCGTAATTTGAAAAGATTGAAGCTAAAATATGAGAAAATAGAAATTAATATTGACAGGATTGAAGGACAACTCGATCAGACGAGGATACAGATATTAAAAAACATATCCATGCTTGATGAGTTGTATTCGAGAAATTTTAAGTATTTCCGCGAATTGCAGCTTCATATCAAAGCCGGTGAGGAGCTCATTGATGAAATAAGAAAGAAAAGTCTTCCGGAGCTCAGAGCAGAGGCTAAGGCGTCGGGTGATCTTATGTTTGTTCAATTAGTTTCCGACTTTGAAAATACGGTAGTACGGTTTGAAAAAAAGATTTACGATTTGAAGCTTTCTCAAACAATGAGCATTCAAACTGCGGCGCAAATCAAGCTGGTTCAGAATAACGATAAGATTCTGGCAGAGAAAATACAATCGGTAATAATGAACACAATACCCCTATGGAAGAATCAGATTATTATCGCCCTTGGTCTTGCTCGTCAGGAAAACGCTTTAAATATTCAGAGAAATATCAGTAAAGCAACCAAAAAGATTGTAACTGATAATTCCGGGAAAATAAAGAAGAATACCATCGCGGCAGCTAAAGAATCCGAGAAAGGTATTATTGAATTGGAAACCTTGAAAATAGTAAATAATGAATTGATTGAAACGATAAATGATACCCTTAAAATCCAGCAAGATGGCCATGTTCTGCGAAACAAAGCCGAAAACGAACTTCAGCTCCTGGAAGAAGATATGAAAACTTTACTGCTGTTTACAAAAAAAGATTAAGTAGTGTGTTTTAGCGTTTTTGCATATCTTGATGTATCAATGGAAGGTTTTTATTATTCATCTGATTTCGTGGTTTTTATAGGCGATTGGTGACGAATTCTGACGCCTTTATTAAAAATATCGATTTTTTATATCATATATCACCATATTTGTCACTTATCCGTTTGACAAAACTGTTCAATGCTCAAAAAATTTACTTTTCTATTGCTTAAATTTGATAATTGGTATATAATAAAAGTAATAAAATACATGAACAGGAGTAGAATCAATGAACGGAAGCGACTATATCGCTATTGTTACCGAAACAATAGATAACGCATGGAAAAGCCAGACAGATGAAATAGCAAAAGCCTCATCGGAAATCGCAGCGGCTATAATACGAAAGAATAATGTTTTTGTCTTCGGCTGCTCTCACGCAGGTATTATTGCCGAAGAAGTCTTTTACCGTACCGGCGGGCTTGCTGTGATTAATCCGATATTCTTCCCGGGTTTCATGCTGAATACCCGACCCATCACTATGACTTCAGCTCTTGAACGCATCCCCGGTCTTGGTAAGATTATTTTCGAGAAAAATAATATCGGAAACGGAGACTGCCTTATTATACATTCGGTTTCGGGGCGTAATACCGTGCCGGTAGATATGGCTCTTGAAGCGCGGAAGAACGGTGTCAAAACTATCTGTATAACCAACCTTAAGTATACAAATGCCGTCGAGTCAAGACACCCGGATGGCAAACGCTTATTTGAAGTCTGCGATATTGTAATTGATAACAAGGGAGTAATCGGCGACGCGGCGGTTACGATCGACGGACTGCCGGAAAAAATCGGTCCGACCTCCACCGCTGTCGGTACCGCGCTGATAAACGGCATAGTTATTGAAGCTGTAAACCGGATGATAAGCGAAGGTATTGTCCCTCCGGTGTTAATGAGCGCGAACCTTGACGGCGGCGATCGTCACAATGAGCGGATATTTGAAGAATACCGCGATAATATCTTCTACATGTAAATGATATGAAGAAATATCTTGCGTTGGACGCCGGCGGAACCAAAGTAGCCGCGATTTTATATGATGAGGATTTTCGCATCATTAAAACCGCAGTTAGCGGCAGCTTGAGAGAGAATACTACCTCCGCCGATCTTATTGAAAAGCATATTTCAGAGATCATTGAGGCGCTCGGACTTTCTTCAGATGATCGCATAGAAATAATATCCGGTGTTTGTGAAGGCAGTCTTATCGAAAGAATTTGCAATCTCTGCCATGTCGGCAAGGTGGCAATGACCGGTGAATTTGATATCGGACTATCTGCCGCAAACATTTTCGGAGACGGCTTATTGGCGCTTTCCGGTACCGGCGCGTCTCTTTTCGGAAAATATCAGGGAAGAAATTTCAGCACAGGCGGTTACGGCGCATCGGTTTCTGACGAAGGCTCCGGTTATTGGACGGCGCGTCAGGCTTTTCTTGCCGCGATTGCCGATGATGAGGAGAGGGGACCGAAAACTGTACTTACCGATCTTATTTCGGAACATTTCGGATTTGACCGAAATAAACTTGGTGCGGCAATTTTTACCATATACGGACAAAAAAATCTTTCGGCAGTTGCCTGTGTGGCAAGATGCGCGCCGCTTGTAACCGACGCTGCAAAGATGGGTGATGAAGTCGCGCTTAAGATATTGAAGAGAGCCGGCGAGTTGCTTGGTCTTCAGCTCTTGCATGTCATTCGGAAGAATGGTATTCCCTCTTCGGTTCCGGCTACTATTTCCGGCAACAACTGGCGGGGGCATAGGATTATCTTTGATGAATTTAAGAGAGTTCTTCTTGAGCAGGCACCGGAACGAGAGATAATCATTCCGAAATTCGAGCCTATCATCGGTGTCATTTTAAAGCACTATCATGAAATACACGGTAATATAACCGAAAAAATTGAAAAGCAATTTTTGACCGAATACAAAGACTATACTTTCAACATAGATAAGCCGAAACTAAGAAAATAAAAGGAGAAATTTCACCATGTTAATGGAAAGATACCAAAAGGCGATAGACGATCTCTTTAAGAAGATTCGTGACACACAGACTGAAAATATTATCAAAGCCGGCGAAATGGTTGCCGACAGCGTTGCGTCCGGCGGTTGTATATTCCTTTCAAGCATATGTCACAGTATGGAAATGGATTCAATATATCGCGGCGGCGGACCGATCTTTTATAAGCATTTTTCGTATAGCTTAAATATCGAAAACAGCGCCCGCCCGCGTGACCGTTCTGATCTCGGAATCGAAACACAGGGAGCTGCGGCAAGATATGCGCTGACTCAATCAAATTTCCGCCCGGGAGACGTGCTGTTCTTAAGTTCGGTATCCGGACGCACCGCGCATGTTGTGGATCTTGCTTATGAGGCTGTTAAGCTGGGAATAAATGTAATCGCATTTACTTCCATGGAATATGCAACTCAGGTTGAACCTGTGCATCCTTCCGGCAAAAAACTATATGAAATCGCTACCATTACATTAGACAACTGCGCGCCGGCAGCCGAGGCTATGCTTGATGTCGATGGAATAGAAGCGAAATTCGGCGCAGCGTCCGGAATGGGCTCCAACTATATCATGTGGAGCGTCACCTCGGTAGCTGTGGAAAAGCTGCTCGAAAAGGGCATCACTCCGGGTATTTTAAAGTCGGCAAATTTCCCCGGCGGCAGTGATTATAATAAACAGGTGGTAGAACCGAATTATCAGAAGTTCGGCTGGTAATAATACCGAAAGCTTTATATAAGAACATATCAAATAACAATCAACGCTGTCCGTTTTATAAAGCGGACAGCGTTGATTGTTTAATACTTAATTTATTCGGCGTTTTCGTAGGTAGCTATGACTTTATCCAGTTTCTTTTGATAAGAGGTATTCAGCTTAGCGATTTTAGAAGCAACCTCTGTGCTTTCTTTTGATACGAGAGTCCGAAGCTGTGATAATATGTCTAATCCCTGCCCGTTCAGCATAAATCCCAAATCGGCGTAGTAACTTGACAGCATTATACGCATGGTTTCTTCAGAGGCGTCATCACGGAGGAATTTTCCTTTAAGCAGTGTTTCGATATACGCTGGTTGAACCGATTGACTTGACATATAAGCGCAATCTTCAAGTACCATACCTACAAGTTCCTGATTTGCAACGACTAATGGAATAGAAACAGCCGCGCCGATATTGGCTTGATAGTGTATCTTATAATCCGGTTGTATTTCATTGAGTTTGGGTATCGGGACAATTCCGAAATCGGAGATCATGTTGCGCATACGCTCAACACCTTTTAAGTTTGCAATCCAGAATAGAGCCCTGTCGGCTGCTAATGCTTCCATCGGGGCGTATTCGCGATCTACCCCGGGATATCTGTCGCAAATATAGGTGCCGTTATCGTATTTGCAGAGGGTAACGATAGAATCAACAATATTTATATATTCAGGGGTGTCAATCGCAAGATACGGAATATCGTTGCCATCTTTCGGAATAGTTTGATATCCTGTTCCCGATAAGAAGCAGTCAATAACAAAGGTATTTCCTATGAATCCTAACGTATCAAGCTGGGTTATTACGCCATCTCCGTCTAAATCTGATGTTACCGCTTTAATCATCTCGCCCATTGAATCAAATGTCCATCGGCCTTCCCTTACAATGGTATAGAGATCTTCGAAGCCATAGTTTTCGTGAACCACCTTGTTAAATAGTGTGCATGGGGTTGCGCCGAGCGCGTGGATATTCATATCTCCGTATACAAAGTAGTTTTTGCCTCCGATTGAGGAGCCTGCAAGCATGAAACTGTTCCAATATGGCTTTTCGAAATCGAGATAAGGGAAATCACCGAGCTCACAGGAAACACCGGCAATAGCAAGGTTCATCGAGTAGTTTCCGTTAACTTCGACCATATCGAAGTCGGGTGAACCGGCTTTGACTGCCTTTGAAACAGATGAAACAATCGAGCTGTCATTTTTGAACTTGGCTTTTATTTCCATGTTATATTTTTCGCTTAGTTTGGAATTACGCATAAAAATCGCATCGTTCAGCGCCTCTCCGTTCAGCTCTTCGGCAGCGAAATCAAGATTTGGCTCAAAGTCGTTGCCGTTATAGAGAATATTGAAGGTATGTCCTCCGCTGTCATAGGGTTCGATTTTAGGATCATAATCCGGAGCGGTTTCTTCGGGTGCCGTTGTAACGCTTTCTGGAGTCGAAGCGTTGGGTGAAGTTGTATCCGAGACAATATCCGACGGTTCAGATTTATCGCCGCAGGAAACTGATTGGAACACAATAAGCGCTAATATAAAAATGACGAAGAGAGTTTTTAAGTTTTGATATTTCATCATGGAAATCCTTCTGTATAATTAAATTATTTTAAGCGATTTATTCAATCGCAGTAGGGATTAATCTTCGTTCATAACCGCATCAATGATCTTCTGGAAATTTTTCATTATCTTCGATTCGTTCTTTGCATAATAGGAAGCAAAGTCGGTACTCTTTTTCTTTATAACAACTTCGGTTATCATGTTGTATGCGGAACCGGTTGAGTCAAAGTTGAACCCAAAGTCAAACACCTTATTTTCATGCATAAGGCGAATCACTTTATAAGAATTTTCATCACGAACGGCTTTGTTTTCAAGTACAATATCAAAGAACGCAGGTCGGATATACTGATAGCTGTAGTATGCCATTGCTTCTGCTATTGCTCCGGTGCGCGAGGTGTCGGGAGCATTCACCGGAATACCAATCAATCCGGCACCGCAGAATACCCGGTATTTTTCCTGCGCTTCATCATATTTTGGAATCGGAAGGATGCCGAAGTCGTGTTCTATCTCCCGAAGATATGGATAAAGACTGCCAATATCAAGGCTTGAAAGGAAACAGCGCCCTTCAATAATCATATCACGGTATGAGCCGGTCGCATATGTGACACTGCTGTATTCATCCAATGTGACATCACCCGACCAAATCATATCGTAATATTTTTGAACGAGATTTATCATTTTTTCATTATACAGAGAGAGTTTAGGCCAACCATTTTCATCAGGAGTAGTTATCCGAATATCTGAAGCATATACATACGAATATCCTGTATTCTTATTCTCCAAAAGACCATATTTATCAGCTTTTGTCATTTCTCCGTCGCCGTCGATATCTGTTGCAATATCCTTGATAATTTTTGTCTGATAATCAATAGTCCATTCGCCTTCAAAGCAGGTGTCGTAAAGATCCTTCTCGAGATTTATCTGTTCAAGATAATCCTTATTAAAAAGAATGACATTCATTCCCTGCCAAGCCATTACTATATCTCCGGAAGCATAGTATAACCTGTTTCCTATACCGAGTGAATTAGTCATGGATTGATTCCACCAGGGTTTCGAAAAATCGACATGCTCGAGTTTATTCCAGTCGTAAAGCAGGTGATCGGTTACAAGAGCGGCAACTCCGCCTGTTGCATGCGGGAAGATAAAATCATATTCGTTGTCGCCGGCCATAATGGATTTTTTGAATGTCTGCGGCGGGTCATTAACTTCGGTTACATTGAAATCGATATTCAGCAGCTCTGATAATGCAAGGTTGCGTTCATATCCCGCGTCATCCAAAGCATCGCCGGTCATCTCTGAGTCAAGTTTAAAATGGTCGTTATACCTGTCAACAGTAACCATATTGACAGTATAGCCGCCGAAATCCAGCTCGGGCAGATTCAGCTGCTTTGCCGGATCCTCTGTTGTTGTTTCTGCGGTAAAAGCGGTTGTATCATCATTTCCTGCAGTTTGAAAGTCGATTTTACTGTCTGCAGAATCCCCGCATGATGAAAACACCGACAATGTTAAAACAACGGCAATTAAGACTGATAGTAGCTTGAAATATTTATAATACATGGCTTATACCTCCTTAACTATATTATATCTGTTATAAAGCAGAATTTCAAGTATTCTTCCTTAAAAAATATCTGTTATAAAGTCTTATTTGTTTTCAGTAAGTTCACCATTAAAGCCGATTCGGTGTTATAATGAATTAATCAACTTATATACGGAGGAGAGCCATGTTAAAAATATACGATTTAAGGTTAGACGGTGCTCTAATGTCTTCTCTCAGAGGAAATCAGGCGCTTACAAATAATCCTGAGATATCATGGGCCGTCGGATGTGTCGGAGAAGACACTTTTCAGACAGCTTATGAAGCGGAATTTATCCGCGACGGAAAATGCATCTGGAAAACGGGAAAGGTTGAAACCGACAAGCAGAAGCTGACATATGAAGGCGAACACCTTAAAGCGGGCGACCGAGTTGATTTCAAAATAAAGGTATGGGGAAACAGCGGTTCTTTCGGAACTGTTTGCGATGCTTTTGATTTTATACTTTTAGATAAATGGTCGGCGCCTTGGATTACCTGCGAAGGCGAGCGTGAGAATTATCGTCCTGTCCGTTTCAAGCGAGAAGTTGAGATTCCGGAAGATATGGAGTCATGCTGTCTTTATGTTTGCGGAATCGGATATCAGAAGGTAAGAATTGACGGATTTGAAATAGATGACGCAGTGCTTGATCCGGCTTTTACCGATTATGATATGCGTTGCTGTTATGTGCCTTATTCGAATCCTGCGGATTTAACGCCGGGCAAGCATATCCTTACCGTTGATGTTGCCAATGGCTGGAGATATGAAGCCTCCGGAATGCTTAATAATCTTAATAACGGAAAGGGTCCAAACTTTTCAGGTCCCATTCAGCTTACAGTTTTGCTGAGAATCCGTCTTAAAGACGGCAGCGAATATGACATTACAACCGATGATGAGTGGAAGTGGTCATATTTCGGGATAACATATGCCGGTATTTTCAACGGTGAGCATTATGATGCGCGTTTTGAGGAAGAATGGAACACAGTAAAAATAACCGCTCCGCCTTCTGAAAACACCATAATGTCTCCGATGATTTTCCCGCCGATACTTGATCAGGAAACCTATGCTCCGATCGATATCTGGCAGCCGGAAAAAGGGCGGTTTATTGTAGACTTCGGTCAGAATCTTGCCGGAGTTGTTCAAATTCGCCTGCCGAAGGCGGTTTCGGGTACAGTTATAACTATTCGTCACGCAGAGTTGCTTGATGAAGAAGGAAATCTTTTCACCGCGCCGCTCAGAGGAGCTGAGCAAACCGACAGTTACACATATTCCGGTGATGATGATGTTTTTTATGAGCCGGAATTTACCTATCACGGTTTCCGTTATGCGGAAGTTACGGGGTATCCCGAAGTACTTACAGATGCGGACATTATATCCGTTTCGAGGTATTCAAATATCGGCTTACGCGGAGATTTTAGATGCGGCAGTCCCATGCTCAATGCGATTAACGATATCTGTGTAAAAACCGAGCTTGCGAATATACATTCAATTCTTACCGACTGTCCTCAGCGTGACGAGCGTATGGGTTGGATGAATGACGCAACGGTGCGATTCGAGGAAACACCGTATAATTTTGAAACAGGTCGGGTCTGGCCGAAAATTACTTCGGATATAATTGACACGCAGCGACGGTTTGGCGACGGAGCGTTTCAATGTACTGCTCCGGCTGTCTGGGGCGGTCATCCGGCTGATCCTGTTTGCACCTCTTTCCTTATGGCCGGTTATATGGACTGGCTCCACAACGGCCGCACCGCCTCCATAGAGATTGGTTATGAAGGCTATAAAGCATGGGAGGATGTACTGCTTTCAAAATCTGACGACTATATTGTAAATTACAGCTATTACGGTGACTGGGCATCTCCGGCTTTTGCCTGCATCGGTTATCCGGAACAGGACGGTGCTAATTCGGCAATCACTCCGGGTATCTTTATGTCAACCGGTTATTCTTATCTTAACTGCAAGTTGATAGCTAAATTTGCAGGGATACTCGGCAATACTGAAGATGTCGAAAAATATGAAGGACTTGCCGAAAAGATTAAAACAGCTTTTCTTAATAAATGGTATTGCGGGAACGGTATATTCGCCGATAAATCCACTCTTGAAGATGGAGAAACACCGCAGCCGATGAGCCAGGCTTGTCAATGCTTCCCTGTTTGGCTTGGTATTATTGAAGGCAATGATGCGCGGGACGCCGCCGATGCGCTTGTCAAAAAAATCGAAGCTGACGGCAACCGCTTGACGACCGGCAACCTCTGCACCAAATATTTGTTTGATGTATTGGCTGTCTGGGGACATTCAGATAAGGCGATAGAGCTTTTAATGAGTGAGAGTTATCCTTCATTCGGTTTTATGCTTCAAAATGAAGCGACTACCGTTTGGGAACGTTTTGAACTTAAAAAGAACCCCGGTATGAACTCCCATTGTCATCCGATGTATGGAGCTGTCGGTTATTGGTTCTACGCTCATCTTGCCGGAATTCAGCCGCTTGAAGAGGGATTCCGCAGAGTCAGAATCGCGCCGGCGAACGAGTGCGGTCTTTTGTCCTGCCAAGCTTCGGTAAACTCACCTTACGGTAAGATCTCGGTAAGATGGACGAAGAAATACGGCGAATACCAGCTGTATTGCCAGATTCCGTTTGGAGTAAAGGCTGATATTGAATTCGGCGGAATTAAAAGAACCGTTGAAGCGGGTTATCATGTTTATAATTACAAGGTGTAAATAAAAATCCGGTGCGGTCTTTTAAATCCGCACCGGATTTTCTATAATTACTTATCTAATCCGAAAAGTGTTTTTTTAGACAACCTTCTCTGTATGTTGAGACAAAATGTTTTATAAATCGTCTTTACCGGACTTACGCCAGCCGTCGGCAATGCGCTTTTCAAGCTGATTAAACGGCCTGAGTCCGCTCAGAGAATCGTATCCCTCAAGGCAGGAACACCCGGCAGCGCAGGCAAGACGCAGGCAATTATCCGGACCACGACCGGTAATGATTGCGCTTAGAAAAGCCGCGATAGAAGTATCTCCGGCTCCGGTTCCGGAGAGTAGCTGCCTGGGGGTATAACTTTGTTCGAATGCCGAGAAATTACTCCAGGAATTTCCCGATATACCTAATTTATCACTTATATCGGCAAGCTTGTTTTTATCGGCAGCTACGCAGTATATACCGGGTTTACCACATTTCAAAAGAACGATTTTAGCCCCAAGGTCAAGGCATTTCTGCGCGAGAGGCTTTATCTCGTTTTCTATATCAAAAACGGCTGTGACATCCTGCCCTTTTGCTTTATTTTTCCATTCCTTCAGCAATTTGGGTTCAAGCATATAGCAAACCTCCTCGGCTGACGGAGTAAATATATCGACAAAAGGAAGAACACTTCTCAGGATATACTCCCAGTCGCTCTTTGCTGCTTCCGAATTGGTATCAACGACTGTCAGGTCAAGCGAAGTGATACATCCGGCTGCTTTCACTTTTTTGAAAAGTTTTATAGTTTCGGCGCCGTCGTTTTCATACATTTTCTTCATCAGTGTCGGATAACCGAAGTGAAACAGCGATGCGTTTTTCAGTTCTTCTTTACTTATAAAAGAAGAATCAAATGTGTCGTTTGGACCGGGATTGTGAAAAAATATCCGGTCATATCCCGGCAGAGCAAGAGCGATTGTATAAGAAGACGATGCTTCTTTGTCAATAATCATGCCCTCGGATGCGCCGTGGTTATTAAGAATATTCAATACCAAACGACCGAGATCGTCATCTCCGACAATACCTTTAAGAACGACATCAGCTTTATCTTCCAAAAACAGCTTCATTGCAAGACCGGTATTAGCTACCGAACCGCCGGTGTGGATAGCAGCGCCGCCTACTTCGGTAAGGTGACCAGGTACAAAAATATGACTGAAATCATTAAGAGTCTCAGATTTAAATTTTGGCGTTATATCAAGGCAGATATGCCCGGCGCAGATTACTTTCTTTTTCATAAACCGCTCCATTTCTATCCTCGACCGTATTTATATTATGAAAGAAGTATAGCATAATTGCCCGGATTTGTCAAGATGTGTATACATATATTATTAATGTGTTGACACGGCAGAATAATATGGTATAATATGATTATAAGTGATTAACAGAAACTGAGTTGTTATTATGTTGAAACAAAATCATAAAATACGCGGAAGAATTATAGAAAACAGGATTGTTTTCCAGCCTATGGAAGGCTGTGACTGCAATGATGACGGCTCGCCCTCGGGATTGACCGTTGAAAAATACCTGACCGAAGCCAAATCGGGAGCAGGTATAATTTGGATGGAAGCTTCTGCCGTCTGCCCGGAGGGCAGAACTAACACCCGGCAGATGATGCTGACAGAGGAAAATCTTGATTCTTTCAAAGAACTTGTAAATCTTATACATCAAACTGCTGCAGAAACTACCGGTGTCAAACCGATACTTATACTGCAACTGACCCATTCCGGACGACAAAGCATAAAGCCGATGATAGCTTACAGAAATCCGGTTTATGAAGAAAGAAAACCGATGTCGGATAATAATATAGTTACCGATGAATATCTCGACACTATTCCGGAGATGTATTATTCGGCTGCTTTGCTTGCCGAAAAAGCCGGTTTCGATGGCGTTGATGTTAAAAGCTGCCACGGATATCTTATTCAGGAACTGCTTTCTGCTTTCTCTCGTCCCGGACATTACGGCGGGAATTATGAAAATCGTACAAGACTTTACAAGAACTGTATGAGAGCTGCAAAGGATGCTGTCGGAGACAGGCTATTGCTATGCGCGCGGATTGGTGTGTCGGATATGGTGCCTTATCCGAACGGCTTTGGCACTACTCCTGACGGTGAACTTGATTTATCCGAATCCGACAGGCTGATAGGTGAGTTAATGGATGTCGGTATGGAATTTTTGAATGTAACAGTCGGTAATCCCTATTACAATCCTCATATTAACCGCCCGTTTCGCCGGGGAGCATATACACCGCCGGAAACTCCACAGCAAGGACTTTCACGGTTCGAATATATCGAGCGTCATATAAAACAGCTCTATCCTGCCCTTCCCGTTGTTGGTTCTGGACTTTCGTATTATCGAAAGGATCTTATAGAGCAGGCGGAGAGGCTTATCAGTTCCGGTGTTTGTGATTTTGTCGGATTCGGTCGTGCTTCTCTTGCTTATCCGATGTTGTGGCGGGATTATCTTGACGGCTGTTTTGATGTGAAAAAATGCTGCGTTGCCTGTTCAAGGTGTACTGAACTTATGAGAGCGAATCAGGTAAGCGGATGCGCGGTATTCAATTCTTATTATCGGAATCTTTACGAGAAAACTTTCAATAAAAACTGATAAATATCAGGAGGTTTGTAATGAAAAAAGTTGCTTTGGTAACCGGTTCATATCAGGGTATCGGAAAAGGTATTGCTGATAAGCTGAAAAAAGAAGGATATATAGTTGTCTATTCGGATGTCCATGACGGCATGGAAAATGAAAATTACATTAAGTGCGATATATCGTCCTCAGAAGACAGGCTCTCTCTCCGTGATAAAATTGATAAAAAATACGGCAGACTTGATTTACTTGTAAACAACGCCGGGGTTGCCTGCAAGGTGCGGTTAGATATACTTGAGACCACAGAGGAAAGCTATGACCGTGTTACGGGAATAAACACCAAGGGTACTTTCTTTATGTGTCAGGTTTTTGCAAATTACATGATTGAATGTCTGAACAAAGGATTTGAGGATTATTCACCTCGTATAGTGAACATCGCTTCGAATTCGAGTTATACTTCAAGCACTTCAAGAGGCGAGTACTGCATATCCAAGGCAGGTGTTTCTATGACAACCCTGCTTTTCGCCGACAGGTTGGCTGAATACGGTATACCTGTTTTTGAAGTGCGTCCCGGAATAATAAAAACGCCGATGACGGAAGTAGTCACGCAAAGATACGATAAGCTGATTGCCGAAGGGATAACGCCGATAAAACGCTGGGGTACTCCGGAAGATGTGGCTAACTGCGTCTTTGCGGCGGCAACCGGACTGCTTGACTTCGGAACGGGTACTGTTCTTAATGCTGACGGCGGTTTCCATATCAGGAGATTGTGAGTTTATTATGAAAATATTGACTTATTCTGCGGTTGTTATAGGCTCCGGCTGCGCCGGATATAACTGCGCCGACCGGCTTTATGATTTCGGAGTGACTGATATCGCTCTCATAACCGAGGGCAGGAATATGGGGACATCCCGAAATACCGGCTCTGACAAGCAAACATATTATAAAATCAGTCTTTGCGGCGATGACGGCGACAGCGTAATGGAAATGGCAAAGACGCTGTTCTCCGGCGGCTCGATGGACGGAGATACCGCACTTTGCGAAGCGGCAAATTCCGCACGCTGTTTCATGAGATTAACCGACCTCGGAGTTCCCTTTCCAACCAATGAATATGGCGAATTTGTCGGATATAAAACTGACCACGACCCGTCAAGACGGGCTACATCGATAGGACCTTATACATCAAAACGAATGAATGAGGTTCTTGAGAAGTCGGTGCTTGACAAGAATATTCCTGTTTTGGATGGGTATCAGGTAATTAAGCTGCTTGTTGACAACGGGAAAATAACCGGGCTTTTGATGCAGGATTTGAATGTAACCGACCGAGTCGAAATCATTGCGGTTAAAACGCCGTATATCGTCTTATGTACCGGAGGTCCTGCCGGAATTTATCGCGATACCGTATATCCGGAAAGCCAAATCGGAGCATCCGGGCTTGCGCTTGATATCGGTGCAGCTGCGCAGAGCCTTTGCGAATGGCAATACGGACTTGCGTCTGTTGATTTCCGTTGGAATGTCAGCGGGACATATCAACAGGTGCTTCCGAGATACATTTCAATCGACGAAAACGGCTGCGAGCGGGAGTTTCTTTGCGATTATATGACCGACACCGAAGTTTTGACAGCTACATTCCTAAAGGGTTATCAATGGCCTTTTGATGTCAGGAAAATTAACGGTTCATCTTATATCGATCTGCTCGTTTACAATGAAACGGTTTTCAAGAATCGCAAGGTTTATCTCGATTTTACCAGGGAGCCTTCAGCTCTTTCAAATGGCTTTGACCTGCTTGAATCTGAAGCCCGGAATTATCTTAAAAACTCCGGCGCACTGATCCCGCTTCCTATTGAACGCTTGAAGAAAATGAACCAACGCGCCATTGATCTTTATGCCGATCACGGAATTGATATAACCAAAGACTCGCTCAGAATTGCAGTATGCGCACAGCACAACAACGGCGGAATATCCGTCGGCGCTGATTATCAAACGACGATAACAGGGCTTTACTGCGCCGGTGAAGCGGCGGGGACATTCGGAATTTTCAGACCGGGCGGAAGCGCTTTAAACTCAACTCAGGTTGGCTCGCTGCGCGCCGCAGAGCATATTGCTTATTTAGCTGATAATACCCTTTCAACAAACTTTGAAAGCATAGCGAAAAAGGCGATTGATGAAATAGATAACTTACTTAAAAAAACCCAAGGCAATTCAACTGTATTCAAAATACGCGGAGAATATCAATCTTTGATGAGTCGCTGTTTCTCGTTTATTCGTGATATCGAACAGATGGAAGACGGAGTAAGGTCATTGGAGGAACGACTGAAAAGCTTTGGGGATGACAACAGATGGTCTACTTCAAAAGAAGCTGCAAATCTGCTTCGCAACTATGATATACTCTTAACATCTGAAGCAGTTGCAAAGTCAATGCTGTATTCGGCAAAGAAATACGGCTCTCATGGCTCGGCGTTTGTCATAGGCGAAGGCGGTTTCATGGACAGAAGTCCTAAGCCTTCAAACGATAAAATACAAGGAGTCGTTATAACCGCTGCTAAAGGAAACAGCGGTTCTGTCGAAGTTTCTGAACGACCGATAAGACCGATACCTGAGCGTGATTTATGGTTTGAAAGGGTTTGGAACAATTACATTAAAACGCATGATAAGTGATAAAATCAGCGCCGTATTGATTTACGGCGCTTATCATTTTTAATGTATATATAAGTTTATCGTTTCGATTATTCAAACTCTTTGTCGCAGAGAGCAAGAACCAAGCTGACACAGCTGTCTGCGTCGGAAAGATCGCATAATTCAGTTGAAGTGTGAAGATATCTCATCGGAATGCCTATCGCTCCGGCGCGGCAGCCGCGGCCTGCCTTTTGTATCGGAACAGCATCTGTGCCGCCCTCGCTTGTAACCAGACGCTGATAGAAAATCCCGTTGTCTTCACAGGTTTTTATCATATCTTTTACGAGCTTATAATCAAATACTATGGTGGAATCACGGATTTGAACTACCGTTCCGCCGCCGATGGATGTTTCTACGGGCGCAGCGCCTGGGGTATCTCCGGTGGCACAGACATCAACTGCTATGCCAATATCCGGTTGAACCTCAAAAGATGCAACAGAACCGCCGACAGCCGGCAAAGCGATTTCTTCCTGAACTGTAAAAACGAAATAAATATCGTTATATGGTCTTTTACCGCTCTTCTTTAGCTTTTGCGCCGCTTTTATCAATACGGCGCAACCTATCCGGTTGTCGATCGGGCGACCGGCGACTGTGCTGCCGGCAAGACGGACAAGGTATCCTTCCGCTGAGAAGGTATCTCCTACATTAACATATTTAAGAGCTTCATTGCGGCTTTGAGCGCCGATGTCAACATACATTTTCTTGGGTTCGGGAGGGGAGCTGCCCGGCTCTGCAACCAACATTCCTCTCGCACCGCTTTCAAATACAACATCACGGAATGCTGCCGATGTCCAGTTAGGGAAACCGTTGTTTGTGAACCGGATGAAGCCGTTGTTGTCTATCTTTGTAACAATCATACCGACTTCGTCGGTGTGGGCAGCATAAAGCAGCTTTTTTCGGTTTTCTCCATCGCCGCGAATAAGACAAATAACATTCCCGACAACATCGACCGAACATTCATCGGCGAGCGGCTTCATTATATCTAAAATCATTTGAGCAATATTATGCTCCCTGCCGGGACAGGCTCTTATTGAAATAAGTTTTGAAAGTAAATCAAACATAAACGTTCCTCCAATAAAATTATAGTTATTATTAATCGATAGCTCGAAAATCCTTATATTTTTGAGCAGAAGGTGAATAACCGAAATACTTTTTATACGCTGTTGAAAAATTTTTGGAATCGCGAAATCCGGTTCTTTCAGCCACATCAGCAATTGAATATCCGCCGGCGTTTAGCAACGCCTGAGCCTTTTCCATTCTGATTTTTATAATGTAAGCTTTTGGAGCAATTCCGAGATCCTTGTTGAAACAATCGCGAAGCCTCGTTGAACTGACATAAAATCTTTCGGCTAACATCTCTACGTTCAGGCTGTTTTCATGATAATGCGCAGAGATATATTCGCACACAGCGCCTGTCAGAGTTGAAATATCTTTAGGTGTATTTACAAGATGCTTCCTGACATCCGCAAAGATAGAGTATAACAGTGCGGTACACCTTATATGATATCCGGATTCCTGCGATGACCAGACCTCATACGCTTCGCAAAAAATCGGCCATAAAGCATCAAACCTGAAGTCGTGCAGTACCTCGATATAATCCGATTCGCTTTCCAGAACATTCTGATGTACAGAACGATTTTGCAGACTGAAATGGAAGACGATTTTTTTGTCGTTTTTAGAATATCTTGTATATCCGAAGTTCGGTCGGAAAAGCGCTAAATCACGTCCTTTAAGATGAACCGTGCCCTTTTCAGATACAATGTCTGTTTCTCCGGTTTGTCTCAGTGAAAGAGCGTAAAAAGGCCGGGGCTTGGTTCTGACGGTTGCAGTTTCTTCGTCAAGCCGAACTACTTCAAGCAACTGAAGGCTCAGTTGATCTGAATTGAAAATCATGAAAATCACCTTATTTAATATTACGACAATACCATTATAACTTAATTTTGCTCGAAAATCAAACCTTTTTTGATGAATATATGGTTTTATGGCAACTTTTTATATGTTATAATTAAAAATAGGATACATTTGTTTTGGTAAGTTGGTGAATATGATTAAACTTGAATCAAATAATCTGCGAATAACAGACATCAGAGTGGCGTATATTGATGGTTTGCCAAAAAGCATGATTCTGTTAAAAGTATATACAAACAGTGATATTATCGGTTACGGAGAGCTGCGCGACGCTTCAAGCGCTTCATATGCGCTTTTGCTCAAAAGCCGTGTTTTAGGAGAGAATCCTCTTGATGTCAATAAGCTGTTTAACAGAGTCAAACAGTTTGGTTATCATTCAAGGCAAGGCGGCGGGGTTTCCGGTATTATCTGCGCGTTATACGATATTGTCGGAAAATACTACGGAATACCATTGTATCAGCTGCTCGGCGGTAAATACCGAGATAAGGTAAGGCTATATTGCGATACCGATGTAAGCGGAAGGCATACCGGACGCGATATGGGTATGGCTCTGAAAAAACGCATGGACGACGGTTATACCTTTCTGAAAATGGATCTTGGAATTGAGCTTCTTTTAGATGAGCCGGGAGCGCTGAACGCACCTTCCGGTATGATTGAGGATATTAAAAAATATTCGCTGAAAGCAATACAACATCAGAGCGGCTCTATCGATCGTTCGCTGATGTATGGAAAAAACTATGAGGTCTTTACGATTCCTCACTGGGCGACCGGTATTCATATAACCGAATATGGTCTTGATATACTCGAAGAGTACCTGAGGCAGGTACGCGAAGTTATCGGATACGAAATCCCGCTTGCTGTAGATCATTTCGGTCATCTTGCTGTTGAAGACGCCGTTCGTTTTGCCCGGCGCGCCGAAAAATACAATTTAGCATGGATGGAGGACATAGCACCATGGAATACTCCTTCACAGCTTGAAAAATTCACACGGGCTTTAACACAGCCAATCTGCACCGGAGAAGACATTTATTTGGCGGAAAATTTCAGAGATGTTCTTGAAGCGGGCGTCGGAGTGGTTCATCCGGATGTGCTGACTATCGGAGGTCCGGCGGAAATAATGTCTCTTGGGAAGTTATGCGGTAAATACGGTGCTGCAATGGCGATACATATGGCGGAGAGTCCTATCGGATTTATGGCGGCAGTTCATTGCGCCGCAGCGCTGGAGCAAGTGCTTGCCGTTGAGATGCACTCGGTTGATTATGAAGATTGGTACAAGCTTATTAATCCGAATGTTAAAATCAAAGACGGTTTTGTTTCTGTACCTGAAACGCCGGGACTTGGTATCGAAAGTCTTAACGAGGAGTTGATTGAAAAATACCGCACCGACGGCAGCCCGAAGCCGTGGACAGAAACGGAAAATTGGAATAATGAATGGTCAAACGATCGGATATGGTCATGAAGGAGGGAGAGCATGAGGCTTAATTCAAAAGAAGATATCATTGAGCTTACGCCTTTGTGGAAAGGCGAACGCTTTGATGACGGACGACCAAAGGTGCCGGACAAGTGCCTTGAAGCAATGAGGACAATGACGCTTGAGGAGCTTTGGAAGCCGATATTTCTAAAGGGCTATGAAAGTCAATTCGAAGGAGACTTAAAAACGCTTCATGACGACGGCAGAAAGCTGATAGGCAGAGCGGTAACGGCTTCCTTTGTTCCTGCAAGACCGGATTTAAAGGATATAATGACAAATGTCGGCACAAGAGAAGGTTTTGTCGGCAACTTCAATCAGTGGGTAATTGATTCGCTAACCGACGGTGATGTTGTAGTCGCAGATATGTACGACAAGATATACAAAGGTACTTTTATCGGCGGGAATCTTACTACTGCAATAAAAGCCCGCACAAATACCGGCGGCGCGGTCATATGGGGAGGAATCCGCGATGTCGAACAGATGAAATCAATCGAAGACGTTCAGGTTTATTATCGCGGAATTGATCCTACTCCTATACGCGACTTTGTTATGAAGGATTTTAATTCCATTACTCGTATCGGTAAAGCTGTTGTTCTGCCGGGTGATATTGTATACGGCGGCGGAGGCGGGGTTCTGTTCATTCCCTCTCATCTTGCGATGGAGGTTGTTGACGGCGCTGCTAAAACGCATGTGAAGGACGATTTTGGTTTTGAGATGATAAGTCAAGGGGTATTCACGACCGCTCAGATCGACCGAGCCGTATGGACTGAGGATATGTTGGATCGCCTTGTCGAATGGATTAAATCCGACCCGAGAGGAGAGAAATATCGGAATCTCGATTGGAGCGATGAATATATGGCGGCTAAAAATGATGATAAAAAATCAAACGAAACAATGCTATAAATTTGGAGGATAAAAAAAATGTCAAGAAGAGAAACTGCGCTCAAGTATTTTATCGAGCAGGAAAAAGAATGGAAGATTAGAACCGAATCCGGAATCGAGCTTTATCGAAAAGGCAACGGTGTTATAAATATCAAGCACCGTGACGGAAGCCCTGTCGGTGAAGGTGTAAAAGTCAAGCTCAAGCAAAAAAATCACGAATTCAGATTTGGAGCAAACATATTCATGCTTGACGAATTTGAAACAGATGAGAAAAACCGGATTTACAGAGAAAAATTCCCGGAGTTTTTAAATCTTGCTACACTTCCCTTTTATTGGAGCGATCTTGAACCGGAGGAAGGAAAACCGAGATTTGCCGCGGATTCGCCGAAAATATACAGGCGTCCGGCGACAGACCTTTGTGTTGATTATTGCCTTGAAAAAGGAATCGAACCCAAGTGTCACTGCTTAAATTACGATAACTTTGTTCCTGACTGGCTCAGACACGATACCTCTGATGCATATAAAAAGAAGCTCGACAGGCGCATGAGAGAGATATCCGAACGATATGCCGACAAGATACCGTCGTTTGAAGTTACAAATGAAACGCTTCAGGGTTTTAGTCCGATACATTCAAAGTTCTACTATGATGACGATTTTCTCGACTGGAGCTACCGCACAGCCGCGAAATATTTCCCGCTCAACCGCCTTATCATAAATGATTATGACATCTGGTCTCCGGGAGGATACAACGACCGCTGTATCTATTATATGCAGATAGAAAGACTGCTTTCACACGGTATAACGCATCTTGACTCAATAGGTTTGCAATTTCACAGCTTTTTCCCTCAGGAAAGCGAAGCGTCAATAGCAAAACAAAGATATAATCCTGAAAGTCTATATATGATGATGGACAACTACGCTCGTCTCGGCAAAAATCTTCAGATTACCGAAATGACTATACCCGCGTATTCAAAAAACGAAGAGGATGAGGAGATACAAGCAGAACTTACCTGCGGCGTATACCGCACATTCTTCTCGCATCCCGCGATGGAAGCCGTTATTTATTGGAATCTGGTTGACGGATATGCGTACAATGCAAAGCCGGGTGATGTAACCGCAGGTGAAAATGTGTTTTTCGGAGGTCTTTTGCGCTTTGATATGTCAGAAAAACCGGTATATAAAGCTCTAAAGAAGATGATTAACGAGGAATGGAATACCGAGACTGTTATAGACGCTGTAAACGGCAAATGTGACTTCCGTGGATTTTACGGTGATTATGATGTCTTAATAGTTAAAGACGGATCGGAAATTCCTTCTGAATTAAGCCTTTCAAAAGACAAAAAGAATGTATTTGACATTTTGATTTAAGGACGAAAATCATGTTTGATTTGACCGGGCGGAAAGCCCTTGTAACCGGCTCAACACAGGGAATAGGTTATGCTATTGCGAAGGCTTTCGCTTTACACGGCTGCGAGGTTTTTATACACTGTAAAAGCGATGTTTCAAAGGCAAAAATAATTGCCGGTGAGCTGGCAGAATCAACCGGCGGCAGTTTGAGCGGGATAGCATATGATCTTTTCAATGCTGATGCGGGAGAAAAACTTTATTCAATGACAGGGGATGTCGATATACTCGTCTGCAACGCAAGCGTTCAATACCGGAATGACTGGGATAAAATCCCTGAAGATGAATTCGAGAGTCAAGTAAATGTTAACTTCCGCTCTACCCTACTTCTTATGCAGAAATACATTCCCTCAATGCAAAACAAACGGTGGGGACGAGTGTTAAACATAGGTTCGGTTCAGCAAAGCCGTCCTCATGTTCAGATGGCTATTTATGCCGCAACGAAAAGCGCAATACAGAACCTTACTGAAAACACAGCCAAGCAACTCGCCGGCTTTAATGTCAACGTAAACATGCTGCTTCCCGGTGTCATCAATACTCCGCGCAACTCATCGGCGCTTGCCGATGAAAATTACCTGCAAGTGGTAATGGATAAAATTCCTGCCGGTTATATAGGTGAAGCAGATGACTGTTCTGCCGCCGCTCTGCTTTTATGTTCTGACGAGGGGAGATATATAACCGGAAGCGCTCTTTACATTGACGGAGGTTTCCACTTATAACATATATAAAGAAAGGACTTTATTATGCCAAAAAGAATATTTGCATTAATTATTGCAGCTTTGTTTATACTTACGTTGATTGCCGCCTGCTCATCGGGAGACGGGGAAAAAACTCCCGGAACGGGTGACCCTGTCGATAATAACGCGGTTGCAGATGCTGCAGAAACTACTGAGACACCATATATCGATCAATTCGCCAATCTCGATTATGATGGTGAAGAAGTTCAGGTCATTGCAATGTCAGTTCCCGGAGCTAATCCTTCGATTTCTCTTGAAGACAACACCGGTGAGCGGATATTTGACCAGCTTTATCAGCGCGACCGTGAGGTTGAGGATCTTTTAAACATTACGATAGCTTATACAGAAATTGCGGATAATGTCGGCGATAGTATGATGCTTGCTGAAAAGATGCAGAAAGCGGTGATGGCCGGAGACTGTCCCTGGCGATTCATGCTTAACAGGATAGCTTATGGAACCGCTGCAATAGCTTCCTCCGGTACAATTATCGACATGACTACTCTTCCCTATTTCTCGCCTCAGGAGCCGTGGTGGAATCGGAATGTTTATGAAAACATGAGCTATAAAGGCAGACTGTTTTTTGACACAGGCTCAATTTCTCTTGCATATTTCTACTCCCCCTGTATCCTTGCGTATAATCAAAACCTGGCGGAAAGTTACGGAGTCAACGATATTTATGACCGTGTTATAGGCGGAACCTGGACTATCGACTATTTCAACGAGATTATAGACGGCACGGCTGCTGATCTTGACGGCGACGGCGTAATGAAGGAAATAGATCAATTCGGACTTGCCGTCGATGATCTTTCGTCTCAATCCTTTTATATTGGAATAGGTGGCCGAAATGATATGGCCAATGAAGAAGGAATCCCGACTTTAGTAGTTAATAAAGAAGAGAATATAACACGTGTTCAAAAAACATTGGAGGTTGTCGGTATCAAAGAACGTACTTTATACACCGAAGGTCTCAGCGGTGACAGTTATACAGAAAAGAAAACCAGAACCTTTAAAGCGGGGCGAGCATTCTTCCTTGGCTATAACATGAGCGGTCTAATCGATCAGCTCAGAGATATGGATAACGACTACGGTATAATACCTCTTCCTAAGTATGATGAGGCTCAAGAAAGATATTATACTTACGGCAGTCCGTTTGGTCCGATCGGGATATGTGTTCCGACAACCAATACTGTTGAACAAAACGAACTCACGGGAGCAGTTATAGAATCAATGGCATACCTTGCGTATACCGAGGTCCAGCCTCTGATGTATGATATAACTTTAAAGGAAAAGGTTGCGAGAGACGAGCGTTCAAAAGAGATGCTTGATATTATTTATGAAGATATAATCTACGACTGGACTCAATGTCTTGATCCGGGGGGACTTAATGCAGTTATGCGCCAGCTTTGTACCGGCGCAAAGCAGGATCCTGTATCTGCAATTACAAAGATATTTGACAAAGCAGAAGCAGCTCTCAAAAAGGTTATGGATACTTACGAGGGAATTGAAGGTTAATTGCATAAGTGGAATTGCGCCGAATATGCAGTTAATCTCTTAAATACGAACCGGCAAAAATTGCCGGCAATACATAGTTAAAAAGGTGGTCTTTTTAGACCGCCTTTTTTATTATATAGGTATCTTTATCCTGAGCAATTAGCATTATGAGTCAACTAAAATACAACAAAGTAATTTTACATAGGCTATACCCGATTTTTGTGAAGATATTACATAAATTCGGTATAATAATGATAAGCAGAGATTTAGCTCTCGGAGGTGAAGAAATGAAGGTAAAAGAATATTTACCGGCGATAATGCTCTGGCTTGTTTTTGAAATCATCGCGGTTGTTTTATGGCTTGCACTTGATAATATATTTTACCTTTTAAATTTCACATATATAGGCTCTGCTATTGCGATAGGTTTAATTCTATATACACGAAAGCAAAAGCATGCCCGCAATATAGTTCAACTCGCAGTCGGACTTTATATGCTTTTATATTTGGGTATTATTTGCCGGGAAAATATGCAGATAGAGGGCTTTTGGTATTATCTCTTTCTTGGTGTATTTGAAGCTGCGACAATTCACTATGCCGTTGCAAAAATCTTCGGACCGTTGTTATTTGGACGCGGTTGGTGTGGCTACGCCTGTTGGACAGCGATGGTATTGGATTTTCTCCCCTTCAAAAAACCTTCTTCTCCTCGAAAGCCGCTAGGATTTATCCGCTATATTGTTTTTGCTGTTTCTCTTATATTTGTCGGATCTCTCTTTATATTTAAGGTTGTTAATAAAGATGAGATCATGTGGTGGAGTTTTATTGTCGGGAATATAATCTATTATGTCGTCGGAATAGTTTTGGCATATAAGTTCAAGGATAATCGGGCTTTCTGTAAATATATCTGTCCTATTACCGTCTTCTTGAAGCCGATGAGTTATTTTTCTCTGATGCGCGTTAAGGTTGATAGCGAAAAATGTATCTCATGCGGCAAATGCGAAAAGGCATGTCCGATGAATGTGGAAATACTTAATAATTCCCGAAAAAGAAAGAATGGTACAGAATGTATTCAATGCATGCAATGCGTTGAAGAATGTCCGAAAAAGGCTTTGAAGATTTAACTATGCCTTTTTTCGACAGCTGATGACTTATGATTAAAAGCAGCCATTATCTATTGCTCAGATACCAGTTTGGCGCTTCGGGATCATAGCCGTATTTTTTGATACGTTTTACTACCATGGAAGAAAGCAATTTTGAAAATAAGTATGTCATAAGTTTTCCCGGCGGTGACTGAACATCAATATATAAGCTGTCAGGAGACTGCTTTCCGCTTGTGATATATCGAACAAACTGATCGAAAGCCGGCACAACTTTCCTGCGGCTCATATGCTTTTCGAGAGGTTTTCCGTCAAGCATCGCGCCTACACCTAATATAAAACCGCCTTGCCATGAAAGATTATTCTTGTCTGCAAATAATTCAAGACAGGTAAGTCCATGCTTATGAGTATGGATATACGGCATGCCTCCGTTAATAATTCCGTATATCTTTTGCCCGGAAAAACCACCTGTGAATGAGGCTGTCTCCAACAGTTCAATGAGTTTAGCCGGATAGGTATTAATATAACAAGGACCGGATATTATTATTGTCTCAGCTTGCTGCATTTCTGATACTAACTCATTCAGACTGCCGCTTTGAGGGAGAAAGATCATTTTCCCGCCGATAGCAGCGCGGACACGCTCAAGCAACATGGCGCTTGTTCCTTTGCGCCTTGGACTGGTGCAAATAAGTAATATTTCTGATTTATTCATCGACGATCTCCCTTGCAATTATGTTGATAGCTTGCTTATCAGCCAAACTGTCACAGATAAAAGCTTTTCCGCTGACATTCATAATGATTTGATTTTCCTTATGCAAGCATAAAAAAGCTGTTTGCTCTGCTTCGCTGATATTATCTCCGAAACCAACCATATAATATCTTAATTCCTTATTGCTCATACCTTTAACTATTTCTCCGTCCTTTATCCAATAGCGAGGATCACCGACGGCTGCCATACGGTCCATTACTTTCTTGATATGATAACTTACACCGCCAAATACTATCGGAGAAACTAATACAAGTGCCTGACATCTTACAATTCTCGGATAAAGCTGCTGCATATCATCAGGGATTACACAACGGCCATATGTCTTACCACCGCAGCTGTTACAACTGACGCAAGGCTTTATATTAAGGGTATCGGCAGCGAAATGAGCAACTTGAATTCCCATTGCGCAAAACGATTCTTTCAGAATCATACCTATATTACCTTTACTGTTATCTGATATTATTAATGTCATATATTCCCTCATAATATAATGATTTTTTAAACATATCAAAATATTGAATACCTGTCTAAATATTTTGATCCTGTGATGTGCTGCGCCTGTATGAAAAGGGGCAAGCCGCCGCATTGATCGATGACAAACCTATGACACAAACTCAGCTTTTGATGGCTGCCTTATTGATGCTGATTCCAGTTTTATTGGCTCTTGCGATGGTCTTCTTACCTCAAGATGTTGCGAGATGGTTCGGCATCATAGCATCTCTGATTCTTGTTATTATTAACATTTTTGGAGTTGGCAGTTATACCGGGTTGTTTGACCGAGTATTAATCTGCGTAAGCTTGGCGCTAAATGTTTTTACCGCTGTTTGGACATGGCTTTGGTAACTTAAAATAAGCTATTCTCGAAATATTGATTACGAATCTGAGATAATAAGAGTTCTTACGGAGGAATCGAATGAGTAACAAAGCAAAAGATTTAGGAATAGTAGCCATCGGGATAACCGGTATGTTTTTAGTATATTGGATATACTCAATTTTCCTTGCTGATTATTTGCCCTTAAGCGATGATTTGAAGACAGTAATAGGAAAAGTGATTTTTTTGGTATTTGGTTTGGGAGTTTTCCTTATTGCAACAAAGAAGATGGAAAATATTGCAATTCCCAAAAATAAAGTGTCAGCCAAAACACTTATTATCTGCTTTCTGCTTCAATTTACCGCCTTAATGTTTACGATGATTTTATTATTTATGAACATAGCTCTAACAACGGCATTTGGCGGCAAAGATTCTTCAACAGATATATCAGCGCTCTCGCCCCTAACTTTGATTCTTTTATTGGTTATAAATCCAATCTTAGAAGAATTTATTTTCAGGCATCTGCTTGCAAAAAAAATGTTAAAACACGGTGAAAGATTTTATATATTTGTGTCAGCATATTGCTTTGCAATCGCGCACGGAGTTTCTTTAGGGGTTATACAAATTGGTTACACTTTCATTTTAGGTATGATATACTCATTTCTGATGGTAAAAACAGGCAACATTGTTCTGGTGATGATTTTACATTCATTGTCAAATCTTTTCGGTGGTGTGATTTTTCAAACACTGTCTAATGTTTCAGTGGGAGTAGCTGCCGTTTATCTGCTATTGGTGATGGTTTTAGGGGTAATCGGATTGATTTTGTTCCTTATTAACAGAAGAAATATCATTCTCGACGGAAGTCAAGGTCTTGTTGAAAAACATACCTTTAAAGACTTGGCGACAAATAAAGGAGTTATACTTTATTCAGCCATAACATTTATCATGATTTTGCTGAAATGAATCTTTGATTGAATTGGGGCCTTTCACTATTGATAATTAAGAAAACGAAGGTTGGATATATGAGAAAAAACATAATAGCATTCTTTATAATGCTCGTTGTCTTTTTACAATTTATAGGGTTACCGTTAAAAGCGATATATGAAGAAGATAAAGATGCTGAAATAAAACTCATAAATAATGAGACAGAACTTGATGCTGCTTTAGATGCATTCATTGAAGAGCGAAAGAGCGGAACAGCCGGAATATCTTTTGCTGTTTTTAACGATAATGAACTCATAATAAGAAAGGACTACGGTTATACCGATGTCGCAAACGGAATTTTAGTAGATGAAGAGAGCGTATTTGAATGGGGTTCTGTTACAAAACTGTTAGTTTGGGTCAGCGCGATACAACTTTATGAATCCGACAAGCTTGATTTGAATGAGGATATAGAAAAGTATTTGCCTAAAGACTTTTTGAGCAATAAAAAATATGAGAAAAAGATTACTTTTTTAGATCTTATGAATCATCAAGCTGGTTTTCAAGAAACGATTTATCCTGTTGAAACGACTGATTCAAAAGTTCTGAAAAACAGCAGTCTCGAAAAAGCGCTTATTTCCTCAATGCCGCCGCAAATCTATGAACCGGGTACCGTTACGGCATATTCCAACTGGGGAGCAGCCTTGGGAGCGTATGTAATAGAGAATATAACCGGCATAAACTTTGTTGAATATGTGCATATAAATATATTTGAAAAACTTGGTATGAAGCATACAGCTCTCGCGCCAGATTGGAGCGATAATCAGTGGGTAAAAGATAAAAGAGCTGAAATGAACTCATATTCGTATTTTGACACAGAAAAAGAAGATTTTGGTACTAATATTTCAAATATATTGTTATATCCCGCAGGCGCAGCCGCCGGCACTGCTTCGGATTTTTACTTATTCACCAAAGCCTTAATCCCCGGCAGTAATTCCGGATTGTTTGAAGATTCAGCGACACTTGATAAGTTATATGAACCTACTCTTTATTACAGCAAGGCAAATATTGTGAGAAATTCTCATGGATTATGGACCTTAGAGTATAATAATACTGTTTATGGTCACGCAGGTAATACCGTGGGCTTTACATCAAGTCTATGGATAGATATAGAAAAAAGGACAGCTGTTGCTGTGATGAGCAACGAACAGGGTGAGATTGCTTATAATTACGGACTTCACCCTCTGATATTTGGTAATCCTTCACTTACTCCGGGCGGTGATGCTCATGATATCAGCGGCATTTATTTCCCGAAAAGGACTTTAGAAAAAGGCTTTGGCAGGATATACAAGTATATAAGCGCGATTATGCCGGTTTCCAAAACCGATAACAGCAGAATATTCAATATCCCCGGCGGAATGGAAATAATTCAAACAGATGATGTAACATACATGCAAGATTCCAAAAACGGTATGACTTTTCCAATACGCCTTGCAAGTGACAACATTCTTGAATCTTTTACCGGTGATTATGAAAAGTTTTCCCTCGCAGAAATTTTATTTGCATGGTTTTTAATAATAGGCGTACTGATTTGCTTTATCACTTTCCTGATTAGAAGTGTATATTTAACTATAAAGATAATCCGCAAAAAATCATCCGATTCAAAGATTTTAATATTATCTGTTGGTATTGCTCTGTTTTCATTATCGCTGCCTGTTTTATGGTTTAATGCGGGAATCGAAAGGATACCCGCTATGATCAATTCGATAGTTATAGTTATATTGGGAATAACACCGGTATTAAATATGATTTATCTTTTTAAATCGGAATTAAAGAAAGCAAAATCTCATTGGTTTTTAGCTGGTCTTTCACTTATTCCGTTGATTGCGATGATATTTATGCAGAGCTATAAAGTCTAAATAATAAAATCTCCCTTTGAATTTCAAAATATCGGTTTTCTCGGAATTATTATCAGTTGTCGAAAAGACTATTTTATCAGCCATATCAGTTGATAAATCCTGATGGAGCAAAATCGTATAAGATGCTTTCCCTTTTTTCTGAATTCCAAGTTAAATTTAATGCTATAAATGAATTCATTAGCGACGGCTCGTTTAACGAGCCGTATTTTTTTACGATTTCTTCTTTCCAAATATCTAAATTACAGCCAACAATAATTCCGCAAAGCTGATATTCGCTCCTTTATCTTTATGTTAATTTCGATATGTATTTATTATTTGTTATATTCATCTAAAAACCTGAGGACATAGCCATTTAGTTCAAGCAGAGTCTCGGGCGGATTCCGCTTATTTAATCCGCCGTCGATCAAATTAGTAATAACAGGAGTGACTAAAACCAGGTCGGTCAGTCCGAGATGACCGACACCTTCTATATGTTCATTAATATAAATAGGATTATCGCTCTTCATCAATCTTGCGTTCATTCCATACTGTGGTATTTCGTCTATATTTGAATATAATGCGTCTGAATACAAATGCAGTATAGGCAAAGGATATTCCACATCCGTAAAAACATATTTGTTTCCATCTATTCCGACTATATCTTTGGCAAACGGAGACTCAAGAATTACGAGGGCTCGGATAAAATCAGCTTTTTGTCTGCCTACGGCGAGTACTGCCGAACCGCCGAGTGAATGTCCTGATAAAACTATGCGTTTTGTGTCGATATATTTTTCATAGTTGTTATCACTATTTGTATCTAAAATTTTGTCAAGTACTTCATTTATATCATCAATCCGGATATCTGTCCATTTATTCAGAGATATCAAAGTACTGTTCAGTTCTTTTGAACCCGGCGAAGTCATAACCTCATTAATAAAGTTAAAATCTACCCGAATCTTGCTGCCGTCAGACATTTTTGATGAAAAAGAATGATAGGGGTGATTAAAACTCATGACCATATATCCCCTGGATACAAGTTCTAAAAACAAGGTTTCATTTGAATCCGCGCCTCCGAAAGAACCGGGAGAATAAATCAGCAGGGGAAGCTCGTTTTCCTTTGCGCCTTTGGGATACCAGACTTTTACCGGCACTTCCCTTTCATCTCCATGGGTGAGCATTTCGGGTATCTCAGACTTATATCTGTAAAATATCATATCGGTTAAAACTTCTATGTTTCCAGTTGGTTCAGGAGGCGGTAAAAGAGGAATTAGATAACGAAAACCCGTAAATAATACAAGAATCAAAGATACCAGTATAAGTCCTGCCTTTTTCCATTTTCTAATTTGTTTTTGAAATATTGTGAGAACAAAGAGAATAAATGAAAACAAAAACAATAAAAGTCGAATTATCATCTTTAAATAAACCTTTCTTATGTAATCAGTATAACAGAAGAAAACATCATTTTAACCGGCATGGTATTTTGTAGTTTATTTATAAGAATGTAATTCCCATTTTATATACCGAGTACGGACATTTTTTCATTAATAAGATCAATTCTGGTTTGCAAATTTTCATTTTGAAAAATTAGTTCTGATTCTAAAGTTCCGTCCTTCATAAATAAAACTCTTTTGCTTCTTGCTGAAACTTTAGAATCATGAGTAACTAACAGAATAGTCATTCCGTTATTGTTTAATTGCTCAAATAAGTCTAAAATTTCTTCCGAAGATTTTGAGTTTAATGCGCCGGTTGGTTCATCTCCGAAAAGAATTTCGGGATTGTGTAAAACAGCTCGACAAATAGATGCTCTTTGAAGCTGTCCGCCCGACACTTCAGTTATTTTACGATTCTCGGTACCTTCAATGCCGGCTATTTTCATTATTTTCAGCGTTTTTTGAATCAATTCCGACTTATCTTTTTTATAGTCTTCATAACTTGGCAGCATTATATTATCTAATATGTCTAAACTTGGCAGCATCGTCGGGTTTTGGAAAACAAAACCCATTTTTTTACGTCTGAAATCAGCCAAATTGTTTTCATTCATTTCATGTAAAGAAACGCCATTAATATAAACGCTTCCCGTATCAATTCTATCCATCCCGCTTAATGCAAACAGAAGCGTTGATTTGCCCGAACCGGAGGGTCCCATTACAGAAACATATTCATTTGTTGTAATTGATATGGATACATTGTTTAAAGCAATTGTTTGGTTATTTTCCGAACCGTATACTTTATTAATACTCCTTGCTTCTATTATTTTGTTCATACTTCTCCCTTAATATAGTCAGAAACTTTTATTATTTTAATTGAACGATAGGCGATATTAATTCCAAGAAAAACGGTTATCAGAATGCAGAACGGTGTTATAAACAGGACAAAGCCAAGATCGGGAATAAATTTGAAATTCGCTATTCCCATTGATTGTATGAAAAACCCCGCTACTGATTGTCCGATAGTGTTTACAAGAATCATTCCTATAATTATACTGACAAACACAATCAAGAGTGTTCCTGCCGTATATTGATTTCGTATGCTTTTATAGGTAAAACCGAGAGACTTAAGAATGGAAATATTGCGTCGATCTTTTACAACAAGCATATTATTAAATAATAAAGTGATTAAAAACGTAAGGCCTATCGATAAAATCATGCCGGTAATTCCTGCAGTTTTAATACTGTTTAAAGTCGAACCGAAAACAGCATCTCGATATGATTCGATATGATATATTTTGGCATTCGGATAATTTTTTTCAAACGAATTAATTTTCTCTTTTATCGGTGTGTCTTTTTTGAAATTCATGATAACGCTTTTACTTAAAGAATCCTTTGAATCATCGGAAAAAGCTGCCCGCGCAGTTTTTCCGCCATTTGTAATATCAGAATAAATTCCGGTAATTACAAAATTTTTCTTTTGTTGTTCTATTATAAGAGTCAGACTGTCCCCGACTTTTTTCCCAAGACTCGATGCATTTAAGTATGAAAGCGCAATATCGTTGTTTTGTTGAGGCGCATGGCCGACTGTGTATAAAAGAGGAAACTTGTTTTGATTTCCCAAAGTTACCCACATCTTGCTGACTGTATTAACATTCAGCATAAACTCATAGCTTTTATTGTCATAGACAACATATTCTTCAATATCCGGATCATTTTCAAGAACTGTATTCAAATCAATTAAGTCATTCATGCCGGGAAAAATCATCATCACTTGTCCGTTTCCGATTCCCATATACGTTATAAATATATCGGAAGCCATCGATGAATAAATGTTGTTAGGCAAAATTATAACAAATGATGCTATGATAAGAATGAGTATGAAAGTAAAGTAGGTCTTTTTTCTTGTCAGGATGAGATTTATTCCAAGAAAAATATCTGTTGGCAGGATATTTTGTTCTCTCAGTTTAAAAGACTTTAAGCTTGATACATTATCAGAAACAACGCCTTTATTTATGGCGCGCGCAGGAGATATATTCTTAAGCTTGTTTAGAAATCGATTAACATATAGCATGACAATCAAAAATATGAAAACAGCTCCCGCCAAAGCACAAATAACTGCGGGAAAGGTACTTTCATTCTCTCCAAAAAACATTCGGATATTTTGCAGAAAATAACCGGAAAAAGCGAGCGAAAAAATTAGGCCAAGTAGACAGCTGATAACGCTTATAATGGCATATTTCCCTCTGTATATTCTTTTGATTATCGAAAGCCTCAGACCAATTGCCTTGACAACACCGATTGTTTTATATTCATCTTCTATTTTTGATACTAAGGTAAGACGTATACAAAGAAAGCTGACGACTATAACCAAAAACGCAATTAATGAGAGGATCGCGATCATAATGCCGTCGGTCAGAGCGTTCATTAACTTGATAATCGAATATGTAACAGTCGGACCGTTACTTTCAAGGTCGGCTTTGAAATAAGACGATTGGAATAAATCAATACTTGAACGGTTATTTAGCAAGAATTCGATTAATATTTCCTCTCTGCCGACATGTTTTATCTTTTCATAATCACTTTGATGAACTAAGAATCTTTTTGACGATGAGAGCATTGAAGACATTTGAGAATCGCGAACAGCGCCCTTTACTATAAAGTTCAAGCCGGAAACAGTAATGCAATCTCCCGTTTTTATATTTCCATTTGTAAAATACACAAGAGGAACATAAATTTCACCTTCTTTAGGATAAATGATGCTGTTATCAATATCCAAAAGAAAATCAAAATTTTCACTTTGATAAGAAAAGCCGTTATCTTGACTGTTTTCAGAAAAACGCTCGCCGTTTATTATAATGTCACTTGAATCTACATTTAAAAAAGGCAATGCTTGGTAATCAAGAACATATTCGTTATTTTGAGCAAACTTATCCATTCGTTCATTATCGAAATCTCCCATGTGCATTTGGAGAAAGTGAGGCGCTTTTGACTTTTCTAAAAAGAGATTTATTGATGCGTTCAGATTAACGGCAACAATTCCGACTGTACTTAAAACAAAACTTGCAAATAAAATAAACGAAAAAATCGTAATGCTTACTAGTTTTGAACCTTTTAAATCATTTAGAACAATTTTTTTGAGCAATTTTATCCTGCTTTCGGCATAGTTGTCTGATCTTTTTATATTTAATTCAACTTCTTTTGAATCAATGAAATGACTCTTTCGTCTGTCAAGTAAAATTCATGTTCAATATCCGGGAATATTTCCAAGTCGCTTATCTCATAACAATCGGCTAATTTAATCTGAATATCAGATTTAAGTGTTTTATCCGCATCCGAGCCTATGACAGTTACGGGACAAGTTGTTTTCTTTGCGTATTCTGAAACATTTATGTTATCTGAAATAAATATTTTAAATGGTCCCCAGAAAAAAGGTAATATCTGATTATATAGTTCTGCCGAGTCGCGAAATCCGGATAATAAAAACAAGTGACTGCAGGGACGAACGGATGCAAGATACGCTGCCATGCCGCAGCCGTAGCTATGACCGATTATTATTATATTTCGATCGGAATATTGTTCTTTTGCCCAGTCATAAAGTATTTCTGCGGATTCCTGCATGGTTCGCAGGTTCATTTTCCCTTTGCTATCCTGTGTTCCGTAATAATCTATCGCAAGGAATGGCACATCATAGTGAGAGGCAAAAGTACCGACGGTATTGTACGCAATATAGTTAGAACCGCCGAAGCATAATATGATTGAACTTGAATTATTTGCGAGGTTATAACCGTAACCTGTCAAATTCTCTCCATAATTTAGCTTTTGCGGAGTTATACTTATCTTATCCATCTTCCGTTTTCCTTTGTAAAATGAATAAGATATTGTTCGCATAATATGATTTGTCAGAAATCCGACTATCAAAACCCACATTAAGATTATTAGTATAAATCTGACAACTTTCATTATTGATACTCTCCGTGTTTTGTTCAGCTTATTTTCTTTCAATCCATCCCTGTTCAAGCCAGTGTTTTAAATCAACACTTAATTCTTTATTTTTCGGGTTGTTTTTTAAGAGATTGTTTTGCATCATCCTGCACATCTCGAAAATAAATTTAGTGTTCAAACTCATCGCAGCAGGTTTTATATCTTGAAACTGTCTTGCAAAATAACGAATCTTACTTTCAAATCTATTTCGTCGTTTCTCTGAAATCTCATTCCAGATTACGCCTTCCATCATACCGAAACCGATTTTTTTAACTCTCGGAACACCCAGCCAATTTAAGCTTGTTTTGACATCTTTTTGCGCGTCATTATTAGGTGCGCCAATGCTTTGAGTGATAATCGCCGCGGTTTTGTTGAACATTTTGGGATCCGGTCTATGTGCGCACCAGTGAACTCCCAAATGATCCAATAGGCTTTTTACATGCCCGGGGGTTCTCAGAACATATACCGGATAAGCAAAAACAATTAAATCGGCTTCAAGCATTGCTTGCCAAATCGGGGCAACTTTTTTATGATGAGGGCAAAGTGACTCACCTTTCATAAAACATAGTTTGCATCCCGTACAATAATCCGGAGCGTCTTTTGGTAAATAGAACTCTGACAGTTGTTCCGGTTTCAGCTCATCTAAAAATATTTCCTTAAGCATGTATGTGCAGCCTTTTTGTTCCGTACCGTTTATAACAACGCATTTCATTTATAATTCACCTTATTTAGTTTATTAAAACCAATAAAGAATTCTAAAATAACGAGTAAAATAAATAACTATGTATATCATATAGTTAAGTATAGCATAATATCGTAAAAAACAGAATAAATATACATCATAGCCAGGTAAAGTTAATTGAAATAATATTCTATTTAAATTATTATTATTCATTATCTTGGGTTTATTAAACAAAATACAGCCGTAAAACAAAATGCTTTACGGCTGTATTCTATATAATTGTGCTCATCTTAATATTTAATAGTCTATTCCCTGCTCGTCCGCCATTCCCTCAAATTTAGAAATGAATTTATCCATAGATTTATTCGTCACCTTATCATGTTTTGCAAGGAAGGAGGCAAAGTCTCCGGTGTTTTTCATGGTAAGCAAATACATATTCCATGATAAGCCCGCGATATCATATAGCTCACCGCAGTCAAATACACGGTTATTCATGATGATATCAAGCATATCTGTTGATTCGGGGTCTCGGACAAGTTTGGTTCCAAGATAAACATCATAGTAGGCTTCACGGACGGTATATCTTGCTTCGGCAGACATCTGTTCGATTACCGCACCTATCAGCTGGTGATCAAATCCGGCGCTGTTGGGTATGCAGACAGAGCAGCCGGTGTATCTGTTAACGGTATGGTGATAATGGCTCTGCGCTTCATCAAACTTTGGCATAGGAATGATTCCGAAGTCGTTTTCCATATTACGCAAGGTTTCAACGACTCTCATTCTGATCCACATCATCAGAACACGGTTCTCGGAGAACATCTTTGTCTGAAGTTGATAGATATCCATTTTGCCTTCGTAATGGTGCAGGTTGATTACAATGTCGTCGCGATACATTATGTCAAAAATTCGCTGCATTACTATCTGATTATGCTCTGTGTCAAGTGTCAATTCCGGTCGCTGCTTATCATTCATTGTGACAATTCTTCCGCCGGCAGCATGAAGATACGATACTATTGCGTCACGCTGCCAGATAAGGCCGTATTGATCTTCCAGGTCTATCACTCCGTCGCCGTTTAAGTCTTCGGAAGCAACAGTAATCATTTCATCCATCTTGTCAAAGGTCCATTTGCTGTCATTTACAAGCAAATACGGCGAATCCATGTTGAAGTCGCTGACCATAGATTTTGAGAAAACCATTGCTGAAGTTGAGTCGTCGTCAAGAATAATCATATCACCGGTGACATAATAGAGCTGACCTAAAATTGTAGCATTGTCAACCATGTCGCGATCATACCACGGTTTTGAAAGATCCATATATTCTAAACTGTGGAGATTTACAAGGTAGCCATCCTGAACTATAGTCTTAAGTCCTTCCATACGGCAGGTCGAGATGTGATAATCATCAGAACCGGCAAGAGCTTGCTTTTTAATAAGATCCTGCTGACTGTCCTTTTCAATACCGAGTATTTTGCAGTTAAGCCTTTCCTCTGTTGCAAGGTTTCTTGCGTAAACCGCATCGTTTATAGGCTCTCCGTTTTCAGCCTCGGAGTAGATGTCGCGGGACGCCCAGTCCTGCCAGTCGGTTCCGCCTACCGGATACATCATTATCCTGATTTCCATTCCTCCCAGATCGAAATCTTCTGGAAGATCTGCTTTCAGTATAGTTTCTTCGGTAGTTTCTTCGGCAAGGTTTTCGTCCGGTATACTATTGTCATCATTTGAAGGTGTCTGTCCTTCTGTTTTACCGCAAGCGGCAAAGACTGAAATAAGAATACATAAAAGCAATGACACCGCAAAAATACGTTTAAATAAAATGGCGTTCATTATCTGCCTCCTGTACAGATGAAATCAGTAAATTAGTTTTTCTTTGATTAATAACAACTTACAGGTATTATAGAGCAAATTAAGCTTTTTGAAAGATATCTCTTCCGGCTTTGTCAGGTCATAATACCTAAGTAAAACATCTCCGTTAAATTGAAGACCGTTTTTTCTGGCTTCGCGTTCTGCCTTTGCGAGGAAATCCAAATCTCTCCTGTAATCGACAAAATCACGTATATACCTGAATATCTGACCTGAAATACGGAAATGTCGCTTTTTAGCGTCACGGCGCAGTCTTCTTATTATATACCGTACCACTTCCTTATCAGTCATCCTCATTTTTAAAGATACTCCATTTTTACGGCAGTTCTCTTATTGTATCAAGCAGATCATTAATCGTCTTGCTTTGTCTATCAAAAGTTTTCGTTGCTGCGCTTACATAATTATTTTTCTTTGTGTTATAGACATTGTTATACGCGGATTGAAAACTGCTTCCCCAAGAGAAGTCAACAGCCCAGTCGTAAGCCTTGCTCGCAAGAATTATATCGAGTGTTTGGAGTGATTCATCATCACGTACCAACTTTACATTAAGCATAATATCGTAAAGAGCATATCTGACAGTGGTATTTGAAAAGGCGCACATTGTGTCGAGGACGATCCCGGTAAATTCGGGATCTTGACAGGTAATCGGGATCGCAAGAGCGGTAGTCCAACCGTTTGAAACATATTCCCCGTAATTTTTCTGATCTTCATCAAGTTTTGGCATGGGTATAAGGCCAAAATCAGATGTCATTCCGCGCAGCTTATTGATAGGCCCAAGCATATTGCCCATAAACAGCGCTTTGTCTTCCATGAAAATCTCTTCATAGCCGCTGTATGTCATTTCCGCCTCAACCATATAGTGATATATGGTATCAACCGCCAGAATATGTCTTTCGTTAAGGGTGTTAACGGTAAGAATTCCATCAGGGTCAATGTCTACTGACTTTTCACCCATTGCGTAAATCCAATGTTTTACATGGTCGTTGTTCTCTATGTGACCGACAATATCGTCTCCAACTTTAATAACCCCGTCACCGTTTAGGTCGTGTACTACGGTCTGAGCCATGTCATTGAATTTATCGATAGTCCATATTCCGTCGAGTACAGTCTGATAAGGATATTGCAGAGAGTGATCATCGCAGAGCTTTTTGTTGAAATATATGGCTTCTACTGCATAATCGTCAAAGGTGTTTATGTCACCGGCTATCCAATAGAGTTTTGAATTAAATAAAGTGAAGTTTGAAGTGATATTTGCGTCCCACCAGTAATCTTCGGTATTAATGGTATTAACAGTAAGAAGATTCATCAAATAACCGGAAGTCATCGGAGTTCCGAAGAAATCCATTCTGTTAATTACCGTGTCAAATTCATCGGAGCCGGCTGTAACCGCTTTCTGTATGGTTTTTGTTATAGTATCTGTTTCTCCGCCCCAGATCGGGGTTATTTTTACATTGAGCAATTCTTCGGTATTGCGGTTACGCTTGATTATAGCGTCATTCATGACATCGCCGGTTTCTGTCTCAGCCCATATCTCGTTAACTTCATCTCCGAGCTGATAATAGAAATGTTTCCCTATAGAAGGCGAAAGAATGCGTATTTCTTTTCCGCCGTAATCATTTGAAGAATAGCGTTCTCTGATAATATCATCTGCGGTAAGCTCTTTTTCTTCGGCTGTAGTTTCAACTTGTTCAGCCTGCGTGTCTGCAGCATCCGGCTGATTATCACTGTCTGACTTCTCACCGCATCCGGCAATTAAGCTTCCCAAAATCAGGACAGATATGATAATCGTGACAAATCTTAATAGTATTTTTTTCATTTGTTTCCACCTCTTTTTGGCATTTTTAGTCAGGCAAGTAGTCGGAAATCACAGTTATTTTTGCGAGTTTGACACGTGAATCGTCAGTTTTTATTACGGTTACACTAATCCCCTCCTCTTCAACTATATCACCGTTTTTCGGAATACTTCCCGCGAGTTCGGTTATCCATCCGCTTATTGTGGTCTGATTTGTTTTAATGCCATGGAGCTTCGGATTGTAAATGTTGCGCAAAAGAGCGAAAAGCTCATTCATGGTAAGGTCTCCTCGAACAACACACTCGGCTCCCTCTTCGGTCTCGTTATATTCCAAAATGTTGTGCTGCTCCGGGTTGTCGCGCTCATCATATATTTCACCAACTATCTGTTCAATCAGATCTTCAGCGGTGACAATACCGGTAATGCCTCCGAATTCATCGACAACGACAGCCATTTCTTCCAGTGTCAGCTTCATTTGAGAGGCAACCGAGCTGACAGTTTTATTTTCAAACACCAGCAGCGGTTTTATCAGAAGATCCAGAAAGGACTCCTCGCTGAGTTTGTTAATACCGCCGGATTTTATGACTTCTCTCATGAAGTCTCTTACCGGCAAAATTCCGAGTAAGTTATCCGGAGTATCTCTGTAAACAGGTATTCTTGAATAAGATCTTAGAAGGTATGAGTTCTCATTCAGGAGAGATTTGATTCCGTCTCCGATATCAAAAGCTTCAATGTCAACTCTTGCAACCATTATATCGCGTATTTTCAAGTCGTCGTTGGAGAAATTCACCATTCCTCTGAGCAATTGGCCGTCATCGCTTGTAATGATTCCGTCTTTCTCGCATTCATCGACAAGTATCGATAGCTCTTCGCGGGTAACGGAGGGTTTGTCTCTGTTTTCCGGCGTCCATAAAGGTGAAAGCCAGTTAATAAGCGCGTCGGAAAGCTTTACAACCGGGGCGAAGAGTTTTGTAAAAAATAAAATAGGATTTGCGGCAAAAAGAACCATTTTATCAGCATGGCGATTAAATATAACCTTCGGTAAAATTTCACCGAAAATAAGTAGAGCAACAGTTATAATCACACCCGCAATCGTCTGCGCGCCGGAAGTGTTTTCCGGTGACAGAGTTACGGCAAGAAACGTTGCGGCTGAAGAAGCGGAAATATTGACAAGCTCATTGCCGGCAAGTATTGCGGATAGGCTTGCTGTGAAATGGTTGGAAATATAAAGCGCTTTTTTTGCGTTATTATTTCCCGATTCTGCTGCCATTAGCAGCCTTTGTTTATTGCATTTGGCAAACGCTATTTCCGAACCCGAAAAGAAAGCTGAGAAACTGAGAAGAACTACTATAAGGAGCGGAATGAAGATTATTATAGTCATAGCGCCGCCTTCTCATTCTTGCTTTTTAAGGGTGTTTCATTGCCCTGGAAAAGAACCCGAAGCAGATCATCCATGGTGGCAAGTCCGATTGTTTTATCGGCTTTATCCGTTATTATTGCCATATGGGTCCTTTGACTTACCATTTCATCGAAGAGAGTTTTTAAATTGACATCAGACCGAACTTTAACGGGAGGTCTGGAAATTGCTTTTAAATTTATCTGACTGCCGCGCATTAAGCGTTCAAGCACATCGGAGGAATTAAGAATCCCGATGATATTATCAAGTCCGCCATGACAAAGCGGATGTCTTGAATGCTCGTCTGCCATCAGTTTTTCTTTTATTTGTTCGTTTGATAAGCCGTTTTTTTCCAAATCGATATAGTCGATATTACGCCTGGGGATCATGATTTCATTTACGCGAAGATCGTTAAAAGATGAAGCGGATTTTATGAGTTTGCTTTCATAAAGGTCAATGGCGCCTGATTCGAGAGCTGTGTCAACTGCGCGGATAAATTCATTTGTAGTAATTTCCGGATGCTTTTCTCCGTCTCCTATTACTTTGCTGATTACCTTGGTCAATAGCTGGAAAACCTTTATGATTGGAAACATAAGGCGCATTAACGCAAATATGATATGACAGAATAGAAGAGCAAAACTATCGGCATTAACATGTGCAATATTTTTTGGAATTGTTCCGTCGAATATAAAAACAATTAAAGTAACTATCAGAGATGATATAAGCGAGGCATAACCGCTAAGCGACGGAAACGATTTTAAAAGGTCAATGGCAAGAACCGTCGCAATAGATGAAATCATGACATTCAAGACATTGAATCCAACAAGCAGAGTAACCAGTAAACCGTCAAATTCATTAAGAATTCGGGTTACCTTTAAAGCTCTTTTGTCTCCGTTGTCTGCCAAAGTTTTCATCCTGATGCGATTGCAGTATGAATATGCAGTCTCTGCCGCGGCAAAAAATGCCGCGACAAAGACAAGAATAATTATGAAAATTAACCGCGGAAGTATGTCGTCAGACATTTTAATACCTTTATTTTACCGAATCTTCTTCAGAATGAATAATTGAGATCCCCAAATCAGCAAGCGACTGAGAGTCTGTGATTCCAGGGGAGTCGGACATAGGTTCGGAGGCGTTCTGCATCTTCGGAAATGCAATAACATCTCTGATATCATCAAGCTCAAGCAGGAGGGTGATAAGTCGGTCGAAACCGAATGCCATTCCTCCGTGCGGCGGAGCGCCGTATTTGTAAGCATCCATAAGAAATCCGAACTTTGTACGCGCGATTTCTTTTGGAATACCGATAATTCCGAGAATTTTCTCCTGGAGCTCCGGATGATTGATTCGCATAGAACCGCCGCCTGCTTCCATACCGTTGATTACTATATCAAAGGCGGTTGAATTTACCTTAAGCGGTTCGGTATCAAGATATTTTATATCTTCAACAACCGGCATGGTAAAAGGATTATGAGCGGCGTACAACGCTCCCGATTCTTCATCATACTCAAACAGCGGGAAGTCGGTTACCCATAGCATACGGTATTCGTCTTTTTTTACAAGACCGAGTTTTTTTGCCATATGGCATCTTAGCGCACCCAAGGTGTCGCAGACAATTTTTTCACGGTCGGCTACGATGAGAATGAGGTCTCCGTCTTCAAAAAACACGGCTTCTTTTATTGCTTCGTTTTCTGTGTCGCTGAGGAATTTGGCGTATGAAGAGCTGATTTCACCATCAGAGCTTTTATACCACGCTACACCCTTTGCTTTATAAGATGCCGCGAATTTTGCAAGAGCATCAATTTCCTTACGGCTGAATTTTGCGCCCCCTTTTACATTGATTGCTCTGACTATACCGCCGTTTGCTATTGCTCCGGAGAATACCTTAAAGCCGCATTCTTTCAGAATCACAGACAGATCGACTATCTCCATCTCAAATCGAAGATCCGGTTTATCAGAACCAAATCGGCGCATGGCTTCTTCGTATTTCATGCGCTGAAGGGGTAATTCTATCTCAATCCCCTTAACTTCACGGAAGAGATGTTGTACGAATTTTTCGTTGAGTGTCATTATATCGTCTTCGGATACAAAAGACATCTCAAGGTCTACCTGAGTAAATTCCGGCTGTCGGTCGGCGCGCAGGTCTTCATCTCTGAAGCATCTGGCGATCTGAATATAGCGGTCGAATCCGGAAAGCATGAGAAGCTGCTTATAAATTTGAGGTGACTGAGGTAAAGCGTAGAATTTGCCGTTATGAACCCGGCTCGGAACAAGATAGTCCCTGGCTCCTTCCGGAGTCGGTTTTACCAGATTCGGAGTTTCGATTTCTATGAAACCATTTTCAGCATAGAAATCACGGGTTATTTTTGCTATCCGGCTGCGCATAAGCATATTATGATGCACATCCGGCCGGCGGAGGTCGAGGTAGCGGTACTTCATCCTGACATCAGTTCGGACATCGCTGTTCTCTACAATTTCAAAAGGAGGGGTTTCGGCGGTACCCAATATTTTGAATGATGAAACCGCAATTTCGATTTCTCCGGTAGGAATATTTTTGTTTATCGCGCCCTCTCCGCGGCTGCGCACAATTCCATGGACGCAAAGCACATATTCCGAGCGCGTCTGGAAAGCTTTATCGAAAACAGTTTTATCTGTATTTTCGTCGAAAGCAAGCTGTACGATACCGGTTCGGTCGCGCAGATCGATGAAGATAAGAGAGCCTAAGTCTCTTTGACGCTGCACCCAACCCATTACAACGGCTTCTTTGCCGATATCTTCTTTGGTAAATTCTCCGCAGTATTTTGTTCTTTTATCGTTTTTAGCTAAAAATTCTGCCATTTTTATAATTCCTTCTTTTTGTTATAAGTCTCCAAACGTCGCCATAACCGTATTATGAAGCAGTCTTCTGAAACGGAAAAGACGGTCGCTTTCTCTTGTAAAGTGCACTCTGTTGCAAAGAAACATGGTGTAAATTCCGGTTAAATAATCTACATATATTGAAGGACCGGTAAATCCGTTGTGCCCATATGAACCGACGGAATAAAGGTCTCCCATCGCGGAAAATTCATCTTTTCCAAGCAGCTGGAAGCCCCATCCGCGGTTCATATCTCCGTCCATCATGCCTTCGGTGCGGTTTTGTATTGCGGCTTCGAATGTTAAGCGAGACAGCAATCCCTTCCCTTTTTTTGAAAGCATTGAAGCGAATCGGATCATATCCGGCGCGTTGGAAAAGACACCTGCATTGCCGGATATTCCATTAAGGGAACGAGCGTTTTCATCGTGAACGACACCGCAGATATATTTACCGGATTCCCTGTCATATTCCGTCGGCGCGACAGAGTCGGGCGAAAAACCGTGTTCAAGGGGATTATAGCATGTGTCTGAAAGCCCGAGCGGTTTGAAAACATATTTTTCGGCGAGACGGTCAAGGCTATCACCGCCGATGAATTCGAGTATTTTTGCGAGAAGTATAAAACCCATACAGGAATAAACACATTGCTCGCCTGTATTATACGCAAGCGGATGAGCGAGTATTTTGTATACTGCCATATCAGCGCCGCCTTCGATTTCGTCAAGCCGAAAATAGGCGTTGAGTCCGCTTGTATGCGTTATAAGCTGTACTATGGTAATATGGCGCTTATCAGCGGGCGCTTCGAAATACATCCCGACAGTATCCCGCATGGTAATTTTTCCGTCTTCAAGGAATCTCAGCGCAATCATTGTCGTTGAAATAATCTTCGAGCACGACGCCATATCCCATAAGACATTGAAATCAACGGGAATAATTCCTTTTTTCTTTTCTGGAATCGGATCGAAATCGGGAGAATCATCGCTAAAATACCTTGAATAGCCGATGGTATTTTTATAAAACACCTCGTCTCCGCGTCCGATAACACAGACAGCTCCCGGAAAAGTGCGACGGGAATAAGCTTCTGTAATAAGGTTATCCAATTTTACAGCTCTGTCAGCTAATGACCGGTCTATGGTCATATTTTATACGCCTCATTTCAAAATAACAAATATATTAATGGTGTGAGGATGCTGCGCGGCTTGATGCTTCGCGAAGCAGTTCGTGTTTCAGATCCCAAAGTTTCTGAGAAAGGTCAACATAATAATTGTGCGGGTATTCGAAGCGTTTCACCTCGTCCCATTGCAGTTCAATTTGTTCTTGGCAGAAATCACGGATTTGATTTGTGCTTGGGCGGTCGTATACGCATTTGCCACCGATAAAAATCGGTTTTTGAAGCTCTTCGGTTCTGAAATTGGTAAGAGTTTTCGTTTTCCAAGTGTGTTCAGGGTCAAATATAGTAAGCGGCTTGGTTTCATCTATTACCTCGTCATGGAGGCAAATCAGGTCGGCTATCGCTTTCCCGTTTTCTTTTTCGTATATTCGAAGTAACTTTTTAAAGCCGGGGTTTGTTATTTTAGTGGTGTTTTCGGAAACTTTGATTTTCGGTATAACTGTGCCGTTGCTGTCTTCAATAGCAACGAGCTTATAAACACCGCCGAAAACGGGATCACTTTTGGACGTTACCAGCCTTTCACCTACGCCAAAGAAGTCGATTTTGGCCCCCTGCTGTAATATATCTCGTATTATATATTCGTCAAGCGAATTTGATGCCGATATTTTGATATTTTCAAGTCCGGCTTCATCAAGCATTTGCCTTGCGCGACGTGAAAGATATGTTATGTCACCGGAATCTATTCTTATGCCGCCATGTGTAATCCCTGATTCTTTGAAAGCTTTTATGGCATTCGGCACACCGCTTTTGAGAACATTATAAGTATCGACGAGCAAAACGGTATTCTCGGGATAAATGTCACAATATGTCTTAAACGATGTATACTCGTCGTCAAACATCTGAACCCAGGAATGCGCCATAGTTCCGACAGCCGGGACACCGTAGCGTTTTTCGGCGATAGTGCAGGCGGTACCGGTGCATCCGCCGATATATGAAGCTCTTGCTCCTAAAATAGCTGCGTGAGTTCCCTGCGCGCGTCTCGAACCGAACTCAGATACAGGTCGTCCTTCTGCAGCGCGAACTATTCTGTTGGCTTTGGTTGCGATAAGTGATTGATGATTGATTGTAAGCAAAATAAAAGTTTCGATGAACTGCGCCTCGGTAGCCTTTGCCCTGACCGTAAGCATCGGTTCGCCAGGAAAAATCGGCACCCCCTCAGGAATTGCCCATATATCGCCTGTGAATCGAAAGCTTTTGAGATATTCGAGAAAATCTTCATCAAATACACCTTTGGAGCGCAGGAAAGAAATATCATCGTCGGAAAAATGAAGATTTTCGATGTAATCGATTACCTGTTCAAGTCCGCACATTATGGCAAACCCGCCCTTATCCGGGTTTTCACGGTAATACATGTCAAAATATGATATCTGCTCAGCCATGCCTGTCTTAAAATATCCGTTTGCCATGGTAAGCTCGTAAAAATCGCATAAGAGCGTATAGTTCTCGTGTATAAAATTATTCATAAATATGCCTTTCAAGAGTTTAAATAAAACCCGACGCAAAAAATAATGTAAGATTTCAGTAAATAAAACTTACTGCAAACATTATAGCGCATCGGGTGAAATAATTAAACGGTTTTTTATTAACAAACAGGCAAAAGCCCGGATTGATATAATTCAATCCATATAATTTGCTGTAATCTTATCCATATTTGCCAAGACCTTGCTTTCATTTTTATTATACCAGGAAGCGAGATCGCGGTTTTTATTGGCGGCAAAGTCGGCGAACTGGTTGGCAAACTGTCCTCCGAGCTCGGCATTGTAATATCCGATATCGAAAACGCGGGATTTTTTTATAATATCCAGCATATCGACAGATTCCTGATCTCGGGTGTATTTTGTTTGAAGGACAAGTTCGTAATAAGCCGGTATTATCTTATCCGAGCCAATTCTGCACATCGTTTCGAGCACAATTCCGGTTCTTTCGGTGTCTGTATTTGTTATCGGTATAATAAACAGGTTAGTACAAGCGTCAACATTTGTACAGTATTCGGAACTCTCATCTTTTTTTGGCCATGGTATTATTCCGAAATCATCGTCCATCTCGCGCATTTTGCTGATATCGCTCATGTTCAGGTCAATGAAAAGAGAGCGGCCTTCCATAAATACATTTGTGAAGCCATCTTCCCAAGAGTTACCGTCAATCTGACACCATGCGTATTCTGAGTCAAGTATTCCGAAGAACCAGTCAAAGACATTCTGTGAAATTTCGTTATACAGCGACAGTACCGGCATATCATTTTCGTCTTTTGTCATGACTCGTTCTCCGGCAACATAAAGCGACTGTACAGGTCCTACCCACTTATGGGTTACATATCCCAACTGGTCGTTTTGATAATCCATGATACCGTCTCCGTTAAGATCCGCGCTGCAGTTTTTGACCAGCTCCTCGAATTTATCAAATGTCCACTTACTGTCAAGAACATCCTGATACGGTGCTTTCAGGCTATATTTATCGAACAGCGCCTTATTGAACAACATTGCATTAGCAGCGCCCATACTGCACCACGAAATGTCGCCGGTCATTGTATACAGTTTATGGTTTATCGAAAGATTAGCCTTGCAATCCTGATCCCACCAATCCTGATCCAATGAAAGACAAGGTATATCGGAATTCCAGTCAAGGCAGAGTTTGGCGTTTCCGTAAACGGCGGCAGCTCTTGGATGAGCGGCAATAACATCATATGCATCGTCGCCAGCTAATATTGAATTCATTCCGTCGGTCTCATAGTTGTCGTTTGAGGATTTTATGAGCTTAAAAACAAGTCCGTATTTTTCTGAAATATTTAAAGTACGCTCATATACTGCATCGTTGATTATTTCACCGTTTACTTCGAAAACCGCTATATCCGTCAACCATCTTTCCATATTTCTGACAAGAAAACGAAATTCATAATCACCGTAATCATTTTCCGGCAATCCTTCAAAGTAATCTATAACAGGGGATTCCTCCGAATTGACGATATTTGTAGTTTCGGATAATTCAGCGTTTTTTTGCGGATCAGAATCTGTTTTTTCGCTGCCACAAGCGACAATAATTGAAATAAGAATTAAGACTGAGAGAATAAGTCCTGTTGTTTTGATTAATCGTAATTTCATTTGACACCTCACTTGTATCCTATAGCTAATACATCGTAATTTTAAATAATATGAATTGTAAACTATTCAAGGATATCTCTTATTACCTGAAGATTAGTGTCCATTATGGCAAGGTATTCAGCGCATTTTTTCAGTTCAGATTCTATCAACTCTTCATGCTTTATGTCCCTTTTGTATTTTATCTGATGCTCAAGCGCAGCCCAGCAATCCATGGCAACTGATCTTAACTGGATTTCAACCGGAATAACTATGCCGCCTTCGTTAATGCCGATGATCACGTGGTAGCTTCTGTAACCGTTTGGTTTTGGGTTCTTGATATAATCTTTTTCCATTATTACTTTTATATCGGTACTACTTCTGAAGCTTTTTGCCAAATCATATACGTCATCGACAAAGGTGCAAACTACTCTTAAACCTGCGGCGTCATGAATAGCTGTAATCGCATTTACTGCCGAAGGCTCAATGCATCTTTTTAAAAGTTTCGCTTTAGTACTTGAAGAGGATTTTATTCTCGACTTTATATGTTCAATCGGATCGCGTTTACCTGCTTTGACAGCTTTTTCGGAATATTCATTTATAAGAGCAATTATTTTATCGAGAGCATTGTTTAAAAGCGGAAAGTAGTTGCCGTAAAATTTTGAATCTTCAAAATTATATGTGATTAAATTCATCTTGACACCAATCGTGATTGTAATGTTTTAGTCTACTAAGATTATACCACTTTTTGAAATATTAATCAACATATTTAATTAAACTTACTGTGATTTTGTAGCTTATATATAATGTTTTGAGTTACATGCATTTGCAGATAAAATAAGAGCCATAGTTTTGATATAATGTATCAAAACTGCGGCTCTTACCTGGTCTGAGTGACAAGATTCGAACTTGCGGCCTCTACCACCCCAAGGTAGCGCGCTACCATCTGCGCCACACCCAGATATTTGCCGGGATTATCACCCGGCATTTGATATTATACCACAATTGCGGCGTGGTGTCAAGGGTTTTTACTAATTTAAGTCTGGTTCCTAAAGTGGCTGAATCAATACGATTTATTCTGTGGCGAATTAAAATATCCGTTTGTTATTCGAGTTCGATATTTATATTGACTGGCTTTGCGGTTCCTTCTAACTCGAAAAGTATCGTTCCGGCAATATCTTCCGAAATATACGGCAGGTCGGAGGATTTTACTTTTCCCTTTAGCTTAAGGCGAATATAAGCCCTTATGCCTTCCGCTGCTTTAACATTCAGACGGATATGCCTATCGTTTTTGTCGATAGATAATATTCTTGCGGAAGTACCTAACACAGAAACACCTTCGGTAATTTCATCAAGCTTTTCAAGGTCACACAGTAGTGTGTTTTCGCCGGGATAAAGTATCTTTTCGATTATTATTTCCGTTGTAGGTGTATACATATCCGCAAAGAGTCCTTTAAAAACTACAGGTTCCTGTGTTTCGGTTTCGTCAAGACAAGCGGCGACGATATATTTACCTCTTACTGTTGACAGATAATTTTTAGGCGATACATCGTAGCCTCCGAGTATTGCGGCTTTTGTGAACAAGGAGGTGTATTTATCAAGTAATTCTTCGTTAATACAAAGCGCAGCCGGTTGAGCCTTCAGATAACCGAAACGACCTCTTCCGCAATCTACTGTATTTTTCTGTGCTGCTGATAGACGTCGGTTAACTCCGAGAGTTTCGAAGAGATGCTCTGCAGGATTGCTATATTTCTTCTTCCCTTCATTCCACCAGGCGCGAATCGAATTATAAGGATCTGAGCCGTCTCCGACATAAATCAATACTCCTCCGTCTTTTACCCATGTATTAATAGAAGCATTTATATCCGGGAAAGAGGGTTTTATGAATTCATAGCTTGCGACAATTATATCGTAATCGTCAAGATATCCGACATATCGCCTGATGTTTTCAGCTACAACCGGTCTGACCTCTATGCCGCGCTTAACCAGCGGCATTGCAAGTCCATAAAAATCCGGAAAAGCGTCCGAAAGTCTGAACTTGGATGTCACATTGTTTTCTTTCTCCGCAATCTTCTCATCGGCAGCCTTCATATCATCGGTATACGTGCGCTGCCACATAGAGGAGTCTGAAATCAGAACGCCGACTTTGGGTCTTCTTATAGTTTTACGTTTTTTAGATTTACCTTCTGATTCTTCTTCAAGCGGCATATCGCCGAGAGTTTGTATCAGAGAATTTAACAGAGAAGCGTAATCATCAGGTATCGGTTTTGCATCGGGAGAGCCCGACGGATATTTTCCGTTATAAACTCTGCGCGGCCAAGGGGTTACCTCATAGTCGTTTATAGCAGTATGCAAAAGAGACGCAGTAACCGTGGAAAGATAGTTGAATCTGTAATCATCCCAGTCAAAGCGGGGATTATCTTCGATCGGATCATGGAGGAACCACATGCGCCTGGAGGTGCCGCGAACCAGCTCCTGCATGACGCCGTATTCAAGATATGCGGTTTCAAAGGTTCTCTCTTTTTTTACCCCCTTGAAAACATTGGGGGTTCTTGAAGTTCCGGTCCATACCTGGGCGATATAACCATCAACGGAAGATACGTCGGTAAGAGAACCTTCAGGGCTGACAATACGCCAAGACGTATAATTGATCAGAGAATGAGTCGGAACATAGAATCTCAAAACCTTACCGTGCTTAATCAGCGAATATTCCTTAAGAGACTGAGATACGCGGCTTATTGCACGTTTATAAAGAAAGGATTTAAGCTGTGCGCATCGATATGCGGCGTCTGCAGACTCATGCGGAGGCTGCCACGGTTCGCGATAATGCAAAAGATATTCGCGTTTAAAAGCTTCGCTGTATCCGGCTCTGTCCCAGAATTCCGGCTCTTCGACATGGATTGCTTCAACACCGGCGTCAACTGCCGCTTTAAGTTTTTCAGTAAGATAATCGGTGAAGCTTACCGTCGGAACCATATAAGGGACATCTTTGCCGTGACTGATAACGCTGCCGTCGCGCTGAACCTGGCCTTCGTCAAGATGACTTCTTCCGTCCCAACGGCCGAAAAGATAATCCTGGTAATGTCCCCAAGCTATTCCGGTCATGAGATGAACGACATAACCGCGCTTTTTATACTCTTTGACTCGTTCCGGCATATCATTATCAATGCCGTAGACCATTACAAAATCGCAGCCGAGGTCAATTCTGCCGCTGTATGGCGCGCTTTCCTGGTATCCGGTTTTTTCGAGTTTTCTGTCGTGTATGAATGCCATATAATCTCCTTCTTCTGTGGTATTTTACCGGTATAATTATATCATATATTTAAAGTGTTTTCTATCTTATAATGTTTCAATTATATTATTTATTATCGAAATTAGTTGCAATATAACATAAATATCGAATCACAAGTTTAATTAAAGATAAAAACGCCAATCTGATTTTAGTCAGCTTGGCGTTTTGGAGCGAATAATGGGAATCGAACCCACGCTATCAGCTTGGGAAGCTGAAGTTCTGCCATTAAACTATATTCGCGTCTGACGATATTATAACACATTTGGGAAGTATTGTCAATAATAATGTTAGCTAATAAAATATCGTCAAAAAGCATTTTCAAATCCCTATTATTCTAAAGAGTTTCCCGGCGATTTTCTTTTAAAATCTTCTCCATTGTCCGCCAGCCCAATACTGCACATTTTACGCGCGCGGGCATATGGGCGATATCGGCAAGCGCTTCGGCTTCCTCGAGAATTTCAAGTTCTTCCTCGCTTGCCTCCCCCTTTATCATGCGCATAAATGCTTCGGTTATTTTCTCGGCTTCATCTCTGGTTTTTCCGATAACAAGGTCTAACATTATATCGCATGAAGCCTGGGAAACCGCGCAACCGCTTCCCGAGAAGACGGCGTCCTCAATTATACCGTTTTCGTCTATTTTGAATTGCAGTTTTATCTTGTCTCCGCAGCTGGGATTAACTCCATCCAACTCATATGACGGGTCGTTTATCTCGCCTTTATGCGAAGGATGAAGGTTATGCTCATTTATTATTTCCCGGTAAATGTCTTTAGTGTTCATATCCCAACCACGACCTTACTTTCTTTAATGCTTCGATGAATCTTTCGACTTCAGATTCGTCATTGTAAAAATACATACTAGCCCGTGCGCTTGCGGGAATACCGAGATGTTCATGCAGCGGCTGAGCGCAGTGCTGACCCGCTCTGATACAGATGTTTTCGGTATCAAGAATGCTTGCGACATCGTGCGGATGGCATCCTTCGATATTAAAAGTCACAATTCCGCTGTGTGTTTCGGCTGATTTCGAACCGTAGTATTCAGCATAAGGAATTGTTTTGATTCCTTCGATTAAAAGTCGGCAAAGGTTTTCTTCGCGCTGTGATATGGTGTCAAAGCCGATGCTTTTAATATAATCAATCGCTGCGGCAAGCCCGACGGCTCCTGCGGCATTAACCGTACCGGCTTCGAATTTTTCCGGTACGGGAGCGTAAACGGCATCGTATCTTGATACCGATTCGATCATTTCCCCGCCGTGTAGGAACGGCGGCATTGCCTCAAGCAGCTCCGATTTACCATATAAAACGCCGATTCCCATCGGAGCCATGATCTTATGTCCTGAAAATACAAAAAAATCTGCTCCGAGGGCTTTGACGTCTATCGGAATGTGCGGCGCCGACTGAGCGCCGTCAACGACCATGACTGCTCCTACTTTGTGTGCTCTTTTTGATATTTTTTCTATCGGAAGTCGAACACCGAGGACGTTTGACACTTCTGCTGCGCTGACGAGCTTGGTATTTGATGGAATTCTACTGATAATTTCTTCATCGCTGATCTCTCCGTCAGGCGAACACTCAATATATGTAAGAGATGCGCCGGTGACTTTTGATACCATCTGCCAGGGCAGCAAGTTGCTGTGATGTTCAAGAATGGTTACGGTTATATTGTCGCCTTTTTTAATATTGTTAAGTCCCCAGCTATAAGCGATGAGATTCAGAGACTCGGTGCTGTTTCTGGTAAAAATAATCTCGGAGGCGTCTTTTGCGCCAATAAACTCCGCAATTTTGCGTCTTGAATTTTCATAAGCTTGTGTTGATTCAACGCTCCATTTATAAAGACCGCGCAGAGGATTGGAGTTTATTGTGCGGTAGAACTCACTTACTGCGTTTATTACCTGTCTCGGGCGTTGGGTGGTAGCCGCATTGTCGAAGTAAATGTATTTGTCATCATGTAGTATCTCAAAATCATTTTTGAAAACATTTGTCATATTTAAACTGCCTTTATGATTTTATATTCTGGCTTCAAGATATTCCTCAACAGCCTTGTTAATGTTTTTATCCGGGATTGAACGGGCGACGGAACCGATATGTCCGTGTATGAGCAGCCGTCTGGCTTCCTCCGGTGTAAATCCTCTTGATTCCATATAAAGTATCGTTCTTGGGTCTATTCGCCCGATAGAGGCGCCGTGCCGCCCGTCTACATCTTCTTCTTCGCAGAGGATCAGCGGAATTGATTTATTTAAAATTGAGTTCTCTTTTTTTGTTGCGATAAGAACATTTTCCTGCTCGTTGCCTATAGCTCCCGTGGCGCCGCGCCGGAAATCAATGGTATCACGAAGAGTTTTACTTCCGCCGTCAAGTAGAACGCCGCGAAAGTTAAAATCAGATACGGTTTCTCTGCCTCGCTGTATCACATTATAATTTATATCTTGCTCTTCACCGTATCCGCGCAGATAAGCAAGCTCGCCTTTGAAACGGGAATTGTCGCCGGTCATATCAATGCCGAAACCGGAGTAGATTTTTTCTGCGCCAAGCAATACAGTATATAGTTCAAGCGAAGCTGATTTCTGAAGATAGGCACCGAAATCAGACATAAGCTGAGCTTTGTTTTTTGTTCTTGCCATAGAAATTTTCACTTGACTTCCAAAATCCGAAAAAACTCTTAAAGAGATTAGATCGGTATTTTCCAAGTCGAAAATTATATCCGCAAGGCAATCTGAACCTGCTTTGATAAACACAGAGCTTTCACCGGATACTGTTATTTTGAAAGGCTCGCTGAGATTTACTCCGGCAGGAATATCAATGATTTCAGCCGGTATAGCGGAGGCGGTAATATAATCATCTACCCCTTTGCCCATTCCGGTTAAAAATGACTGTTCGTTATATATCGGAACCTTTCCTGCAACGAAGCTTTCGCGTCTTACAGAACCGGACAGCGCTTCAAATTCCGAGAGAGCTGTTTCAAAATCAACCCTCCTGCTGCTTATACCTTTCGGCAAATCGTATATTATGGAGTTGCAGGCGGTTTTTGATATATCAGCTTCTGCGGAATTTATCTTCAATCGGTTCCAGGTTAATACGGGAAGGTGATTGACGGTTACTTTATTTTCTGCCATTTATATTGCCTTTCAACCTTCGTCCATTTCAAGTCTGATAAGGTTATTCATTTCCGTGGCGTATTCAAGCGGAAGTTCCTTTGAAACAGGGGAGGCAAATCCGGAAACTATCATAGCGCGGGCATCCGATTCTTTTATACCGCGGCTCATCAGATAGAAAATGGTTTTGTCTGAGATACGTCCGATCGTCGCTTCGTGTCCCACGTCACAATATGGGGTTCTTATATCCATCGCGGGTATTGTGTCAGATCTCGAATCAGAATCAAGCATCAGCGAGGCGCAGTTGACTGATACTTTTGAGCCTGCGGCGCTTTCGCGTATCTCGATAGAGCTTCTGTATGTAGATATTCCGCCGCTTTTACATATGGATTTTGAGTCGATTATCGAGGAGGTGGATTTACCGATATGAATCATCCTTGTTCCGGTGTCGAGATTTTGCCCCTGACCGGCAAAAGTGATGCCGGTAAATTCGGCTTTTGAATTATCACCTCGAAGGATCGTTGTCGGGTAGAGATTTCCGACATGGGAGCCGAAGGAACCGGAAACCCACTCTATCGAAGCGCCTTCTTCGAGTATTGCCCTCTTTGTATTCAGGTTATACATATTCTTCGACCAGTTTTCGATAGTCGAATAACGAAGATGCGAGTTTTTTCCGACATAGAGTTCGACCGCTCCGGCGTGAAGATTCGCTACGTTATATTTAGGTGCTGAGCACCCCTCGATGAAATGCAGGTCGGAGTTTTCTCCTAATATAATAAGCGTATGTTCGAATTGCCCTGCGCCTTTTGCATTAAGACGGAAATAAGACTGCAAAGGGATAGAGACTTTTACATTATCCGGAACATAAACAAAAGAACCGCCGCTCCAAACAGCGCCGTGCAGCGCGGCAAACTTATGATCCGTCGGAGGGATAAGCTTCATGAAATACTCTTTTACCATATCTGCGTATTCGCCTTTTAAAGAGCTTTCAAAATCGGTGTAGATTACTCCCTGCTTTAAAACTTCCTCTTTTACATTATGGTAAACGAGTTCCGAGTCATATTGAGCGCCGACGCCGGCAAGAGCAGCTCTTTCTGCCTGAGGAATACCGAGTCTTTCAAAGGTATCCTTGATATCCTGCGGCACCGAATCCCAGTCATCCTGCATACTCGTATTCGGGCGGACATATGTTGCTATATGATCCATATCGAGACCTTCGATAGAAGGTCCCCAGTTCGGAAGCGGAATTTTATAATATAAATCAAGTGATTTCAAACGGAACTCCCGCATCCATTCGGGATCATTTTTATCCTCCGAAAGCTGTTCTACAATTTCGGGAGTGATGCCGGCTTTAATGCGATAAAAATCCTTGTCTTCGTATTTGAAATCATATATACTTCGGTCTATATCGCCGATATTAAATTTAATGCTCATGTTATTTAATGTTTTTGTTTTTCAAATCTCTTGAATCCGTTTTGATTGATCTCTTCAACGAGTTCGGGTCCGCCTTCGGCAACTATATGCCCGTTTATCATAATATGCGTATAATCAACTTCAAGGGATGAAAGAATTTTGGTGCTGTGCGTTATTATTAAGAGCGCGCCGTTTTGGCGCTTCTGATATTCAGCTATACCGGCGGAAACGGTTCTGACTGCGTCGACATCAAGTCCGGAGTCGGTCTCATCAAGAATGGCTAGACGCGGGTTCAACATTAAAAGCTGTAATATTTCGGATTTTTTCTTTTCGCCGCCGGAAAATCCCACATTGACATCTCTGTCGGCGTATTTTTCATCCATGGAAAGCGCTTTCATAGTTGAAGCAAGCTCTCGTTTGTATTTAAATATAGGTATACTCTTACCGGTTCTGCTGCGAATTGCTTCCTTAATAAAATCATTAAGTGTAATTCCGGGAACTTCTACCGGAGACTGAAAAGACATAAACATACCCATTTTTGCTCTTTTATCCGCTGTTTCTTGGGTGATATCATTGCCGTCAAAGAATATTTCCCCGTCGGTCACAACATATTCCGGGCTTCCGATCAAAGCATATCCGAGGGTGGATTTTCCTGCTCCGTTAGGACCCAAAAGAACATGAGTTTCCCCCTCTCCCATTTCAAAGGAAAGGTTATAGAGTATTTTTACTCCAGTCTCTCTTTCATTTTCTGCTTTTGTTTTGGAATCAATAGTATTTGATACGGCGCTCCGGAGCGCAGCTGAAACATTTATATTATTAATTTGAAGAAGTTTTTCTGACATCGGGATTAACCTTTCATTTTTTATATCGCTTTATATTATACCATATTTATAATAATTATGAAGTGCCAAATATGTGAATTTTTCGTCATTCATTGCAATTCTACTATTTAACACAAAAGCATTTACATACCAACATGGTATTTAGATACTATTGCTACTGTTTAAGTGTAGTTATTCTCTAATTAAAAATATTCGTTTTTAGGCTTGACAAAATAAGATATACATGGTATAATTATAAAGTCGAATTTTAGAGGGCGATTAGCTCAGCTGGTCAGAGCTACCGGCTCATAACCGGTCGGTCCGGGGTTCGAATCCCTGATCGCCCACCAGATCAAATGTTGCCGTTAATACAATTTTCTGTATTGACGGCTGTTTTTGATTTAATTACAAAAGTACAATCTCAGATTTGTTACATATTTTTTTAATTAACAATGGTACCCCGATTATAAAAATCAGTATCCGTATTCTATAAACGAGATACTTTCAGGAGAGGAGTGAAGTCATGCAGAGCGAGCATCAAATCATTAAGTCGGTATATGCGGCTAAAGAAGACTCGCTGAAAGCTGACGATCTGATCAGGGATTACATTCCGTTTATTCGATCAGAAGCATCCAAATGTATTTCAAAGCCATGTACCGAACAGGATGATGAATTCAGTATAGCAATGATTGCTTTTCACGAAGCAATTCTCGGTTATGATCGCAACAGAGGAGCTTTTATAAGTTATGCATCAATGCTTATTCGCAGCCGTATCATTGATTACCAAAGAAAGGAACTAAGACATCAAGGCAGTATTTCCCTGTATACCGAAACCGGCGAAGATGGGCAGACTATAATGGATGAGCTGGAAGACGAACATGACCGGATTGAAGAGTATGCAAATCTTGAAGCTACAAAAGAGGAAATTGAAGAATTGTCTGCTGTCATGGCTGAGTATGGAGTCAGTTTTTCTGATGTTGCGGATAATTCACCCAAACAAGAGCGGACTATGGAAGCCTGTGTTTCAGCTATAAATTATGCGAAGGAAAACAGGCATTTGTTGGACGAAATGCTTAAAACAAAAAAACTTCCGATGGCAAAGCTTGTGCTTGGTTCCGGCGCCGAACGTAAGACGCTGGAACGCCATAGGAAATATATATTGGCTATGCTCCTGATTTACTCTAACGGATATGAAATTATCCGCGGACACTTGAGGCACTTTCTGAAAAAGAAAGGAGGGATGCCTGTATGAAGAAGTATATGGTAATGGAGTGTCGGCTCAGCTATGCAGTCGTCCTTGACAATGAAGGACATTTTTTGAAAGTAGCGAATCGACATTATGAAGTCGGACAGACGGTAACTGATGTTATCGAAATGCAAATTCCGCAGTCATCAACCCGGAAAAAGATAATAAGTAAACCGATGTATATCTTGGCGGCTGTGGCTGCCTGCATGGTTCTGATATTGACATCAGTATTCCAGATGGGTAAGATGAAGTTTGCCTCGGTATATATGACTATCAACCCTGAAGTTCGTATAGATGTAAATCGTTGGGATACAGTTGTCGAACTGGACGGTGTTAATGCAGACGGCGATGACTTGATTTTTGGATATGATTATAAGAAAAAAGACCTGGATTTAGTTGTAAACGAACTGGTTGATCGAGCTATCGAGATGGGCTATCTGCACGAAGGCGGTCAGATTTTTCTTGCGCTTGATGCGAAAAATGATGACTGGATAATTTCCCGTACCGAAACATTGAATGAAAGTTTGAATGAATATGTAAGAGAAAAGCTTTCGGTGACTATTGAAGTTGTCGACAAGAAATCTCAAAGTAATCGTGTTGTTATTCCGATTATCCCCGATAAAAGCGATTACGGAGATTCCGATTATGATGAAGAAACAACTAAAGCTCCCATGCCAGCAATTTCAGAAACTGTTTATGTTACAAACAGCGATGATATTGATGACAGTAACTATGGACCCAACAATAATAGTCTAACCGATTACGACGATACCGACTATGGTTCAAACAACGACGGTGTAACCGATTATGACGATACCGACTATGGTCCAAACAACGACGGTGTAACCGATTATGACGATACCGACTATGGTCCAAACAACGACGGTGTAACCGATTATGACGATACCGACTATGGTTCAAACAACGATGGTGTAACCGATTATGACGATACCGACTATGGTTCAAACAACGATGGTGTAACCGATTATGACGATACCGATTATGGCCCAAACAACGACGATGTAACCGATTATGACGATACCGACCATGGTTCAAACAACGACGATGTAACCGATTATGACGATACCGATTATGGTTCAAACAACGATGGTGTAACCGATTACGACGATACCGATTATGAATCTAATAATGACGTTATAACCGATTACGACGATACCGATTATGGACCCAACAATGATGGTGTAACCGTTTATGATGATAGTGAATATGTTCCAAACAATGACAGCGTGAACGACTATGATGATTCCGATTATGTACCACGCAACGACGGTGCGATTGATTATGATGATTCCGACTTTGGATATAACTACGACGACGGGGATAGTTCATATTTTAGCGACTATGATGATTAAGGAAATGCAATAACTGATATTTTCATGTTTTAAGGGTAATGAAAAGAATGCGCATTTATTTTTTTAGAAAGAAAAAACTTTTTTGGGTTCTACCCCGATTTCGGGAAATTCTTTTCGTAATCTATGAATGAAAGACGAAAAAAGTCTTCAATATCAGAAAATCATTCTATTTTAAGGAGAACGAATAACATGAAAAAATCAATTCTTGCAATTATGATTGCTCTGGCTTTAATACTTGGTCTTGCTTCCCTGACCGGATGCGGACGAAGCTCTGCGAATAACCTTACGTCTTACGGTGTTCTTGTATTAAGTGTAAACCCCGAAATTGCAATCGAATACGATGAGAACGGCATTGTCACCGGTATTACTGCCCGCAACGATGATGCAAAGGACATCTTAAAAAAGAACGGAAAGGACTTGATTGGTCTGGAAATCCGTGAAGTTATTACCAAACTTGTTGCTGTGATAGGCGAAGCCGGATACTTTATTGAAGAAGTTGAAGGTAAACACCGTCAGATTGTCATTGAAATCGAAATCGGCTCTCAGATTCCGAATGCTAATTTTCTGGACGAAATTGTTTCCGAAATTCGTGAGTATATAAACATGAATGATTGGAATGTGCCGATTGATGTAAAGAATGAAAGTGACTATGGTTTAACTGACTATAAAGACAAAGACAATGTAACCGAGAAAAAAGATACAACTGACTACGATGACACCGACTATGGACCCAATAACGAGGGCGTAACCGACTATGACGATACCGACTATGGCTCTAATAACGACGGCGTAACCGACTATGACGATACCGACTATGGCCCTAATAACGATGGCGTAACCGACTATGACGATACCGACTATGGCCCTAATAACGATGGCGTAACCGACTATGACGATACCGACTATGGCCCTAATAACGACGGCGTAACCGACTATGACGATACCGATTATGGTCCCAACAACGACGGCGTAACCGACTATGACGATACCGATTATGGTCCCAACAACGACGGCGTAACCGACTATGACGATACCGACTATGGTCCCAACAACGACGGCGTAACCGATTATGACGATACCGATTATGGTCCCAACAACGACGGTGTAACCGATTATGACGACACCGATTATGGTCCCAACAACGACGGTGTAACCGATTATGACGACACCGACTATGGCCCTAATAACGATGGCGTAACCGATTATAATTACAATAATAATCAATCAGATTATGATGACTCCGATTACAGCGACAGCGGTTATAGCGATTACAGTGACTATGATGATTAAAGGATAAGCCGGGTACAATAGATTTGCAAATCAGTTACTGCACAATTATTAAGCTGACTCACATGGAACCAGCCGTGTGAGCAGCTTGTATTTTGTTAAGTCAAATAACAAAGTAAAATGATATTTTGACAACCAAGCCGATATGAAAGATAGATACATTGTCGTAATGATTATAGTATCATAAAATTTAGTTACATTCCCCTCTCGAAAGCAAAGATTGAGTTTAGTTATGTTAAAAGATAAATCCATTGTTCGAATCAGTTTTATAATCATAGCTGCTATACTTGCATTAACTATTATGTTTTTAGATGGAACAAAATCAGAAGATATACCTGTTTCTAACGTTTCAGAATATGAAACACGTCTTTTTGATAAAACAAAAGTGCATGAAATCGAAATCTTGATTGGTGACTGGGATGTATTCATAGAGAATGCGCCCAAAGAAAATTATATGCCATGCACTTTAGTGATCGACGGAGAAAAATTCCCTAATGTGGGCTTACGCGCAAAGGGAAACAACTCACGTCGACTTATTGAAAAGTATGGTCTGGAGCGATACAGTCTGAAAATAGAGTTTGATCATTATTTTTCGGGAAATAGCTATTATGGATTAGACAAATTTTCTCTGGATACCTCATTTCAGGACAACAGCTATATGAAATCATGGATTTCTTTTGATATGATGAAGCATATGGGGGTTCCGACTCCGTTATGCAGCTATACCTGGGTACGTGTCAACGGAGAAGACTGGGGATTGTTTCTTGCCATTGAAGAACCGGAAGAGGCTTTTGCAAAAAGGAACTTTGGAGCAAATTACGGGAAGCTATATAAGCCGGACTATAAATTGCTTAGTGAAGAAAATGCAGACGTTCATCTGCGTTATTCGGACGATGATTTTGAAAGTTATGACAACATCTTTCGGAAAGCAAAATTCAAAATTACCGATTCAGATAAACGCCGTGTTATTGAGGCGCTGAAAATTCTGTCCACCGGAGATAATTTGGAAACAGCAATTAATGTGGATGAAGTTTTACGTTATTTCACGGTTCAGGTATTCGTCGTAAATATGGACGGCTATCTCGGAAAAACCGGTCATAACTATTTCCTGTATGAAGAAGACGGAATTTTAAGCATTATTCCGTGGGATTACAATCTGGCGTTTGCGACTTATTCACTTGGAATGCCTGATCCGATCAATGATTCGACTTTGTATGTTAATTATCCGATAAACACACCTGCAAGCGGGGAGATAATGCGTAAACGTCCGCTTTATCACAACTTGATGAAGAACAATGATTATTATGCGAAATATCACGAATACTTTGACTATTTTATAGAAAGTTATTTTGAAAGCGGATATTTTGAGTGTTTAATCTTTGAAACATGTGAGATGATCGCCACTTATGTAGAGAAAGATCCTACTGCCTTTTGTTCTTATGAGGATTTTTTGTTGGGTGTTGAAACTCTCGAAAACTTTTGTCTTCTGAGATCAAAAAGTGTTCGCGGACAACTTGACGGTACAATACCTTCGACGATAGCAGCGCAGGCGGAGGATAAAAGCAATTTTATCGATGCTTCTTCGGTTTGGTTGCCGGACATGGGCGAGATTGCGGATTTGAAAAAATAAACGGTGCAATAGAAAAAAGACTTAAAAACATTATCAGGTGTATTTATCTTGAAATCTTATATAAAACAACAGCAGCCGTCTTTTGGCTGCTGTTGTATCTATTGCTTCAATTGTTTTATTTCTTTATGTATTTTGAATACTCATTACAGAGAAGCCATTTGGGCGCCTCATCTTCTTCTATTGACGGGAAGCGCCCGACAGGTTCAAGGAAGTGATTGTCAATATTATCATCGTTTACCTTAGAAACTTCTCCTACCAAAACCATTCCGCCTCCGCTCTCTCCCCAGAACTTATGATAAAGTCCCGCAAACATGCATATGCTCTCGCCGGGTTTTAACACAATGGTTTCTCCGGATCTTATAACTCTTTCGACACCATCAATCGAGACTTTAACATTGGTGTCGGAAAGTCTGTCGTCTTCGGTTTTATTATAAAGCTGAATTATGAGATTGCCGCCGCCGCGGTTAATTATATCCTCATATTTCAAATAATGGTAATGCAACGGCGTAACTTGGTTTTCTCTTACGACCATGATTTTCTCTGCATATGGCTTTAAATATTTCGGATTCTTTAAACTGCCGTTTCTCAGTGTAATAAGGGTTAAACCCGTTTTGCTAAAGTTTCCAGACCCAAAGTCAGTGATGTCCCATCCTAATTCGTTGTCAATAATTTCAGAGCATTCACTTCCCTTTTTACTCCAGTCGTCAACCGACCATTCGGCAAACGGAGGTAGTGCAAAATTCATGGATTTTATAAACTCCAATGACTCTTTGATGATAGTGTTGATTTCAGATCTTTTCATTTTTTTCCTTCTCAATTCCTTTAATAACTATTTTTCACGACAACGATAAAACATTGCGAATATCTATCAAAAATATTATAACATGCTTTTATTTTGTAATCAATGACTTTGATATTGAAATAATATAAACAATACCATATATTATAATAATATTTGCAATTATTATGCTCAATAAAGTGATATGTTGATTTTTCTATATTTATTGAGTAGAATATATATACCAACTTAAGGGGGAAAGATATGAAAAAGTTTATCGCATTAACCATTACTGCACTGCTTATTTCGTCTATTCTTGCTCTGGGAGTCTTTGCGGCGGATTATACTGCTCCGTTTGCAACCACACCTCCCACAATAGACGGAAACATCGATGACATTTGGAGCATTGCCGAGGAAATCATTCCTGCGGAAGTCCATGACGATGAAGATATGTGCACCGGCTATGTCAAGATTCTTTGGACTCAGGACGCGCTTTATGTTCTCGAAGTTGTCAAAGACTCCACTATGCCTGACGCAGCCAACGGAACCAGTTCAGCCAACAGTATGGACCTTTGGTTCTCCGAGAAAAACACACAGACCGATTCTTATGACTCCGACGACGGTGACTATCACATCTGCATTAATTCCAACGGCGTAACCTGCACATATACCGGCAACCTTGCCGTATATGATGTAATCGAGTATAAGACCAACCCCACCAGCGACGGTTATGTTACCGAGATCAAGATTCCTTTCATTACTATCGCTCCCGCCGCTCAGGGTCATGTTATCGGTTTCAATGTCAGTTTGAATGATGACTTTGACAACGATGACGGTCGTGATTCTTATTCCACCTGGATGCCTCAGGAAGGCCAGGAAGGCTACTATTGGTCATCTACCTATCTTAACACCGTAGTGTTCGGCGATATCCCAACCGAAGCTGAAGAGCCTGTCGCAGTTGAAGAACCTGCTGCCGAAGCTCCCGCCGAAGCTGCTCCCGCTCCCGTAGCTGAAGCTGCACCGGCCGCACCGGCTCCTGCCGCTCAGACCGGCGACATCTCTGCTCTGCTCGTTCTTGTTTCTGTAACTGCAGCTGCCGGAATTGCTATGGCAAAAAAAGAAAGATAATAACTCCGTTTTTTAGAAATCAAAAACAGTCACTTTAAGTGGCTGTTTTTGATTTCTCGTTATATCTCCTTCCGTCCAATCGAATATCTGATTTATATTTATCATGAGTGGTGTATACTAAGCGAGGAAAAGCAAGTTAATTTAAAGCCTTATCAATTTCAGATTATTATTTTTATTTACCTTTTATATATTATCTTATATTGCAATAATATTGCCATATATTATGCTTATTATTAATAACAGTTGAATAATTGGTATTTATGTAGTAATATAAATATATACTAATCACTAAAATAAAAGGAGAAAAAACATGAAGAAGTTTGTATCATTACTTATTACTGTATTACTTATTTCGTCTGTTTTAGGGTTTGGTGTATTTGCGGCGGACTATACCGTTCCTTTTGCAACAACCGAACCGAAGATTGACGGAATTATCGATGACATTTGGAGTATCGCCGAGGAGATTATTCCGGCAGAAATCCACGATGATGAAGATATGTGTACAGGCTATGTTAAGCTGCTTTGGACCCCTGAGGCTCTGTATGCACTTGAAGTTGTAAAGGACTCGACACTTCTCGATCCTCCTGATGAAGCCACCTTTACAAACTGGGTTGACCTTTGGATCTCTGAGAAGAATACACAGACTGATTCATATGATACCGACGAAGGTGACTATCATGTCGGCATTGATTTCACCGGCATTTCGATGCCGTATACAGGTAATCCTGCTATACATGACGTTGTTGAATTCAAAGTAAACTTAACAAGCGACGGCTATATTACTGAAGTTAAGATTCCTTTCCTTACTATTGCTCCTGCCGAACCGGGTCATGTCATCGGATTTAATGTCACGTTTAATGATGATATAGATAAAGACGGCAAACGTGACTCTTATGCTACCTGGATGGAACAGGAAGGACGAGAAGGATACTACTGGTCATCTACCTATCTTAATACTGTAATATTCGGCGATATTCCGACCGAAACCGAAGAGCCTGTCGCAGTTGAAGAACCTGCTGCCGAAGCTCCCGCCGAAGCTGCTCCTGCTCCCGTAGCGGAAGCTGCGCCGGCCGCACCGGCTCCTGCCGCTCAGACCGGCGACATCTCTGCTCTGCTCGTTCTTGTTTCTGTAACTGCAGCTGCCGGAATTGCTATAGCAAAAAAAGAAAGATAATAACTCCGTTTTTTAGAAATCAAAAACAGTCACTTTAAGTGGCTGTTTTTGTTATCCAATACCGTTCTATTAATTTGTTGATTCAGGTTAATTTTTTGTGGAGGAAATTTCTTGTTGGTTATTTCTGGGTTTTCTTGACCTATATTCCTTTCGCATCTGCATCGGGCTTACGCCAAAATACTTTTTAAACTCTCTCATAAAATGTGATTTTGACTGATATCCGCAAGCTGAATAAATTTCCTTAACAGGAAGCAGCGTATGCTTTACAATATTCGATGCATGATTTAGTCTAAGACCTCGCAGATATTCGGTGAAAGTGACTCCTGCAACTTCATGAAACTTTGTGCAGAAATACTGTTCTTGGGTATAGAACAATTTTGCCACACTGCTCATTGTTATTTTTTCGGTGAAGTTCATCTTAACATAACGAATTGCGTTTAGTATTGTATTTGTACGACTCTCTCCCCTTTTTGATAAAACAGCAGCTTCGGAAGAAAGCAAATTAATATCTTTTAAATAAGTGTCTTCAGAGCGCTTACAGGATTCAAAGCAATAGATTATTAGAGAGTTTAACAAACCGCTAAGATATTGATTTCTTATCTCTTCACCAATCTCTTTTCCGGCTATCATCAGCTCGAATAGTTTTATTATTTGCTTTGTATCTGCTTCGTTGAGAAGACAAACCTGATTTGATGCAGCAAGCAAACGATCAAGCAAATTATCGGCAACCGCGGTATTTTCAAAGTGCAGATGATATAAGCGAATTGGGTTTTTAACGAGAATTTCATGAAAATCGTAATAATTTACAAAGTTAATAAGTCCCGGTGAAATATTATATATACAGTCGTTTACCTGAAGAGTTCCCTCTCCAGAAATAAACAGCTCGATTTCGAGAACATCGTGCCAATGCATATAATAATTCCGGGTGATTTCACGCTCGCAGACATATATACCTGTATCGTCGGTGTAATTGTTTTTATTCAGCGCTGCCGGAAGATATAAGTTTTCGGCTGAAAATCTTTTGTTGCTATCAGGACTTGTCAAAATATTTTCCTCCTGCATGGGATAACTGAATGTTACTGCTTTAGTTTAGGCATTACATTAATTACTTTAATTAAATAGATAATTAACGTTATAGTTATTATTAATGCTCCAAATGTTAAAACCTGCTGAGCGTAGACAGTAATTCCGAATAGTTTGTTTCCGTTATTTTGAATTTCCGAAAGTATTTTCCCGCCTATCAAAGAGGCTATAAAGGATGAAACACCGCCGGCGGCATATTTTATGCCCAAAGCTTTATGTATTTTGTCTTTATCGACATAGTCGTAGATAATATTAATAACACCGGAATTGATTCCTGCCATGCTGACAGCATAAATACAGTAGTATATTGCGAACATCCAGCGTCCGTTGGAAGGAACCGTGAAAACATTAATTGTAAAAGCAGCCGATGCAATTATAAAGCTGTGGATCAGTAATCTCGACCAGGAGTGTTTATCTGCATATCTGCCGAAATATTTGGAGAATGTAACTCGTGAGATCGCATACATAATACTCAATATTGAAACATATTTCAGCGAAAATCCCAGTTCGTTAATTTTATAGACACCATAGAACGGTATGGAAATCCCTACGCCAAAATTCCATATTATATCAATAAGCATAAGCTTTACGATAATCTTGTCCGTAAAAGATTCTTTGATAGAAGTTAAAAGGTTTATTCTATATTCTTTTTGACCGTGGTTTTCTGATGTCTTGTCTTCATTCGGATCTTTTATTAAAAGCATAACGGCAAGATGAGTTATTGAAAGCGTAAGAATTGTTATACCGCAAACAAAGAATCCGTTATTATCTTTTCCGACTGCATGGTAATAGTCAACTACCGCTCCCATAACAAAAGTAAAAATCATACCGGTTATTAGAGATACGATTTCTTTCGTAGCGGTAAATGTCCCCCTCGAATTTCCCGGTACAAATGACATCATATAACTGTATTTAAACGGAGAGATTATATTTGAAATTATATTGCCCCCCAATAACATTACTGCAAATAAAACTACGGACAGCCATTTCGGGAAACCAAACAAGGGGATAAGGTAGAGTGAAACAAACATCAGTTGGTTTAACACATGCATATTTGTAATCCAACGCTTAATTCCTTTTGTTTTCTTATATATAACCGAGCTTAATTGAGCAAGAAAAGATAAAGCGGCCAGCTGTGATATAACTCCGGTGGCAGCGTCCGACACACCGTTTCGCGTGAGCAATGTTGCCAAAAAAGCATCCGTCACAAGGATATATATAAAATACTCGACTGCCGCTTCAATAATATACAAGAAGCGATTCCGAGCCAAATAATCGCTTTTAAGTGTTTTTAACATACTGCCTTCCCTGAAAATAACTTTATAAAGTAATTATAGAGTATATCTGGAAAAAAGTCAAGTGATTCAATTTTTTAAAATATGACTAATATTTTACAAGATTTACTCAGATTTTACAATAGATAGATTACAGTGTTTACATTTTTGTCGTATCATTATTATGTATAATTATTGGGAGGTATGATTTAATGATATATTGTGTTGAAGACGATGCCGCCATCAGAGATCTTATGTTATATACGCTTAACGCATCTGATTTCAAAGCCCGGGGATTTTCTGACAGTACCGAGCTTTGGCGAGCTTTAAAAGAAGAAAAACCTGATTTGATTTTACTTGACATCATGTTGCCCGGCGAAGACGGAATTACAACATTAAAAAAACTTCGCGCTTCGCCTCATACTTCAGAAATTCCGATAATAATCGCTACTGCAAGGGACAGTGAATTCGACAAAGTTATAGGTCTAAATTCCGGAGCGGACGATTATCTTTCAAAACCCTTCGGAATGATGGAGATGATCGCCAGAATTAAGGCTGTGCTCCGCCGCACCTCTCCTAAACAAACACAGATTCTTAACCATGGCGGTATTGTTCTTGATGAAGACAGACATACCGTAACCGTAAAAGAAAAGCCTGTTTCTTTAACACTAAAGGAATACGAGCTACTTAAGCTTTTTATGGAAAACATCGGACAAGTTTTTACCCGTGAAATACTACTCAGTCGGATTTGGGGACTTGATTTCATAGGTGAAACAAGAACAGTAGATGTCCATATCGGTACTCTTCGGACCAAGCTCTCCGACTGTGGCGACCTCATAGAAACTGTTAGAGGTGTTGGCTACAAGATGGTCAATGAAAATGAGCAGTAAAATATTTCGTGCGATATGGCTTGTTGCAATTATTATTTTCACTGCTTCTCTAATTTTCATCATGGGAATAAGTTATGATTATCTTTCTCATGTACAGGAAAACCAGCTTAAAAATAAGGTTGAGCTTGCATCTAAAGGCGTGAATCTTTCGGGTATGAAATATCTTGATGATTTAGAAGCTTCTGACTATCGTATAACATGGATCGCATCCGACGGTACTGTTATTTATGATAATGAAGCCGATAAAACGCTGATGGAAAATCACCTTGAACGCGAAGAGGTAAAAGAGGCCTTGGCAACCGGTTACGGCGAGGCTTCTCGTTATTCAAGTACCCTGGCTGAAAAACAATTATATGCTGCTAAAAAATTAGAGGACGGTTCGGTACTCAGAATCTCTATTGTTCAAATGGCGGTATGGACTTTGATTTTGGGATTTGCTCAGCCTATCAGCTTCGTTGTTCTCCTTGCGTTGGCTCTTTCATTTATACTTGCGTCCCGACTGGCAAAAAAAATAGTTGAACCGATAAATCAGATAGATCTCGATAACCCTAAGCAGTATTATCAAAAAGACAATTATAAAGAAGTTGAGCCGCTTCTGAGAAAAATAGCTCACCAGCAGGAACAGATAAAGAGGGACAATACTCAAATAGAAAAAGCTTCGTTAATCCGTCAGGAATTTACGGCAAATGTTACTCATGAACTAAAAACTCCTTTACACGCAATTTCAGGTTATGCCGAGCTCCTTGAAAAAGGGATGGTAAAGCAGGATGATGTAAAGCCTTTTGCCGGTAAAATACGCGCCGAATCAGCGCGTATCTCAAGTTTGGTAGAAGATATAATCGATTTGACAAAGCTTGACAACGGCGGTTCGAAAATGTCGTGGGAAGACTGTGACTTATTGAAGATTGCGGAAAATGCCGCAGACAGTCTTGAAACTTCGGCTGCTTTAATGAATATTGACCTTTCCGTCGAAGGAGAAAGCGCGCCGATACACGGAGTACCTCAGTTACTTTACAGTATTATCTACAATCTTTGTGACAACGCGATTAAATACAATCAATACGGCGGCAAGGTAAGTGTTATTATTGATGTAAGTCAATACGAAATTAAACTGCAGGTTAAAGATACCGGTATCGGTATACCTAAGAGCAATCTTGACAGGATATTTGAGAGGTTTTATCGGGTCGACAAAAGTCGTTCTAAGGAAGTCGGAGGTACGGGACTCGGACTTTCTATTGTTAAGCACGCGGTACTAATTCACAACGGAACGATAAAAGTAGAAAGCGAACTTGGTAAAGGTACCGTTTTTACTATAACTCTTCCAAAAAAATAACAGGAGTATTTAATTTGATTAATTTTAACGAAAAAAAAGGTTTTATCTGCGATATGGACGGCGTGATTTATCACGGCAACCTCATTCTTCCCGGTGTGACGGAATTTATAAACTGGTTGAAAGAAGAAAATAAACAATATCTTTTTTTGACCAACAACAGCAGTTACACCCCAAAAGAACTGCAACAAAAGTTAGAACGCATGGGACTTGAAGTGCCGGAGGAGCATTTTTATACCAGCGCTCTTGCCACAGCTGCTTTTCTAAAAGACCAATCACCCGGTTGTTCCGCTTATGTTATAGGTGAAGCCGGGTTGTTGAACGCTCTTTATGACGCCGGTATTACAATGAACGACGTTAACCCGGATTATGTTGTTGTAGGAGAAGGAAAAAGCTATTCTCTCTCAACACTTACCAGAGCAACTAACCTTGTACTTGCAGGAGCCAGACTTGTCGGCGCAAATTCCGACGTGTCAGGTCCGATAGAAAACGGTATATCGCCTGCATGCAGAGCTCTCATCTCGCCGATAGAAATGGCTACCGGAAAACAAGCATATTTCTGCGGCAAACCAAATCCTCTGATGATGAGAACCGGCTTGAGGATTTTGGGTTGTCACAGTGCTGAGTCCGTTATGATTGGCGACAGAATGGACACCGATATAATCTCCGGAATGGAAAGCGGAATGTCAACTGTTTTGGTTCTTTCCGGTATTGCAACCCGTGAAACCTTAAAGGGATTTGCTTACCGTCCTTCTGCCATACTCGACGGAGTCGGTGATATTGTAAAAGCAGCGAAAGCGATGAATTGACGTAAAATATCAATATTACATTTACGCAGAAGATATACTTCTGCGGTTTTTTCTGCCTTTACATGCATTTTACCCTTAGCTGATTATAAACTTTACGCATTTATGGTATTATTTAATTGTACCAATGAAATTTACAAATGTTATAATCAAAGGAGAAATGCATCATGAAAGCCAAGAATATTGTTACCTTGTTTTTTGCTTTACTTGCAGTTGTTGCTCTTATTAGCAGCTGCGGAGGAGTTCAAGGCAATGTTGCCACAAACGGCTCGACTTCGATGGAAAAAGTTATCGGAGTTCTTTCTGAGCAGTTTATGAATGACAACCCTAACGTTAATATTACCTATGACCCTACCGGCTCAGGCACAGGTATCGAAGCAGTTAAAAACGGAACCTGTGATATCGGTCTTGCATCCCGCGCTCTTAAGTCCAGTGAAACCGGACTGGTCGGAACCGTTCTCGCGCTTGACGGAATTGCTATTATTGTCAACAAGGATCTTAGTGTTGGTGATTTGACTGTACAGAATATATCAGATATCTTTACAGGTAAGATCACAAACTGGAAAGATTTGGGCGGCGAAGATCTTGAGATTTCCTGCATCGGAAGAGAAGCCGGTTCGGGAACAAGAGACGGTTTTGAATCGGTAACCGAAACTAAAGATGCCTGCATTCTTGCTCAGGAATTAACTTCGACCGGAGCAGTAATTTCCGCAGTCGGCAGCAACAAGAATGCCATTGGCTATGCTTCCCTTTCTGCCGTTGAAGGACAGGATGCTATTAAAGCCGTCAAAGTTGACGGTGTTGATTGCAGCGAAGCCACAGTACGCGATGGCACATACAAAATCCAGCGTCCGTTCACTCTCGTAACCCGCGAAGGCGAAGAATTGTCTGCAGCAGCTAAAGCTTTCTTTGACTACATAACTTCTTCTGTAGCTAACGATCTCATCCGTCAAGCTGGCGCCGTTCCGGTTGCATAATAATATCTTTTATCTTTAAAAGATTCATCTTGTTTGCCTCTGCAATAGCAGAGGCAAACTTCATGATAAGGGGTTTCATATGAAGAATCATAAAGGTACAGTAGAATATTTTTTTCGTTTAATATTTTTGATTTGTGGAATTGCAGCGGTTTTTTGCGTATTGGCTATAAGCGTTTATTTATTGATTTCCGGAATACCGGCAATTAGGGAAATCGGTCTGAAAGACTTTCTTTTCGGTCCGGTTTGGAAATCAGAAAGAAATCAATTTGGAATACTTCCGTTTATTTTAACAAGTATTTATGGAACGGCCGGCGCCGTAATTCTTGGTGTTCCGCTTGGTATTCTAACCGCTGTTTTTCTCGCAAAAGCCGCGCCGCCGAGAATAGCTGAAATAATCCATACCTGCGTTGAGCTTCTGGCGGGAATACCTTCAGTTGTTTACGGTCTTACCGGCATGACCGTACTGGTCCCTTTTATTCAAAAGATCTTTAACTTGTCTTCGGGCGCTTGCCTTTTGAGCGCGATACTCGTGCTTACTGTCATGATATTGCCATACATTATCAGCGTTTCCGAAACGGCCTTAAGAGCGGTGCCAAAAGAATATGAAGAAGCTTCTCTTGCGCTCGGCGCTACAAAAACAGAGACATGGTTCAAGATTTCAATAAGAGCAGCCAGAAGCGGTATTATTGCGTCAATAATTCAAGGAGTCGGCAGAGCAATCGGAGAAGCTATGGCTATTATTATGGTTTCCGGGAATGTTGCGAATATGCCGTCGATTTTTGGTTCAGTTCGGTTTTTGACTACGGCTATAGTCTCTGAAATGTCATACGCGGCATACGGTTCGCTTCAGAGAAACGCACTGTTTTCAATAGGCTTGGTGTTGTTCTTGTTTATTATGCTTATAAACGGACTGCTGAGACTTGTAAGTGAAAGGGGTTCGAACAAGTGAGGAAATTCAAAGAATTTATACTTAACACCGGAATGCGGCTTGCGGCTTTGATAACTTGTGGTTTACTTGCTTTTATAATAGGTAATATACTTTTGCGCGGTGTAAGATATATCACTCCTCAGCTGCTTACCACTCAGACAAGTTATCTGAATGATACTATAGGTATTCTGCCGAATATATTAAATACCATATACATTATCATTGTAACGATGATTATTGTGCTTCCGATCGGCATAGGCGCAGCGGTCTACCTTACGGAATATGCTTCTAACCGTTATATAGTAAGTATAATAAGTTTTGCTACCGAAACGCTGACCGGTATACCATCGATACTGTTTGGATTGGTCGGAATGTTGTTTTTTACGCAGCTGATGGGACTAAAACAAGGCATTCTTGCCGGCGGTTTGACACTTGTAATGATGGTACTTCCTACAATAGTAGCAAATACCAGGGAAAGTCTCCTTACTGTTCCAAACTCGTACAGAGAAGGCGCTCTTGCTTTGGGCAGCGGAAAATGGCATATGATACGTACCGTTGTTCTGCCCAATGCGCTTGACGGTATTTTAACCGGCTGCATACTTTCAATAGGCAGAATAACCGGCGAATCGGCTGCCCTGTTGTTTACGGCAGGATTCGGTCTCAGACTGCTTTCATTTTTTAATGCGCTGCAATCATCTTCGGCGACACTTACTGTTGCTCTCTATATATATGCAAATGAACACGGTAATTTCAATGTATCGTATGCTATTGCGGTGGTATTGATGTTAATTACCTTACTGCTGAATTTAAGCGCAGCAAGAATAACCAGGAAAATAAAAGACAGGAGAAACGGCTGACACATGGAAACCATCATTGAAACAAAAAAACTTAATTTGTGGTATGGCGATCATCAAGCGCTTTACAGCGTTGATGTTGAAATACAAGATAAGGAAATAACAGCTTTAATCGGTCCTTCAGGCTGCGGAAAGTCCACTTTTCTTAAAACCCTGAACAGAATGAACGATCTCGTTGAAAGTTGCCGTATTGAAGGAAGCGTCTTTTTTAAAGGCAAAAATGTTTATGGAGACAAAGTCAATTTAACCGAGCTGAGAACGCGGATCGGGATGGTTTTTCAGAAACCAAATCCGTTTCCCATGAGCATTTATGATAATATTGCCTACGGCCCGAGACTGCATGGAGTTAAAGGTCGAAAGAAATTGGACGAGATCGTTGAAAGATCATTGCGTCAAGCTGCTATCTGGGGCGAAACCAAAGACTGTCTGAAGAAATCAGCACTCGGAATGTCCGGAGGACAGCAGCAGCGAATCTGCATTGCAAGAGCTCTTGCGGTCGAACCGGAGGTTTTGTTAATGGACGAACCTACAAGCGCGCTTGACCCTATTTCCACCGGCAAAATCGAGGAGCTTGCGCTTGAACTGAAGGAGAACTATTCGATAATAATAGTTACGCATAACATGCAGCAAGCATCGAGAATATCTGATAAAACTGCGTTCTTTCTGCTCGGAAAACTGGTGGAATTCGGTGATACCGAACAGATATTCAACAGTCCTAATGACAAGCGGACTGATGACTACATCTCGGGAAGGTTTGGTTAATTTTAATATTAACACAGATGTTACATCAAGTATGTATCAGCTATTACAATTATATGATATAATCATAAAATAAATAAACACGCGGAGTTAATCTAATGAGTTTTTTTGATGTGCTTAATCTGATCGGCGGGTTATCGCTATTCCTTTTCGGAATGATTTTGACAGGTCATGCTCTTGAGCGCCGCGCCGGGAACAGCCTCAAGTCTTTACTCAGCAAACTTACAAGCAATAAATTTGCCGGGCTTTTAACCGGTCTCGGTGTTACGGCTGTTATACAAAGCTCCTCAGCCACCACAGTCATGGTTGTCGGCTTTGTCAACTCAGGTCTTATGACCCTTAAGCAATCCATTAATGTTATTATGGGCGCTAATGTCGGAACAACTGTAACTGCATGGATATTAAGCCTTGCCGGTATTAATTCAGACAATTTTGTAGTAAGTTTATTTAAGCCCTCTTCTTTTACACCGATACTGGCATTTATTGGCTTGTTATACTACATGATCGGCAAATCAGATCGGAAGAAAAATACGGGGCTGATATTTTTAGGCTTTGCCGTGCTTATGTTTGGAATGGAAACTATGTCAAATTCGGTATCCGGTCTTGCGGATGTACCTGAATTCAGACAAATGTTCCTGACTTTTTCAAACCCGGTTTTCGGTGTTATTGCAGGCGCAATACTAACCGCCATAATTCAGTCCAGCTCAGCTTCTGTCGGTATTCTTCAGGCTCTTACGACAACAGGAGCGGTTACTTACGGCGCAGCTATTCCGATAATTATGGGACAAAATATCGGCACTTGTGTTACTGCTATTATCTCTTCCTTTGGAACCAATAAAAACGCAAAACGCGCCGCGCTTGTTCATCTTAGCTTTAATATAATCGGAGCGGCGGTATGGTTAACTGTATTTCAAATCATAAAAGAAGTGTTCTCTCCCGCCATTTTTAGTGAATCTGCCAATCTTGTAGGCATAGCGTTCTTCCATTCCGTTTTTAATGTTTTGTCTACCCTGCTGTTTCTCCCTCTGAGCAGTCTGCTTGAAAAGCTTGTTTATTTGATAATACCTGAATCCAAACAAATAGAGGTTACTTCTGAGCTTGATGTGCGTCTGCTTGTTTCACCGACTCTTGCGCTTCAGCAAAGCAGGGCTGTTCTTGATAAAATGGCTGTACTCGCTGTTACCGCGATTAAAGACAGCCTTCGTCAGATCGAACAATACGACGAAGAAAACGGAATTGAAATAAGAGCCGCGGAAGAAGAAACCGACCACTTAGAGGATATATTAGGATCTTATCTTGTAAAACTTACTTCTCGCAAACTTGCCGCTGAAGAAAGCATTCAGGCGACTGAATACATGAAACTGATAGGAGACTACGAACGCATTGCCGACCACGCAGTCAATATATTGGAATCAGCAGAAGAAATGCAGCTGAAAGGTACTTCCTTCTCTGAATTCGCGGTAAAAGAATATGAGAATATATCGGCAGCACTAAATGAGATTCTCGACCTTTCCTATCAGGCGTTTGCCGGAAACGATCTTATCTGCGCGCGTAAAACCGAACCGCTCGAACAGGTAATTGACAATCTTAAGGATACCTACCGTACCCGCCATATCCTCCGGCTGCAAAAAGGTGAATGTTCAGTTATTGCGGGTTTTATCTGGTCTGACATTCTCGCGAATATCGAAAGGGTTTCAGATCATTGCTCGAACATCTCAGGATGTGTAATAGACGCAGCTGAGCTAAACATGAATACTCATCAGAATCTCAGGGTTTTCCGAAATTCCGATGAAGATTTTATGCAGGACTTCAAAGCTTTCAGCGCAAGATACAGCATATAAGACTTTCCTCCGCAAGCAAAAAACTTGCGGAGGAATTTTTTCGACTTTTTTATATTTTTATGATAGGTAATAACAGCCCATTTCTTTTATTTCAGCTTTGCTCCGAAAGATATATCGAAACTCTGTCTTGGATGTATTTCGCTATGTCAGACGGGTCGCGGTCGAGATTGGAGAGTATCTCTTCCAAAATAATCTCCCAAACCGAACCGTTTGATATCGCCACTGTCGTTATCGAATCGAGATAAGCTATGAATTCATCAGCAATTTCTTTTGTAAGTTTAATTTTTGCTCCGGTATAGTTATCAGCTTCGGAATCGGGAATGACTGTGTATTCGTCGATAATTGTATAGTCTTTAAGCATCTTGACCAGAGCATATATTCTGCTTCTTCTGATGGAAAAGTCTTCCTGACCGATCGCGTGATTAACTCCGTATTCATTGATATCAATATCCGGTATTGAATAGAAAGTGGATATAAAATCCGCCGCGATATCTTTATGCCGTGAAGCTTCGGTTATTCCGATAAACGTATTTATTCCGGCTGAGAGAGAGGCTATGATTTCCTTCTTTTCGTTGGGATAACCGACCGGCACAAGAGCGCCGCCGAAATCGTTTTTGAGCAAAGCCCAAGAAATCGGTGATCTTATTTGAGGGATATCAACCAGAAGGAGCTTCCCTTCTTTTACAAGCTCATATAATTCAGCTCTCTTTAAATTATTGTAGCTGCGGTTTGTACCTTTCGATTCGGCTTCCTTGCAGAACCTAAGAATTTTTTCAAATTTACCGTCGTCAAAGCAGCAAGTTGCTTTCTCATAATCTATGAAATCATCAACACAACCGTATAAGAAGTAGAACGTCAGGAAATCCGATACCAGATTGGTGTATTCGGGCATAGTGTCATATATTTCAATTAATTCTTCCGCAGTCATCGGACCGTGAATTGAACCGTTTGAAAAATAAGTGCCGTTTATACTGTAAATCGGAATTATATATTGACATCCATTTTTATCAGTATACGGTTTTGTCAGATACCCTAAAAGGTCATTTCTGTCGAACCCATCGACGGAATCGAGCAATGGATTAAGATCGGCAAAAACTCCCGAATCAATATAATGTTTGAAAAGCAGAAAATTACTGTTTTGCGGACTGGTAAAAATCATATCCGGAATATTGCCGGAAGCGATTTCCAAATCCAGATGGGTTTTTGCCAATTCGACATCGCCGTTGTATTTGTTATGATAGTCGTCAACGTTGATATGTATGCCGGGATTGGCGCGGCTGTATTTTACTGCGGTTCATACATGATTCGCGGATGCGACTATATACATATATACCGCCAAAACTATTATAGTATAATTAACGGCGCGTGTATATATAATTTTTAATATTGAACAATGTTTACTATATGTTCAAATACTGTTATCGAAACTGCTGTGTATAAGCTTTTCCGCTTCGCGGAAGGATATATTTCTTTCAATGGCTATTCGCGCAAGGTCATTATATTCATATTTTGTTCGGAAAATTCCGTAGCCTTCCGATTCTTTTTTGTTTACTTCACCATAAGGGGTTTCAAGCTTTGTTATAGACCGGTCGAGTATATAACGGGTGCATGGAGTTTCACGGATGCCTATGGTTGTAGTATATTTGAAAATAGATTTAACTATTTCTTCCCTGTTATTATCTTGGCAGAGGATTTCGATAAGCGTTCCCGGGCGGGATTTTTTCATCTGAGCCGGAAGAGTGAATACCTCAAGCGCACCTTTTTCGAATAATCTTTCGGCTGCAAAAGCGATTTCCTCGGCGGTCATGTCGTCAACGTTAAAGCTTAATTGGAAAATTTTCTCATGACTGTCTTCTGTTTCGCCCAAAAAGGCTCTTACACAATTAGCAGCTTCAAAGTCCTTTTTCCCCATACCATAACCTATTTTCTGAGTCTTTATTATCGGCATGTCTCCGAATGAGTCGGCGAAATGTTTCAGTAAAGCGGCTCCGGTCGGAGTGCAGAGTTCGCCTTTGATCCTTCCTCCGTATGCAGGAACATCTTGCAGAATGTATGCGGTTGCGGGAGCCGGAACCGGCAAAATGCCGTGATCGGTTTTGACATGACCGAAGCCGACATGGATCGGAGAAACGATAACTTTATCGGGAGCAAGCTTATCCATCAAAAGGCAGACAGCGGTAATATCAGCTATCGCATCCATAGTACCGACTTCATGGAAGTGAACTTCGGTAACCGGAACTCCGTGTGCTGCGCTCTCGGCTTCGGCAATCAGTGAATATACCGCGAGCGCGTCGGATTTAACTTTTTCGGAGAGTTTCAATCCGTTGATTATATGTTCGATTTCATGTAAATCGCTGTGGTGATGAGTGTGTTCATGAGCATGTTCATGGTTGTGCTCGTGCTCGTGTTCATCATGATGATCATGGCTGTGATCATAGTGATGTTCTTGTTCGTGGCTGTGGTCATGATTATGTTCGTGGTTATGCTCATGACCATGACCGTGTTCATGAAAGTGATGATCTTCCGATTCTTCCGTTTCACCGTTAACGGTAACGTTTATATGAGTTCCTTTAATGCCGCATTTGACGGCGTCTGCCGATTTAACAACAACGCCGGGTATGCCTATATTGTTTATCTCTTGTAAAAATGCATCTTTGTTTTTAATCAATTCAAACAGAGCTGCCGTAAGCATATCTCCCGCAGCGCCCATTGAACATTCAAGGTAAAGTATCTTCATTATTTTGCCTCCATGTGATTTATCATACTCGCCAGATATCCTGCGCCGAAACCGTTGTCAATATTTACTACCGAAACACCGCTTGCGCAGGAATTAAGCATCGAAAGCAGAGCGGCGACACCGCCTAATGATGCTCCGTATCCTACGCTTGTCGGAACGGCAATGACCGGGCAGTCGGCAAGACCGCCTATTACGCTCGCAAGAGCGCCTTCCATACCCGCAATAGCGATTATTACGCTTGCGCTCATAATTTTGTCCATGTGCGAAAGCAGGCGATGAAGTCCGGCGACACCTACGTCAAAAAGTCTTTCGACACGATTCCCCAAAACTTCAGCCGTAACCGCAGCTTCTTCTGCGACCGGTATGTCACTTGTTCCGCCGGTAGCTACAACGATATTACCGATTCCGTCCGGCTCGGGCAGGCTGCCTATGATTCCTATTTTTGCAATCTCGCGATAATCGAGCGGTTGTCTTTCTTCGATAAAATCTGCGGATTCTTTTGAGAGACGGGTAATCAGAACAGTTTTTTGACTGTTATCAAGTAAAGTTTTTGCAATAGAAATAATTTGCTCCGGAGTCTTTCCGGCTCCGTAAATAACCTCAGCTGTGCCTTGACGCAGCGAGCGATGCAAGTCGACTTTTGCAAAACCGATATCTTCAAACGGAGCGGTTTTTAACTTTAATACGGCATCATCTATCGATACTGAGCCATTTTTCACATTTTCCAGCAGTTGTTTTATTTCATTCATCTCTTGCCTCTAAATCCAGAAGCACCGAAGAATAATACTTCTTAAATTCGGAAACGATCTGTTTACGTTCGGAAATTAACTTGTTTATCTGTGTGGCATTTATTTGAATTTTAGCTGAATCTCCGATAAGGCGTACCCGAAAATCCCTGTATCCTAAAGACAATAAATAGTTCTCAGCTTTTTCGGTACGCTCAAGCTTTTCTTCTGTGATAATATCCCCTTTAGGTATTCTCGTTGCAAGACAGGTATAAGCCTGTTTATTCCAAGTGAATAATCCGGCAGCTTTGGAAAGTCGGCGTATATCTTCCTTAGTAAGACCGCATTCTCTTAAGGGGGAAAGAACCGAAAGCTCTTCAAGCGCTTTCATCCCTGGGCGGTCGTTATAATCGTCAGATGCGTTTGTACCGTCTAACAAAACTCTATATCCATCGGCTGACGCTTCTGCCGTAATTGCTGAAAACATTCTCTTTTTGCAGAAATAACATCGGTTATCCGGGTTTTTTGATATGTTATTATCCGAAAGAATGTCAAGAGTTATAATTTTAAGTTCTAAATCATGTTCAACGGCGAATCGCCGCGCGTCATCAAGTTCAAAGTGAGGCTGGAATACGGTTTTAACATAATAAGCTTTGACAGACTTAGCATGATTCAAAGCGGAATATAGAAGATAAGCGGAATCAACTCCGCCGGAAAAAGCAACGGCAACCTTAGGGTGTTTTTCGAAGAAATCGCTAAGTTTCATATAAGCCTCGGTAATGTCAAGCGGTCCTGCAATTTCTACAGAACCGCTCAATTTTTGTTTATTTTTTATTTGTTAAGGCGGCGCGTACAACACCTTTGGGATCTGAAACAAGCAGTATCACGAGCCATATTATTAAGCCTAAAGCCACAACAGACAAGCCTAAATATGAGTCGTTTATCATATCAGCTGTTTCCGGGGTGAAAAACTCCGCTCCAAGCTCTGCATACTCAATTATTGCGTCAACGAACCACATCAGCGACGCACCCCAATACATCCAGCAGAGAATTCCGACCTTCATTTCGTTTTTCGGAGCGGTTTTATACCAGATTACGGTACAAATGACGGCGGCGAATATTGTTATTAAAAGAGTCATTATTGTGTCTCCTCGGCAGTATCTGAAGCTTTATCGGGTCTTTTTTCAATTATGTAAGAAACACCGAGCATTCCAAGCCATACAGTTGTAATCAGCACAGCCATTAAAACTCCGGCGCTTCCCATTTCGGCAAGCATTGCTGCTGTTTCACCTTCTTGAACCGCAGTTAAAAACGGGAAATACGGTACAACTTCGCCGTGCCAAATATGTTCAAAAGCAAGAAGCGCGGAACCGCCCCAAAGCAGTTTATTGAGCCATCCGAGTTTGCGCGAAAAAGTAAGTTTTGGAGTATCGTCAGTTTTAATATCTGTCAAACTGAGATTGCCGTTATCTTTCTCTTCTTTTGCTTTGATTATTTTAGCGGCAACGGTGGTAATGACTGCTTCTGCAGCCGGAATAAGAAAACATGCCATAATATTAGTCCTCCTGATGTTGTATGACATTTTCGCCGGATATCGGCGCGTCGTTTCCCTTCTGAGAAACAGCGTGCATTCGTTGCTCGCATAATCATATTATGTTTACTTAATATATGCCTCTGCATTCGCCTCGGCTTCCTGCCTCAGCAGCTTAATTATATCACTATATCATATGAATGTCAATACACGCAGGGTTATTTTACACTTCATTTAATTGTGTTGTAACTATCGGAAAGCTCATCTAAAACACTTTCTATCATTTTTCCGAGTGATATATCTGTTACACCTACTACAATATTATCGCAATGACTTACCGGGATAAGTATTCGTTTGGCAGAGCTCTGTCCGACTGCTTGCGCCATCGCGGGCGTTATTTCACCGTGCATTGAATCAGCTATTACAATTCCTAAAGCGCCAATAATTACATCCGAACGACGACAGCAAACTACAACCGCATTTTCTCCCGTTGCGGCGTTATCAGCCCCTGCTTTTATCATTGCTGCTGTCGCAGCGCTGTTTGTTCCTACGGCGGTTATTAAGTAGTTTGGAAAACGCTCTTTTATGGCTGAAACGAGCTGTCGGCCAATTCCTCCGCCCTGAGCATCAATGATAAGTATTTTCATTATATCACCATAAACCAATATATTGTAATAAGTGCATTATACATCATTTTTCAAATATATTCAAGGGAGTGTTTGTAAAACACTATTAATTCGTTCAAATTTCAAAAAAAAAATGATATTCGCGCTAACATTAAATAATAATAAATATGATTGAATTATTTTGCTTTATATGTTATACTAAAGATAAATATGAAACACCTTATATATGATCCCTTTTTAAAAAATAAAGATATTATATCTGCCAGAATTTAAATTATGATTGAAAATTCAAATTATGAAAATATAGGTTATTTCGGCTCGGTCTTACCCTTTAGTTACAGTATTGCGAAACACTTAAGTGAAGATCGCACCGGTGAACTTTCCGAACCGCGGTGGCATGAAGAGCTTGAGATAAAATATATAATCTCGGGGACGGCCGAGATTACCTGCGGTCCAAAAATATTCGTTGCTGAAGCCGGTGACATTGTTCTTATAAATCCGTGCGAAAGGCATGCCATACGCGCGCTGAATGGCACAGATCCTGAATATCATTTATTTATGGCTGATATAACCCTTGGTCTTGGTGATATATATATAATACTCAAGGATATATCCGATGGAAGGCTTCGGTTTAACAATTTGATTCGTGAAAATATTTCAGTTAAAGCGCCGCTGTTATCAATTTTCGACGAGCTTCAAAGACAGGATTCTGCTTTCGAGCTTTCTTCATTTGGTTACGCGGCTCAACTGTTTGCTGCTTTGATACGCACAGAGCTTGCTCCGGAGCAGACGACAGCCTTTCCCGACGGTATACGCAGATATGCGGAAAAACTTGAGCCTGCTTTTTTATTAATAAGCACCAACTACCCCCGCGACATATCTTTGGACGATCTTGCTTTTTCGTGCGGAGTCAGCAGGTATTATTTCTGTCGGCTGTTTAAAACAGTTACAGGCACAACTGCTATGTCGTATCTTAACGAATACAGAATAAACAAAGCAGAGCTGCTCCTTCGAACGACAGATATTCCGGTATCAGAGATCGCCGCTGCGGTAGGAATTCCGGATGAATGTTATTTCAGTCGTTGTTTCAAACGCAGTAAGGGGATTCCGCCTTCATTATGCCGTGAATAACATCAGAGAGTTAAGTTTTTTAATTAAAGTTAAAGAATTTTAGATAATATATAATCAGAGCAATATTATCCAAGTTTTAGGCAATCATTTTCATTGACACCGAGGATAAAATACTATATAATAAAGATAACAACTAATCTCTTAAGGGAGGTGCGTTAATTTGGAAAAAGTAATGAAAATTGATGTTCATGCGCACGCTGATTTGTGCGGCGGTCGCGAAATACCGCGTTTTAACGGCGATCGATTTGCGACTCCCGAAGAGTTGCGGGTCATGTACAAAAAACTTGGTATCGACCGTGGGGTATTATTACCGCTGGTCAACCCGGAATTTTTCTCAATTCAGTCGAATGAACAGGCTTACGAAGCCACTCAAAAGCATCCTGATCTCTTATTTTGGTTCTGCAGCCTTGACCCGCGCATGGCGTACAACAGTCCAAGAACCAACTTTTCATATTTCATTGAGCATTATAAAATGCTTGGAGCAAAGGGCGTCGGTGAGCTTCTTCCGAATGTTCCGACTGACGGCGAGCTGATGGATAATTTATTTTATCACTGCGCCGAATGTGATATGCCGGTTACTATTGATATTTCTCCGGATGACAGAGTTTTTGGACATTATGGAATCCAGGATTCCCTGGGGCTGCCTCGGCTTGAAAGAATGTTGAAGAAGCACAAGAAGCTTAAGATTATAGGTCATTCTCCGATGTTCTGGTCGTTAATATCCGGCGATGTTACGAAAGAAACTATGCACAGTTATCCTCCGGGAAAAATAACTCCCGGCGGTCCACTCTTCAGGCTTATGCGTGAATATGAATATCTTTATGCCGATTTGTCAGCCGGTTCGGGCGGAAACGCGATGATGAGAGATACCGAAGCCAGCTGCAAATTTATTGAAGAATTCCAGGATAAGCTGATGTTCGGAACTGATATTTGCAGTCCGAATGACGATATGCCGCTTTCGTTCTGGCTTGATGATGTTGCCGAAAAAGGATTGATAAGCGAAACTGCGTATAAAAAGGTGTGCCGTCTTAACGCAATCAGGATTCTTCGTCTCGAAAACATCACTTAAATAACTTTCTATATTATAAGATTCATATGGAGGAATTTTATTATGGAAAAAATAATGAAATTCGACATTCACATACATACAGATATGAGCGGCGGTCGTGAAATACCGCGTTTTGACGGCGAAAAGCTTGCTACTCCCGAAGAGTTGCGAGTTATGTATAAAAAGCTCGGTATCGACCGTGGAGTTCTGTTGCCGGAATTTGCTCCGGAAGCAGTTTTTGCATTTCAAACAAGTGAGCAAGCATATGATACGGCTCAAAAATATCCCGATCTATTCGTTTGGTTCTGCAACCTTGACCCGCGTATGGCGGGAAACAGTCCTAAAACCGACTTTTCCTATTTCCTTGAGCATTATAAAAACCTTGGGGCAAAAGGAGTCGGAGAACTATTCCCAAACATTCCCGCCGACTGCGAGCTGATGGACAATTTCTTTTATCATTGTGCCGAATGTGATATGCCGGTTACAATCCATTTAGCTCCGGACGATGAGAAATACGGTCATTACGGACTCCAGGATTCTTTGGGACTTCCTCGGCTTGAAAGAATGCTGAAAAAACACCCAAAACTTAAGATATTGGGGCATTCGATGATGTTCTGGTCGGGAATATCCGGTGATGTTACAAGAGAAAACATGAACGGTTATCCCTCGGGAAAAGTAACACCCGGCGGTCCGCTCGTAAGGCTTATGCGCGAATATGAGTTTCTATACGGAGATATGTCTGCCGGCTCAGGTGGGAACGCTATTATGAGGGATACGGAATTTGGATGCAAGTTTATTGAAGAATTCCAGGATAAACTTTTCTTCGGAACCGATATTTGCAGTCCTAAAAATGATATGCGTCTCTCTTTCTGGCTTGACGATGTTGCCGAAAAAGGATTGATAAGCGAAACGGCATACAGAAAGGTCTGCCGCCTGAACGCCCTTAAGCTGCTTGGTATCGAGGAGGATATATAAATCGAATTTGATTTATAGATGTATTCGTTTTTTATCCATATAGCATAACATCAAATTGCAAAGTATATTTATTGCAGGAGAATAAAATGAAGAAGAAACTTGCTTTGGTTGGCGGAGAGCCTTTATTTCATCAAAATGATGTTCCCCACGAACTGTTCCGCTGGCCGATAATCACAAAGGAAGACGAGGAAGCTTGTCTTAAAGTAATCCGTGATAACAGCTTTTCCGGAACAAATATTACCACCGAATTTCAAAATCGTTTCGCCGAATGGCAGGGACGGAAACACGCGATCTCTTATACCAACGGTACTATGTCTCTTTCGGCGGCAATGTTCGGAATCGGTCTCGGTATGGGTGATGAGATAATATGTCCGACGAAAACATACTGGGCTTCGGTGTCTCAGGCAATTAACTTCGGCGCCTCAGCTGTTTTCTGCAATATTAATGAAAATTTATCCATGGATCCCGATGACCTTGAACGCTGCATAGGACCTCGCACAAAGGCTATTATGGTCGTTCATTATTTCGGATATCCGGCAGACATGGACAGAATTATGCCGATAGCAAAGAAATATAACCTCAAGGTTATCGAAGACGTTTCACACGCACACGGTTCTTTATACAAGGGCAAAAAAGTCGGAAATTTCGGAGATGTCGCCGCGATGTCGATGATGAGCGGTAAATCTTTTGCAGCCGGTGAATATGGTATACTCGTCACCGATGACGACCTTATTTTTCAACGGGCAATGGCATACGGTCATTACGAGCGCAACAATGCCAATTTTGTTACCGATCCTTCTCTTACTCCCTACCACAATATTCCTCTCGGCGGTGTTAAAGGAAGAGCTAATCAGCTCTGCTCTGCCCTCGCGCTCGGTCAGCTTGATTATTACGATGAGCGTATTGCTGAAGTTGACCGCGCTATGAATTATTTCTGCGATGGTATAGAAGGACTTAACGGTATTCATCCTGTTCGTCCGCCGAAAGGCAGCGGCTCAACCATGGGCGGTTGGTACTACCCGCAAGGAAAGTATTTCCCTGAAGAGGTTGGAGGTATATCCTCCGGTCGTTTTGCAGAAGCACTCAGAGCTGAAGTGCCCGGATTAGGCACCTGGGAAGGCGGAAACTTCTGCTTGCATACCCATTCTTTCTTCAAGGATTTCGATTTCTATAACATCGGCAAGCCCTCGCGCATAGCTTTTGCCGAACGCGATGTTCGTCTGCTTGACGATGGCTGCAAGCCTTCTGAGATGAAATACTGTATTACACTTCCCAGCTTTAAGAAATTTATGCCCGAATATATCGATAAATATATTGAGGCTTTCAAGACGGTGTCTGAAAACTACGAGCAACTTATCGGCGGCAATGAATTTGACGGCGGCAGATGGTACGGCTCTGAAAATCAATAACAAACGAAGATAACAAGATTGAGAACTATATTATTGTATTATAGGTCAGAAAAGGGGATGTGATGAGGGGTAAACTCAGATTCGGAATATTGGGATGCGGAATGGTTTCCGTTTACCACATAAATGCCGTACTCTCAAATCCGGACGCCGAACTTTACGGAGTCTGCGATAGTTCATTTGAGAATACTTTAAAAACGGCTGCTGTATACGGAGTCAAGGCTTACAACAACTATAAAGAGATGCTTGACGATGAGTTGATTGATGTCGTTTGTGTCTGCACTCCATCGGGATTTCATGCTCAAAATACTTTAAGCGCTTTAAACGCAGGCAAGCATGTTATTATAGAAAAGCCTATGGCGCTTAATGTTGAGGACGCTGATGCAATTGTCTCTCTATCTGAGAAAACCGGTAAAATTGTAAGCGTTATATCTCAGCTTCGCTTCACCGATTGTTATGCAGCGATAAATTCCGCACTTCAGCGCGGTGATTTCGGCAAAATAATCTTGGCTGACATTTCGATGAAATATCATCGCAGCAAAGAATATTATTCCGGGTCATCCTGGCGCGGAACCTGGAAGCTTGACGGCGGTGGAGCACTTATGAATCAGGGGATTCATAGTATAGATCTAATTATCTCTTTATTAGGTAACGTAAATCGTACTTTTGCATTCTGCCGGACTCTAAGTCACAAAATCGAAGTCGAAGATACCGCAACAGCCGTATTGGAATTCGAAAGCGGAGCCGTAGGCTCGATTCAGGCATCAACAGCTTGTTTTCCCGGTTACAGCAGACGGTTTGAGATCTGCGGTGACAAAGGTTCAGTCGTATTCAGCGATGAAAACATAATATCATGGGATCTGCCGGGAGAAATGCCGCAAGTAAGTCATTCCTATTGTTCTTCTTCAAGTGACCCGAGAGCTATCGGCAACGAAAATCATATAAAGCAAATAAATGATATTGTTGCAGCAATAAAAGAAGACCGTCCTCCGCTTATCGATGCAATCCAAGGCAGAAAACCGGTTTCTCTTATCTGCGCAATGTATCAGTCATCTGTTACTGGGAAGCCGGTCGATATCAAAATGTAATTCTCGGGATAAAAAAACGGCTCTGCGTCAAATGTGATTTTGATGCAGAGCCTGATTTCTTTACTTTTTCTTTTTAGACGAACCTGCAATTGTGCAAATAATTGCAAGTACTGTCAGTATAACGAAGGTAGAGGCGAATATGATACCGTATTTAAATGAATATTCAACAGCCATGTTATTTACCGCCAAAATCACGGAATTGGTGTTATCAGTCAGATTATCTAAAGTAAATACCTTGTTAAGTCCGAAATAAACGAAAAACATTCCGACTGAAATAACGGCAGAATCAATCGCAGACCACATCAACGACATACGAAAACGCCGCTTATTAACGATAAACAGAACAATTAAAAGCATTCCGCTGATCACGGCAAAGGTGATTCTTACATATTTAATTGATGCAATAACGATTGTTATAGTTTGGAGACTTGATCTTGCGCTGTTTGCCTGACTTTCAGGCAGCGAATCAATTATTTGCCTGACACTTAGACCATTGCCGAAACCGGCAGAGTCAAGACCTTCGGATATGTCATTGAAAAGCTTATCATTTATATCAAGGTTTGGAACATCTTGGAGAACTGTCGTATTATTACGAAGCGCCTCGAGGATTTCTTCCTTAGATACGAGAATAATACTTTCAATATCCACCCCGTTTCTTGCCGCATCAATAACTTTAATTGCGCTTTTTGATATTAGACCAACAACACTTTTAAATGCGGTGTTAATGCGTTCCTCACTGATTCCCAAATCGGAAAGAGTATCATATTTCAGACCAAAGCTATTAATAACGGCCTCAGGTAATGGTTTTCCGTTCAGGATAATTTGATTTATGTCGATATTTTCGATTATTTTCTCAATTCCGTCAGAAGTAAGCGTCTGGTTTATAAATTCCACGCCTAAAGCAGACAAAGAAGATGTTAATATTAATACGCACAATATAATTGAAGCGATAATATTCAGCAGCTTTTCGGGTATTGTTTGACGCTTAGCCTGTTTTTTGTCTGCAGTCTTTACATTCACCGTGTCGGTAGCTGCAAAGTTTACTTCCGAACCCATGTAAGCTCTTTGTTGCATAGGTGAGGGTTGATTTTGTTGTCTTAGTGGATAAGCACCGCCCGCGACATCGTCATTTGTATTGTCAGGTTGATAAGGATACTGACTCGGCGGCGTTTGTGTATGAGTGTGAAAATCACTCTGTGGCTGTATTGTTTCTGTTATAGGTTCCTGTTTTTGTTGTTGAGTCTGATCAACCCCGGAAACAGGCGCGTTAATAAAGATATTTTTATCAGAACGAACGGAAGTATCTTCATTTGCAGAGGAGTAATCTGAAACAGTAGTTGAGGTTAATATATCACCGGCTGCATTTTTATCCTCTTGAATTGTTGTTTCAACAGGATCGGTGATACTCGGTTTTGGTTCGCTTTCGGATTTGGCAGACATTGTTACTGTTTCGTTTTTATCACCGTTAAGAGTAAGTGAGGGTGGAAGCTGACGCCGGGCTGTGCGTTGCGGTTCGGTTCTCCTTTCCGGCTTTTCATCAGACTGTCTTTTTGTTGGGGGAGCGGGCGTCTGTCCAAGTCTTGATCCGCAGGATGTACAAAACCGGCTGCCCTCCTCAAGCTCATTTCCGCATTTAGGGCATTTTATTTTTGCCATTTATATAAACTCCTTTCCAAGGATTGCAAATAACTCATCTACATATAACATTATACACAATATTAGCGGAAAAATCAATATAAATCATGATAATTCGTTTCTCTTTTTTATGAAACCCCGGTTAAAATTCACCCCAAACCTTTGGAAAAACGGCAAAAGAAAACAAAAAACATCATAAAAACACAGGGCATGACCGGATTCGGC